>ENA-OPVK01001816-OPVK01001816.1-human-gut-metagenome-genome-assembly--contig:-NODE-1816-length-11997-cov-3.132557_pt1 | contig 11997 bp, 8 predicted proteins | sample MGYA00241495_ERZ501982 | MGnify/ENA primary metagenome ERZ501982 (study PRJEB25962, sample SAMEA2042002) | human gut metagenome | biome: human gut; feature: human-associated habitat; material: faeces...
GGCAGCAGGCTCGTCCAGCTTGTCATAGGCCGTGTAAAAGGCACGGTACTGCGCGTCAATTTTGTAATCCTCGCGGTAATACTGCGCCCAGACGTGCTCATAATCCGCCGGGACGCGGTAGTGGGCAGCGCTGACGATATGCCACGCGCTTTCCAGCATGGCATACTGCACCGCCAGCTTGCGGCCAAAGTGGGTCTTGGCGCGGCGCTGGCACAGCTCCGGGATGTTCTCGCCGTTCAGCGCGGCGGTCACGTCCTCGGCTTGCAGGCGCTCGGTCATCCACCCGGTCAGCAGGTCATCCACGCAGGGCAGGCACTCGCAGTCGGTCAGCAGGTCATGGGGCAGCTTGGCCAGCGCAGCCTTGGCGTGCAGCGTCTCCTGCACAGCGGCAGCCATTGCGTCAAAGGCTTCGCCGTAGTTTACGTTGTTCATCATGCCGTCCATAAAGGCCAGCACACTGCCGGGCTTGGCGGCGGCAAACGGCTGCCATGCGTCCGGGATGACCTTCACGCTGTGGGCAAGGCTTGTCACAAACAGGCTGATTTTCAGCTTGTCCACATTCGGCGCGGGCACGGCAAAGCCCAGCTCTGTCTCACAGTGCTTCCAGAACACCTCATCCAGCTTGTACTTTGCCAGCTCGTCCAGCTTGGGGTTGGCGTCCGGGGTGTCGGCCAGCAGAATTTCCCGCAGTGCGTCCTCAAACTGCGCGGTGCGGCACTTGCAGACGGTGCAGAGCAGCGCTGTCTCCACGGCATCCGCCGTGTACGCTGCCAGCTTGTAATCACAGAACCGCTGCTTGCGGGTCTGCTCGCCGACGACCTTGGCGTATTTCTGCAAGACGGCCTTGCCCTCGGCCCCAATGCCCAGATCGGAGCACAGCAGCGAGATCGGGTCGGCATGGAACTGCTTGGAGTACAAAATCGTATCCTCCAAGTGGTTCTGCTCCACGGGGGGCTTGGGGAACGGTGCATAGATCAGGTAATTGCTCTGCGGGTCCTCGCGTTCCAGCAAAATCTTGGTTCTGAACTGGTTGGTAGGCGTCAGATGCCAGATTTTTGCATTTTGCAGCGGCATAGCGTCCACATCATCGGCAAAATAGCCGTTGTCATCGTACCAGAACACCAGCCTGCGCCCCTCGGACGCAAACTCGGTGTTCAGCTTATCCACGATTTGATTATATTTCAGTTCAGACATAGATTTTTCCTCTTACTGTGTGTATTTTCAGGCGCAGATTTGCCCTTCCTTGCAGCACTCGTAAATATATTCCCGCAACTGATAGTAAACGTCCGTGTTGTAGTTGCAAAGCACGGCATCGATCCATGAGGTATAAACTTCCACAAGGCGGTCAACCACATGGTCGTAGTCGTCATCGCAGACATCCTCGATCAGACTGCAAGTGTAGAACAGGTCATGTTGTTTTTCATAGTTTTTCTCAAATCTTCGCCAGAATTGCCTGCTTCTTGCCGTCGGCGCCGGTTTGGACTTTGTCGTAGTTGACCTTTACGCCGTCGTCGAGGTCGATGGGGATGCGGGCGAGGGCGATGTGGCCGAGGCGGTCGTCGTAGTCTTTGCATTCTTTTAACTGCTTGACGAGCTTTTCCTTGCGCTTGGTGGCTTGGGCGACCTCGCGGCTGGCGCCGTTGGTGATGGCATCGTCCATGCGGGCAATCTCGCTCTCGTAGACCTGCTCCATTTTGTACAGGTAGTCGGCGCGGACAAGACCGGAGGTGTCGGCGTTGTAGCGGTGCATATAGATCAGCGCCTTGAAGCCGTTCTGCTTGCCGCTGTCGTACAGCCAGTAGATGGGGCGTTTCTGGTAGATTTTGACATGGTCGGCGTAGAAGCCGTTCAGGAAATAGTTGCGGATGACGGCGCGGGGGCTGGTGCCCTTGGTGCCGAGAGCCTTGGCGATGAAAGCAAGGTTATCTTCCAGGGTATCGGTACCGTACACGACTTTTACAAACTCCACAAAGCGGCCAACAATATCATCGGTGAAGTATTCTTCGTCGGTGATGGGCAGCACGTTGTCTGCGTCCGGGATAAAGGTTGTATATTTGCTGTCATCCCACTTACCGCCAGCATAGACAAGGCCGTCCACATCCAGAGAGTAGCGGCCAAACATACAGCCAACCGCATAAGAAAGCAGGCTTTTGATCTCCCGCGTCAGGTCAGCGCGGCGCACGGTAACGTCCTTATCCTCCACTTCGGGGGTCAGTTCATCCTGCAAGCCGTAAATATCAATAAAGATGCGGTTCAGCTCTTCCTCATTGGCTTTGAGCTGGTTAAAGCGCTGGTTGCACTCTGCTTCCCAGGCGGTGAATTTATCAGAAATTAGGGTTCCCATTATCGTTTTCAACTCTTTTCTCTCTTTGCGTCTTCATATCATAAAAATCAATAAAGTATTTTCTTTTTTCAAATCTATTCTCTTCTCTTAGTTTACACTCTATATGATTTTTCAAAGAGTTATCCATTCCGATTCCAAAGTAAACTGCACGAATATATTCCCCCACCTGTTCACATTTCGGTTCTGTTCGCACTCGGTCCTCTTTTTCAATAAACCTCCACTCATGTTCAGGTTCCCATTCTTTGCTTTTTCTTAGATAATAATATGGGTTTATCAGTGGCTTCATATTGTTTTCACAACGGAATCCTGTAAAGGTATATTGGACTGGATACAATTTTCTTAGCAGTTCATCACTTGCATTCGAAAAATCATATGCCACACACATACCATTAAAATTATCAGCATATTTTTTCCACATATAATCACTGTTTTCATCTTCCGAAAAGCTTTTCAGATATATATGTTTTTGCTCATCTTTTACATTTTTTGCACTTTCTTCAGCACTGTAATTCGATCCCCAGTCTCTGTTCCCTTCCCAGTAATCATTCATATGATTTGCTGATACAAGGTATAGTTCACCATTTAAAAGTGCTGAAACGTTAAAATAGTCTGCTGGAGAGTATCGGTACAAAACTGGCAGCTTTTCCTTATTCGCAATCATAAAATTACGGAGATCGTCAACCACCTTGTTTTTCGTTGACCATACCGGAAGCGTGCTTTCTTCCGGGTTAATACATTTATTTAACTCATTATGGAAGATTCTTTTATCTCTTCTATTTTTCACTGCATTCTTGCCTCCTTATACTAGCGGATGGTGCTTAAAGTCCCACGAGGTCTCGAAGGAGTCCCAATCTTTTCTGCAAAGCTCAACATTGGAATTTGCAATACTTTCAACATCTTGCATATAAGCGTCATCAAAAATAATTGGTGTATTCTTTACATCTTTAACTTGAAGCGTAATCGTTGGATTCAACAACTTAAAATACTCAACCGCGACTTTAGTATTAAAAAATGCTAAACAATACGACCTATGTTGCACGTCAACAATGCACGGACCCTTTTTATCAAAAATGGCAATAGCTGGCAAATATCTAAACGAATTCGTCCCACTTGTAAGTTCCGTATACGTAATTCCCTCTCTAAATCTGTACGGTTTTCCCAAAAGGTTCGATGTTGGATTATTCTTATAAAATTCACGAGCTGAATCAGACCAGTCAACAACAAGTTCGATGTTCCCATACCATTTTCTGTAAGTTCCACCCTTGATATAGACTGCCCAGTGTGTATTTGTGCCAACCTCAGTGTTTACAACTTCCCAAATGTATCGCAAATATTTTTCATTATTTGCTGTAATATTCTGTGACCCTGTATATTTACTAATTGAGTCAATGCTAATTCCGCGCAAAAATGTTCCTATAAAGTTTTCACTTACCCAATACGCCACCGGGCTGCCCGGAATTTTGGAGAAGTTTTCCTGCGTTGCCGTTTTCCAGCGTTCATTTTTTGTTGGGAAAACAAACGGAACGCCTTCTTCGTCACATTCGTAATAAACCGTATATTCATATTGTGCGGCATAGTTGCGAATATGACCTTTTTTCATAACAACCGCCGCTGTGCCAAAATTGATACCAAGGCTTGTACCGCCTTTGCCCAAATACGGCATGTGTACCATGTTGACAATTGTTTTATTCAGATTGACTTTGTCGCGCAGTTTTTCAAAGCTGGATAGGAACATCCAGCTTTCCATCGTAATCAACGAAGTAAAACGGTTTTCTTTTACAAATGCGTCTGCACGTTCCATAAAGCAAGCAAACAAATCGCTCTTGCTGTCGGGGTAAACCTTTTTCACATAGTCGGACAAACGAGCGTTCATGCCGCTGCCGCCCATATACGGCGGGTTCGTCACAACCACATCGTACTTCTGCACCAGCATCCGGGCTTGGTCGATCAGCGGGTACATCACATCCAAAAGCTGATAGGTCAGCCCCTGCACGCCAAGGCTGCCGTACCCGGCCATTCTGTCAGCCTCCTGCAAGCGGGCTTCCAGTTTGTCCAGCTCTTCCAGCGTGACTTTCGGCTGCAAAATGCTGCCGTACTCCTTGGCGTTCCGGAAGGTATCCCACAGCGTCCGGGCCGTGGGTTCCTCCGGGCCGCAGTAGCCAAATGCCGTCTGGGACAGTTCTCCGCTCTCCTGTATCGCATAAACGTGCGGGTTCAGATGGCGGCGCAAAAAGCGGCTGTCGTACTGGCAGCCCTTCATCATCACGACAAAATAGGCCATCTGCGCGGCGCGGTCGTCAATGTCCAGACCGTAGAGGTTATGCTCCACAATGCTGGCGGCGGCGTCACGGTCAGTATAGCCCGCGCTGCGGTAAATCTGCATCAGCACATCAAACAGATACGCCAGAATATGACCGCTGCCCATGCAGGGGTCGATGCACTTTATATCCTCCGGCGTCAGGGCGGCGTACCCCTTGCGCAGCTCGGCCAGCTGCTGCACCACCTGCGGCTCCTGCGGGGCTTCGTCCAGATAATACTTCCACTCGGATTTGTCAAAATCCGGGTGTCCCTCGCTCCACAAACGGCCAAGGCTGTTTTCGACCATGTACCGCACGATCCAGTCCGGCGTAAACAGCTGGGTGGCGGCGGGGATATTTGCCGCGCTGATTTTGATGTTCTTTTTGAGGTTGGCGAACACCTGCTCTTTCGGCTCGGTGTTGTAATACTGGTACAGCCAGCCCACGATCTGCACAGCGTCCTGCCAGTCGCTTTCCGGGATGTCGTTTACCAGATGGCAGACCACGCCGTCCTTATCGGTGAAGGAGAGCGCCAGCAGCAGCGGCATATAGTCGTCCACCTGCTCAAACAGGCGGGGCAGGCAGTCGCCCAGCGCGGCACACTGCTTGAGGAACAGCAGGCGGAACGCCTCGTCCAGCTTGTTGTCGTTTTTGAGGGTCACGATCTGCTGCTGTTCAGCCGGGGTGTAGTCCAGCACTGCATCAAACGGGGTGGTGACGATCTGCGGCTCGGCGCGTCCGTCCGCGCTGGACAAAACCCGCGTGCGGCTGGGCAGCAGGTCGTTGACCTCCATATACCGCACCGCAATCAGCCGGTTGAACCATGTGTAGGCGACCTTATCCACCACAGTCTGGTACGCCGCCGTGTAGCTGCCCTGTTTGGCGGTCTCCTTATTCAGCTCCGCCACAAAGCGCTGCCGCTGGGTGACGGCCTCGCCCTCGATGCGGTAGGGCTGGGGCAGGCCAACGTCAAAGAACTGCACGGTTTCATTGGACTGTGGCAGCGGCTCGGCAACAGCGGTTTCCGTCACGCCAACCAGCCCGGCGCGGTATTTGGTATCGGCAATCAGCTTATTGCGCGCCCAGATAGCAAATTTTTTGATTGCGGGTTTGTCCATGGTTATCTCTCCTCGTCCTTATCTATGCACTGCTTCAAAGCACTGCTTGTATATACGTCATATTTAGAGAACATGACTCGCCCTCACTTCTTGTACTTGGTGCGGAGTTCCTGCAAAACCTGCTGATAACTGACCTTGCCGCTGGCAATGCGGTCAAGGTTGTCACGAGTTGATTTGCTGATGGTCATACCCTCGGCAGCAAATGTACCGCGAATATTGCGCAGATTGCTGTCATGCTGGGCAGCTTGCTTCGGACTCATAAAATCACCATGCTTTCTATTAGAACTCCACGTTCACAATCGTGTCGGGGTCAAGTTCGGATTCAAGGCGGCGGCGCAGGGCAGCGAGGTAGGCGTCAATGTCGGCGTCGCTCTCGATGCGCCAGCTGGTGGTCTGGGTCAGGGATTTGATGGCGAGGTTCTTGCGGCGCTTGGGCTGCGGTTTGGGTGGCTGCGGGATGACGGGGTCATCACCACCAGTCGGCGGGGTCGGGGGCGTCGGCGGAGTAAGTTTCTCATCCCGCTTATCCATCTCGTTCAGCAGGCGGATGCGCACGGCATCGGCTTGGTCTGCATAGCTGCGCAGGATGGTGACATTATTGCAGGTTTCCGCCTTTTTCTTCAGCTCGTCAAACTGCGCGGCGTAGGCGTTGCCGTACTGCGCCTTGTAGGGCTTTTCGTCCAGCACTTCCAGCACGCGGGCGCGGTCCGCTGCAATTGTGGAAAGTACCGGCTTGGTGGCTGCTTCCAGCACTTCAACATAGGCTTCGTTGTACTGGTCCAACAGGGCGGGCAGCTTCTGAATTTGCTGGTACGGCTTGGCAGCGCGGAGGATGGCGTAAATCTCTTTGACCGTGTTTTCGACTTTGTCGTTGACGATAAAGCTCTTGCTGTCCTCATAAATGCGCATCAAATCCAGCGCTTTATCAAAGATTTCTTTTTGCACACCGGCAAAGAACGCCTTGACGGGGTCGTAATCCTCGGCAAAATCGAGGAAGTCGTCCTGCCGCTGGTACATCTGCTTGTAGAACTCCATCGGGTCGTTCCACTGTGCCACGGGGCGCAGCAGTGCAAGGCCGCTGTCGATGACTGCCTTGCCGGGGTAGGGCTTGACGTAATCGTACTGCTTGCGGTTGGCCAGCGTGGCGGCAAGGTCGGCGCAGGATTTGCGGCAGGCGCGCATCAGGCCGTCCTCGTCCTCGGTGGGGGCGTTGTTGCCGAACAGTTCACGCATGATTTCGCGCACCATGCGTACCCATTCGGGCTTCGGGTGCTCCTTGCGGCTCGTCAACAGCTTGTCGAGGAACTCGCGCTTGGTGATATAGCGGGCGATCTCGTCGCCGTTGGCGGCGCTCAGGGTCAGCACTGCGCCGTTCAGCGTCAGGCTGATCTGCCCCTTTTTGAACAGGTGGGCGACGATCCACTCCACGTCATCATCCACAAAGCCGTAGGGCGCTTTGGTGAAGCGGTCTTTCAGCGACTTCATGGAGGTGTTGGCGTGCAGGGCGGAGTTGTTGTCAATGTAGGCCAGCACATCGTCCTGCGCGGGGGCGTTCGGCTCGGCGGAGGTGACGGCGTTCAGGCTCATCTGGTGGTTGGGGCGGAACTCCTTGACGACATCGTCCTCGGTAAAGGCGGTGTCGATGTAGGTCAGCTTGTGGTAGACCGTGTCCACAAGGCGGGCGAGGGCTTCGCCGATGCGCCCCTGCACGTCCTTGGCGGACAGCTGGGCAATATCGCCGTTGACGTAGATTGTGGCGGATTTCAGCGCATCGACCAAGTAGATTTTGGCGTTGCTCAGGCGGGTGCGCATCTCCTTGGTCTTATTCTCGCAGATGGCCTCGTAGCGCTCGATTTGGGAAGCCGCGTTGGTGCGCAGATACTTCTCGATCTTCATTGCCTGACTGATCTCGTTGAGGAACTCGCGGTCATCGGGCAAGACAACGAGCACTTCCCTTCCCTGCCCGGACATCAGGCGCAGGCGCTGCTCATCGGTGCCATCACTGTAATAGGGGGTCAGCACGCGGACGCCGATGTCATAATTCTGGTTGACCTTGAACGGCTGGTCGTCCACCTGCTGGTTGTAACTGAACGTATAGCGGCCATTGAACTTGGGGTACTTGTATTTGGATTCGGTCAGGATCTGGGTGTAGATCATGTCCGCCGTGCGGTGGATGATGTCGGTCATTTCCACGTTCTGGCGGTTGATGTCGCGGCCAATTTCCTGCTCTTCCTCGGTTAGGAATACGTAGACATCACCGTTTTTCTGCACAAGCGTTTCGTGGATCAGCACGTCCAGCGCGTCCTGCACCTTCTGGGTCAGGGCAAGGCGATCCTCGTCCATGTCGGAGATGAGCAGTGTCGTCAGGTTGGTGACGGTGGCTTTCTGGAACTCCTTGACATATTTGACGAGGAACAGGGCTTTCAGCACGCTGACGGCAAAGCAGTCGTCGCCGCCGTCCGGGTTGATGTTCTTGTTGTCCAGCGCCTGCATGATGACGCGGCGGTGGGCGGCATCGAGAAATTCATCCAGCGCGTCATAGAACAGGCTGAACGGCACGAGTGCGCCGTCAGACTTGTTTTGCAGCGCTTCGGCGGACTCCTTGAACAGCGCCAGCATCGAGCGCTCGCCCTCAGACAGATGCTTGCCGGACGCGCCGTACTGGCGGATGGAGGTCAGCACGCTGCCCAGCAGCTTGAACTGGTAGGGGATGAACGGGTAGACATCCACGAAGTCGCGGGTGTCATCGTAGAGCTTCATCTCCGGCAGATCCTCAAATTTCAGCTTGTTCTTCAGGGGCGTGGCTTTCTGCTCATACAGCACACGCAGGGTCTGGTCGGCGGTGTCGGTCTTGGCAAGGATACGCTTTTTGATGACCTCGTCCACGTTGGCGCTGGACAGCGACAGGCGGGTGTCGAACCGACCCTGAATCTTGGAGAAGTCGTTGCCCTTGACCTGTGTGATGGAATCCACGTCCTGCTGGCTGGTAACGATGACCCACGCTTTGCCCTTGCACTCCTTGCCCAGTTCCTCGCGGATGGTTTGCAGGTTGAGCATCAGGCGGGAATCGTCGCCGATGTACTGGCCGACCTCGTCCACGAGGAAACAGACGTGATGATTGTGACCCTTTTTCTCGATGTACTCGCGCACCATGCGGGCGAAGTTTTCGATGCTGATCTGGTAAGGCTCGGCGGCCTTTTCGCACCAGTTGCGGGCGGCGGGTTCGCTCATGTAGTCCATATCCACCAGAACATCCACGATGTCATCTTGGATGAAATCGAACTTGCGGCGGGAATCCTCCCAGCTTTTGCCGGTGGCGGCGGCGAACTCCTGCTTGAACTCATTGTAGCGGCCATCCTCGGACAGTTGGCGTTCGAGGTCGGCCACATAGGGCATCGAGCCGTAGAAGCCCTGCATCTCGTTGAACACCTTTAGGAAAACCGTAACGATGGCATCCTTGGACTGCTTGCCAGTCTGCTCGCTCTTGGAGTCGATGTTGAACAGGACAACGTCAGTGGGAGTGTCGGCAGCCAGCTTCATGTCTGCCAACACCATGGCATCCTCAATCTTATGATCGTCAATGAAATAGTCCACGGCGCGCTTGCCACCGATGAGCTTTTGCCCGTCCAGCAGGTAGGAGAGGATTTTCAGGAAGTGCGATTTACCACTGCCGAAGAAGCCGGAGATCCAGACGCCGGTTTTGGTGGTCTCGCCCACGATGCCCTTTTTGTAGTTGTCGAAGAATTCGCGGAAGTGCTTGGACAGTTCGCGGGTGACAACGTATTCTTCCAGTTCCTGCTTGGCGTTGCTGTCCTCGCCTTCGCCGACAACGATAACGCCCTTGATGTCACGGTCAATAGGCTTTTTGAACATATCTTTGATTAACACGGGAACTTCCTCCTTACGGTTTTACAAGCCGAAACGCGCGGTAGTAGTTGTCATCTTTCAGTTCATCAAATAGGATCAGGGATTGTTCATCATACGTGCCGGGGAAGAACAGCACCACCGGCACGCGGCCAAAGGACTGGCTGAGATTGTTCAGTACCTTGTGGGAGCGCAGCAGCGGGTAGCACTTGCCGATGCCGGTCAGGAACACGATGGCGTTTTCTGGGGTGTTTTCCTCGATATGGCGGACGATCAGGCTGTCGTCATCGTTGACGCAGAGCAGGTTGCCCACGGCTTTGACGATGCGGTCAATGCCGCGGCGATCCTCAAAACGGTAGCACTGGTCGAGGAAGCCTTCTTTCTCCAGCGTGTCGATGATGTAGTCGTATAAATCAAAGACGACGAGTTTGAAATCGTCGTTGCCTGTGGCATTCTTTTGCTGCATCCGTTCGATGCGGGCGCGGACTTCCAGCTCTTTTTCGGGTGGGTAGTCGAACACCCAGTAGTTGACCTCGTTAGCGCGGCCACGGTTCTTACGGAAAATCGGTTTGCGAATTTCCAGCTCCATGGCATCGAGGCGTTCTTCAAATGTCATATCAGTTTTCCCCCGTCAGCGCGGCATACATAGGCTGCAAGCCGTTGTCTTTCATCCAGTATTCCAGTTCACGGTCAATGATGGGCTTGGCGTAGCGGCGCTCGGTTTTGCCGTGGTCGGTGAGCCCGGCTTCATACAGCAGATTTTTGTAATAGCTGCCAAGGCGCTTGAGCGTGTAGTCCGTCCACTCGGCCACTTTTTCATCCTGTGACTGCTTATCCTTGAAGAAAAGGCGGACGTCGGCATCCGAAAAAGCGTTGACACCAAGCTGGACTTTCTCGCGGATGACCTCATAGCAGAAATCGAAAAAGAGCGTGTCGTTGCCCATGCAACCCAGCAGACAAAACAGCTTTTGCGTGGCCGGGTCGCCAAAGACGAACATCGGCAGGAAGCTGTCCGGCAGCGTTTGCATCCGGGCCTCCACCGTGTTGCAGGTCATCTCGGCGCGGGCAGGCGAAGCAGCAGAAAAGAGGTTTTCCTCACGACTGCGGGTGCGGAGTCCCTCCCACGTTACGCCCTGATCGCGCAGGATGGCGGCTTTTTTGAATTCCAAAAACCAGAACGGGTGCTTGACGCCACCTGCACTGTATTCTTTACGCACCATGGGTGGTCTCTCCTTTGTCATCCGGGATGATTTCCATAATGTCACCCACATCAGCGTCAAGTGCAAAGCAGATGCGCGCCAGCACATCCGTGGTAACATTATCGCCGTGGGTGAGCTTATTCATTGTATAGTGGCTGACCTGTGCAGCCTTTTCCAAATCGCGCTTTTTCATGTCGTGATCAATCAACAGTTTCCATAGTTTTTTATAACTCACAGCCATAGATTGGTCCTCCCTGTTGTGCAAGCTAGTATTGTACCAAGTATACCACATTCTTTCTGGGAATTAAACACAAATGTTTTCTTTCGCTAACATTGTGTTTGGGTTATTTCAGGTGTTCTCTTCATGAGTTTCATCCACAGGTCAACAAGCATATCGACTATACGTTGATTCTCTTTGCGGTTCAAAATCGTTGCTTTCTCTTTCGTCAATCTGCACAACAAGCCAATGAATATTTCTATGTGTTGAACACTGTTAAACAATCGCTTTGATTCATGTAAAAATTCATTTCCGTACTTTTATTCTACATCTAAGCCTATACCATAATTGGTACTTCTTCAGCTTTCAATGAAAATTCATCAGCTTGTCTAAATATGATTCGGTGTAATCGTGCATTATGAACATCTTCTTTACAAAAAAGAATAGGGCTGTCATTCGACAGCCCTATAAATGCTCTATTATCGTGAAGAAGCATACCACCTGTTAGATGCACTCCTGAAACTGTACAACGCATAAGGAAACGATTCTCCGGGGCAGCACTTGCCTCGGAGATTTTTATGTTCTTATACAATTTAACGATTGTCATACCTTTTAACGATTTACTACACATTTTAATGATACCCCTGTACCTTTTAACGATGACCCACTAATCGTTAAAAGGTGGTGCATTTTCCCGTTCAAATTTGCCATTGCCTGCTGCTTCTTTTCCTTGGTGGCTTCGGCGTAAATGTTCATTGTGGTGGTGATGTCTGCGTGTCCCATGATGTCCTGAATGACTTTTAGGTTCGTTTCATTCCACGCCCTCGAACTTGTAGTTCACAGGCTGATTGCTCCGCAGCAGATAATCTCTGAACCTGGGTTTGTCGCGTCCGAAACCGGTCAGCGGCAGACTCGCCGCAATTCGCACCGAGCATTCGGGAGGCAAGCCGCGCTGCCG
>ENA-OPVK01001823-OPVK01001823.1-human-gut-metagenome-genome-assembly--contig:-NODE-1823-length-11960-cov-13.684586_pt1 | contig 11960 bp, 7 predicted proteins | sample MGYA00241495_ERZ501982 | MGnify/ENA primary metagenome ERZ501982 (study PRJEB25962, sample SAMEA2042002) | human gut metagenome | biome: human gut; feature: human-associated habitat; material: faeces...
GTTAGCCGTATCGGAAGGTGCGGCTGGATCACCTCCTTTCTAAGGAGCAAGCGAAAGCGGAAACGCGGACGCTTCATCCTAAAGGTCGATCTGGTTGACGAAAGCAGAATGCGGACAGAAATGAAAGCAGGAAGGGAAGTTGACCAGTAAGGAGCTGTCACAGGACAGCAAGGCTGATAAAAGTCAGCAGCTGAAGAAGGAAACGAAGGATCAGCAAGGACGCACAGCGTCAAAGAGGAAATCTGTTGCGTTTGCGAAGAAAAGTTCTGTATCGTTTTCAGGGTTCGCGAAAGCGAAAACTGAACAGTTTCCAAGCGAACCGTTGAGATGAAACCGAAAGGAAGAAATCAAAACGAAACGTAGCGAAGCTGTCTGCACCTTGACAACTGCACAGAGAATGATTCTAAATAAAAGACCAGTTGCAACGGAGTAATGAGTGAAAACTCGCATACGAAGTTGACCAGTTGGTCTCAGGATCAAGCGACGAAAAAATCAAGCTAATAAGAGCACAGGGTGGATGCCCAGGCACCAAACGCCGATGAAAGACGTGGCAAGCTGCGAAAAGTCACGGGGAACCGCAAGCAGGTATTGATCCGTGAACGTCTGAATGGGGAAACCCGGCGGGTTAACAGCCCGTCACTATTAACTGAATCAATAGGTTAATAGGGGGAACGCGGGGAACTGAAACATCTCAGTACCCGTAGGAAGAGAAAATAAAGAATGATTTCCTAAGTAGCGGCGAGCGAACGGGAAAGAGGCCAAACCGAAGGGCTTGCTCTTCGGGGTTGTGGATCAGCAAAAAGGACGGAAGACCTTAGCAGAAGAGGATTGGAAAGTCCCGCCAGAGAGGGTAAAAGCCCCTTACGCGAAAAGGTCAAACGACGAGCTGACACCAGAGTACCGCAGGACACGAGAAATCCGGTGGGAAGCCGGGAGGACCACCTCCCAAGCCTAAATACGAATTGGTGACCGATAGCGCATAGTACCGTGAGGGAAAGGTGAAAAGAACCCCGGGAGGGGAGTGAAAAAGAACCTGAAACCCTGTGTTTACAAGCAGTGAAAGTGCGAGCAAGGCACGATCACGTACTTTTTGTAGAACGGACCGGCGAGTTACGTTATGCAGCAAGGTTAAGAACTGAAGGTTCGGAGCCGAAGCGAAAGCGAGTCTGAATAGGGCGATAGTTGCATGACGTAGACCCGAAACCGGGTGACCTATCCATGAGCAGGTTGAAGTGGAGGTAAAGCTCCATGGAGGACCGAACCAGACGTCTGTTGAAAAAGGCGGGGATGACTTGTGGATAGGGGAGAAATTCCAATCGAACCCGGAGATAGCTGGTTCTCCTCGAAATAGCTTTAGGGCTAGCCTCATGGATCATTGGTGGGGGTAGAGCACTGAATGTGCGCGGGGGCCACAAAGCCTACCAAACGCTATCAAACTTCGAATACCATACAATGCAGACCATGGGAGTCAGTCCGCGAGAGATAAGTTCCGCGGGCAAAAGGGGAACACCCCAGATCAACCGCTAAGGTCCCCAAGTTCACGTTAAGTGGAGAAGGATGTGGAATTGCACAGACAACCAGGATGTTGGCTCAGAAGCAGCCACACATTTAAAGAGTGCGTAATAGCTCACTGGTCGAGTGATTGTGCGCCGAAGATGTCCGGGGCTAAACGTGACACCGAAGCGATGGGTGCGTCTGAAGAAGATGCGCGGTAGAGGAGCAATGTGCAGAGGCAGAAGCCGTATCGAGAGGCACGGTGGACACTGCACAAGAGAGAATGCCGGTATGAGTAGCGAGAGGCATGCGAGAAACATGCCCGTCGAAAGCCCAAGGTTTCCTGGGGAAGGTTCATCCGCCCAGGGTAAGTCGGGGCCTAAGCCGAGGACGGAAGTCGTAGGCGATGGACAGCAGGTGTAGATTCCTGCACTACCGATGGAATGAAGCAGTGACACAGAAGGATAACTCGAGCAGGGTGATGGTCAACCCTGTGCAAGCATTGAGGTTGGGTTGTAGTGAAGTACGCAATCCTATAAGCTGAGGTGTGATGCGGACCGAAATTTCAGTAGGGAAGCGAGTGAGTTCACGCTGGCGAGAAAAGCTGCTAGTACATCCAAAGGTACCCGTACCGGAAACCGACGCAGGTGGGCGAGGAGAGAATCCTGAGACGAACGGGAGAACCCTTGTTAAGGAACTCGGCAAAATGACCCCGTAACTTCGGGATAAGGGGTGCCTGCGAGAGCAGGCCGCAGAGAATAGTCACAAGCGACTGTTTAGCAAAAACACAGGTATCTGCGAAAGCGAGAGCTGACGTATAGGTGCTGACACCTGCCCGGTGCTGGAAGGTTAAGGGAACATGTTAGAGCAATCGAAGCATCGAACCGAAGCCCCAGTAAACGGCGGCCGTAACTATAACGGTCCTAAGGTAGCGAAATTCCTTGTCGGGTAAGTTCCGACCCGCACGAATGGTGTAACGACTTGTGAGCTGTCTCAACAGGGGGCCCGGTGAAATTGAAGTATGGGTGAAGATGCCCATTACCCGCGACTGGACGGAAAGACCCCGTAGAGCTTTACTGCAGCCTGATATTGAGTTTCGGTAACTGATGCACAGGATAGGTGGGAGTCTGAGAGACATGGGTTTCGGCTCATGTGGAGACGGTGTTGGGATACCACTCTTCGGTTACTGAAATTCTAACATAGCTCTGTGAAACCAGAGGATGGACAGTGTCAGGTGGACAGTTTGACTGGGGCGGTCGCCTCCGAAAGAGTAACGGAGGCGCCCAAAGGTACCCTCAGAATGGATGGAAACCATTCGAAGAGCGCAAAGGCAGAAGGGTGCCTGACTGCGAGATTGACAAATCGAGCAGAGACGAAAGTCGGGCTTAGTGATCCGGCGGTATTGAGTGGAAAAGCCGTCGCTTAACGGATAAAAGCTACCTCGGGGATAACAGGCTGATCTCCCCCAAGAGTCCACATCGACGGGGAGGTTTGGCACCTCGATGTCGGCTCATCGCATCCTGGGGCTGTATTCGGTCCCAAGGGTTTGGCTGTTCGCCAATTAAAGCGGCACGCGAGCTGGGTTCAGAACGTCGTGAGACAGTTCGGTCCCTATCCATCGTGGGCGTAGGAGTCATGAGAGGAGCTGTTCCTAGTACGAGAGGACCGGAATGGACGCACCACTGGTGCAACTGTTGTCGTGCCAACGGCATAGCAGGGAAGCGAAGTGCGGATGGGATAAACGCTGAAGGCATCTAAGCGTGAAGCCCACCTCAAGAATAAGACTCCACAATAGACCCCTGGAGGACTACCAGGTAGATAGGTCATCGGTGGAAGCGCTGTAAGGCGTGTAGCTTGATGATACTAATCGGTCGAAAGCTTCATTTAACGCTTGAAAGCTGAAAATGAGGATGGCTGAGCGGAGCGTAAGCAATGCGAAGTCAAGCGAAAGCAAATCTGAAACAGAAAACTGAGAACTAATTGGAACGGTCTGAAGAATCATTCGATGTGCAGTTGTCAGGGTGCAGAGGGGTTTCACCCCCTTTCAACTTCGACCCTTCTCTTTTAAACGCAAGTAAGTAAAATGAAAGCAAGAAGAGAAAGGCGAAGCAATAAAATAGCTACCATTTCCGGTGGCAATGACGGAGAGGTTCCACCTGTTCCCATCCCGAACACAGCAGTTAAGCTCTCCAGTGCTGAAAGTACTTGGCTGGACACGGCCCGGGAGGATAAGTCGCTGCCGGATTCCTATTAGCCCTTGATTCGCGAGAGTCAAGGGCGCTTTTTTGTCGTTTTGGGGAATAGAAAATCCCCCACGACTCAACATGGCAGCGGGGGGGGAAGGGAGACGCGGGCGCACGGCGGAGTTTGAAAAACTAACGGATAGAAGAATTATAACGCTGAGCCGCGCAAAGCTGCAAGAAAAAACAGGGGCGTTGCCCCCGTTTAATTGCCGCATTCGATACTAATGGAAGTAAACACGTCCAGCAAATCGTCCACCTTCAGCGCGCGCTTCTCGTCGCCCGCCTTGTCCATGATGACGTGCCCTTGGTGCATCATCAGCAGGCGATCGCCGTACTCTACCGCGTGGCGCAGGTTGTGCGTCACCATCAGCGTCGTCAGGTGCTTCTCCTGCACCACCTTGTTCGTCAGCTGCATCACGATTTCCGCAGTCTTGGGATCGAGCGCGGCGGTATGTTCGTCCAGAATCAGGAAGTCAATGGGTGTCATTGTCGCCATCAGCAGTGCCAGCGTCTGCCGCTGACCGCCGGAAAGCGATCCGACGGGCACATCCATCTTGTCCTCCAAGCCCAGACCCAGCGGCGCCAGCATCGCTCGATACGCTTCGAGCTTCTTGCGGTTCGTGCCGGGGGTCAGTCCGAACGGTTTGCCTTTGTTGTCCGCCATCGATAGGTTTTGCAGAATCGTCATTGTTCCGCACGTTCCCATTGCCGGATTCTGGTAGACACGCCCCATCCGACGGTAGCGGCGGAACTCCTTCACGCGGGTGATGTCCTGCCCGTCCATAAGGATTTGCCCCGCATCCACCGGAATCGACCCGCAGAGCAGATTGAGCATACTCGTTTTGCCCGAACCATTGCTGCCGACGACGCTGACAAAGCTTCCCTTGTTAATTGTGAGGGAAAAATCGCGGAACAGGCAGGTCTCCTGCACCGTGCCGGGGTTGTAAATTTTGGTGATATTCTTCATTTCAAGCATGAATGCGCACCTTCTTTTTCCGCGTATTGGACAGCACAAGAATCGCGAGGAACAGCACTGCCGTGATGAGCTTCATGTCCTGCGCGTCAAGACCGAACGAAATCGCAATCGAAACACACGCCTTGTAGAGAATCGAACCAATCAGCACCATGGTGGTGGTGCGGAGGAAGGAGGCGTGGCGGAAGAGGTTTGTGCCGATGATGACGGACGCAAGCCCGGCGACCATCGTGCCGGTGCCCATCGAAATGTCGAAGAAACGCTGCTGCTGGCACATGACCGCGCCCGCGAGCGCAACCAGCGCATTCGCAATAATCAGACCAAGGATTTTGACCGTGCCCTGATCGCGGCTGAGCGTTGTGACGACGGACGGGTTGTCGCCCGCCGCGCGCAGGAGGTAACCGCACTTCGTCCGCAGGAAGAGGTCAAGGAGAATTTTCGCAATCAGCGCAATCAGGAAGATGATGATGAGCGTGGTGTAGGGGGAAATCGCCTTGGGCAGCGACTTCGTGAAGGCGTTGCGGAAAAGCGTATCGCCGCCAAAGAGGGGGAGATTCGCCTTGTTCTGGGCGATGTGCAGGTTGATGGAGTACAGCCCAGTCATGGTGATGATGCCGCTGAGCAAATCGCGGACGCGGCACTTGACGTGAATCAGCCCGGTAATCAGCCCGGCGATGCCGCCCGCCGCGCAGCCGATGAGCAGCGTCAGCCACGGCGCAACGCCTTGGAGGGTCAGCGTGGCGGAGACCGCCGCGCCCAGCGGGAAGGAGCTATCGACGGTCAGGTCGGGAAAATCCAGAATACGGTAGGTGATGAGAAGCCCCATTGCCATAATGCCATAGATGAGCCCTTGCTCCAGAATGCCGATGAGCATGTTCAGCGTCATAATCAGTCACCTCGTTGTGTGGATGTTTGCGGGGAAAAGTTGCATAATAATAGGAAGGAAGCCCGGACATGCAAGACCCTTCCGGCTGCGGGAAAGCAGCCGGAAGGAAAGAGGAGGAAATGGCTTGTTTACTTTGCCGTCACGTCGATGGCGCGTTCGGACAGTTCCGCGGGGACGGTCAGACCGTATGCCGCCAGCGCATCGGGGTTGACGTACAGGTAGGAATTGCTGATGGTCTCGTAGGGGATATCCTCGGCGCTTTCGCCGCGCAGGACACGCGCTGCCATGCGGCCGGTCTGACGACCAAGTTCGGTATACTCAATACCTTCGGACGCAACGCAGCCGTTGATGACCTGCTCGATTTCGCTGCCGAACACGGGCTTGCCGTATTCTTCGGACTTCTCCAGCACAACGGCGAGGTAGCTGACGACGGTGTTGTCGGTCAGGTTCGTGGTGCAATCCACCTGCGGGAGCAGCGCGTCAAGCGCCATCGGGAGGTCAGCGCCGGTGGAAATGCCCTTGTCGATGATTTCAAAGCCGTAGTTCGGGGCAAGTTCCTTGTAGAGGGCGAGGGTCGCGTCGCTGTTGGTTTCGCTCGTCGTGTGCAGGATGCCAATCTTCGTTGCATCGGGCATCAGTGCGCGGATGAGCTTCAGCTGGGCTTCCACAGGCAGCGCGTCGCTCGTGCCGGTGATGTTGCCGGGGTTCTTGCCGTCGGCGCCGGCGAGCATGGCGCTGACCGGGTCGGACACGGCAGTGTAGATGACCGGGATGCCCGCATCCTCCGCGGCGTTGAAGGCAGCCATCGCCGCCGGGGTCGCAATCGCGCAGATCATGTCGTACTTGCCTGCCATGACATCGGCAATCTGGGCAGAAATGGCGGTGTCCGCCTGCGCGTTCTGAACGTCAAACACAACGTTTTCGCCTTCGACGAAGCCTTCTTCGGCCAGACCTTCGATGAAACCGATGCGGCAGTTGTCGAGCGATCCGTGTTCGGCGAACTGGATGATGCCGATGTGAATCACCTCGTCCGCAAGGGCGGTCGCGCTCAGCAGGAGGAACAGGGCAGTCAGCAGGGCAGTCAGCTTCTTCATCATAATGGGGTACCTTCCTTTCCTAAGTCGTCGTTTTTTATTGGAACAAAAAACGCCCCAGTCGTTTCCGACTGAGGCGGTATTCCCGCGGTGCCACTCAGCTTCGCTTTTCTGTACGAAAAGCGCACTCATCCGCATACACTTGATATGCGCTGCCATGATAACGGGTGCAGATTCCCGTTCTGCCCTACGATGCGGCTGATGGAAAGCAATCGCATCCGCATGTCTCCATGCATCCGCCCTTACGCCCTGCGCCCTTGCTCTCCCAACTCTCCACCTTGGGGCAAACCCTCCGGAGCCCATTCGCTGCTGCCGTCCGCGCCGCCGTCCCACTATCAGCGACTCCCTGTGCCGGACTGAGAAGCAGGTACTCTTCTCCGTCACCGGTTTATGCGACAATCATACACGCAATTTGCGCGCTTGTCAAGCCCTTTTTGCTGTTTCTGTATTGTTTTTTGGCTATTCTCCCCATTGATTTTCGGCATATAGTAGAAGAAACTTGCGCGGAACGGGAAAATGTGCTATGATGGGGAAAAGAAGCGAAAGGAAAATGCGCATGACAAACGAAGCCGAAGCAGCGATTCAGGCGCTGCAAGGGGCGTCGGAGAACGCGGAAGAGGCACTCTGGCGCGCGGTGGTGGCATGTCAGGAGATGCCGTTTCGCACCGCGACGGGTCTGCCGTTCACCTACTGCCTGAAAATCGGGCAGAACGGGCAGCCGAACCGCGAATTGCTCATCGATCGGCGCGAGAAGAGCAAGACGCTCTCGTGGAGCAGTGTCTGTCTGGCCTTCCGGCGCGCACGGGAAATTGGGTATGCCGACCGCCCGAAGGCGCTGGGGGATATCCGCGGCGTGAGCTATGTGTACCCGCTGCTGTGGCGGTTCGGGGTGCTGCGCGTGCCGGAAATCGTGGAGAAAAACATGTCGCTCACCCTCGATTTTGGGTTCTTTCGCGATTTGAAGGAGGCGGAAACCATGAATCAGCTGATGCGGACAACCCCGGAAGAAATGGGGCTGCACAGCCGGAACATCCTGAAGCTGCTGGAGCGGCTGGAAAAAGAGAACATCAGCATTGTCAGCATGATGCTGCTGCGCCATAATCAGGTGCTGTACGAAGCATATTGGCCGCCCTACACGCAGGAGCAGCTGCGCACTGTCTATTCCTTGAGCAAAACGTTCACGGCGATGGCGATTGGCATCGCGGCGGGCGAGGGGAAAATCCGCCTGGATGAGCGCATTGTCGATTTGTTCCCGGAGCAGGCGAAGAACGCGCCCGATTCGCCGCAGCTGCAAATGCTCACGATTCGGCATCTGCTGATGATGTCAACGGGGCAGGGAAGCGAGCCGTTCCATCAGGAAAATGCGTGGGATGACGCGATTTCGGCGTTCCTGCGTGAACCGTTCGCGGATGCACCCGGTGAAACTTTCCGTTACAATACGGGCGCGACGTATATGCTGTCTGCCGCCCTCAAACAGCGCGGCATCGACCTTGAAGAGTACCTGCGCGAGAAACTGCTTACGCCGATGGGCATCACCGGCACGCGGTGGATTCGCGACCCGAACGGCATCTGCACGGGCGGCTTCGGCTTTTCCCTGCACCCGGAGGACATCGCAAAGCTCGGCATTCTGCTGATGCAATCCGGGCGCTGGAACGGGCAGCAGCTTGTGCCGGAATGGTATGTCCGCGAGGCGACGACGCGGCAAATCAGCAGCGGCGACGACCCGAACAGCGACTGGGCGCAGGGCTACGGCTACCAGATTTGGCAGTGCCGGCACGGGGCGTTCCGGGCGGACGGCATGTACGGGCAGTTCTGCGTCGTGCATCCGGCGACGGACACCATTCTGGTCACAAACTGCCTTACGCAGAACATGGGCGGCGTGCTGAATGCGTACTTCGACGAAGTGCTGATGAAGTACGAATCGGATGCTGTGGTGGATGAACCAGAGGTTACGGAACGCCTGCGCCAAAAGACGGCGAATCTGCGCTACGAACGCGATTTGCCGGAGGACGACGGCAGCCCGATTCCGCCGGAATACCTGAACTTGGATGCGCCGAACGTCTGGATGCGCCTGACGCTGGATGGCGATATGCTGACAATGCGGAATACGCAGGGGCAGCTGCTTGTCATCGCCGGGCGCGGCAAGTGGCACACGATTCACCGCGCTGTGCACTGCGAACCCTTCTTCATGCGCGATAAAGCCGATACGCCGGCGCTGGGGGCATGGGGGATGAAGGACGGTCGGCTGACGCTGAAAATCTTCGAGCCGGAAATGGCGGAGGAAGACACGCTGACGGTGGAAAAGACGGAACAGGGCGTCCATGTGCAGATGAGAATCACCACGACGGGCGACGAAAACGTGTTCTTCGACCAGACAATTTCGTAACTATCAGGTAAATACAAACAGGACTGCTTCACGCTCGAGGCAGCCCTGTTTTTGGTATTAGCTTTGTGTAAAGTTGCGCATTTTCATCGGCACAATCGCCCGGTAGAGCGTCAGCCGCACTTTGCGGAGCGGCTTCATGCCCTGCCAGAGCGTCTGATACGCCTGCCGAAGCGCCTGTGTGTCGCTGGGCAGCAAGTCCGCGCGTGCATAGAACGCCAACGTCTCGATTTCCCCGACGACGGCCAGTGCGCCCTGCGCGTGAACGGCTTCGTCCGCGCGCTGGAAGAACTGCTGCGGCGTTTCGCTGCGTCCGCGCCGCAAGCCCGCCATCCGCAGGGCATCGTGCGTCGCCTGCATCCATACCATGCAGCGTGCGCTTTCATCCTTCGCCTGCTTGTCGCGTGTGGTCGGCAATGTCCACCAAATGCGCCCGCCAGCCGCCGCCATCAGCGCAAGCAGAATCAGCAGCAGCCACGGCACGTCCGGCGGTGGATTGTCCGGCGGCGCAGGTGCGGGTTCAGGGGTATTCGTCGGCAGATTCGCTTCCGGCGAGGGCGACGGTGCGGGGGATGGCGTGCTGGTCGGTTCGTGTGAAGCCGATGAGTCGTCCATCTCCGGCGAAGGCGAGGGTGTTGGCGAGGGCGACGGGGAGGGCGAGGGAGACGGCGAAACCGATGGCGTCGGCAGCTCATCCGGCTGATTCGGCGCGGACGAGGCGTTCTGCGTCGATGTCCACGGCGTTGCGTCGAACGTCACCCAGCCCACGCCCCGAAAGTAGATTTCCGTCCACGCGTGGGCGCTTGTGCCGGTCACGACCGTCTGCCCCGATGCGTCCACATCCGCCACGAAGCCTTCCACATACCGCGCGGGCAGCCCGACCATGCGGCACAGCACCGTCATGGCGGACGCGAAGTGCGTGCAGTAGCCCTCGCGCGTCATCAGCAGGAAAGTCGATACGAAATCGAGGTTCGACGCCTGTTCGGGAATATCCAGCGAATAGCGGCAGTACGCCTGCAAATACGACTGGATGCTGCGCGCCATTTCGTAGGGTGAATCGGCGCTTCCAGCGGCATTGCGCGCGAAGTCGAACAGGCGCTGTTCGAGGTGACCGGGCAGCCCGGTGTACAGCTTGCGGATGTCCTCGTACTGGGCGTCGGTCAGCTGCGCGCCCGCATCAATCAGCTCCGCCAAGCCGCTCTGCCCGGCGGTCAAATCAACATACGTCGCTGTCCATGTGTCGCCGGAGGTTAAATTCCGCGTCGCGAAAATCTCGCTGCCCGCGTTGAAATACGGCACGATGCCGCTGCCCACGGACAATTCGCGGATGCGCTGCGGCACAAACAGGCTGCTCGCGCTGTCCGACAGCATGGTGACGGTGACGGTCTTTGTCGGCAGATTCGCCGCGAGTGTCTCGTCCGGCAGCGTCAGGTCGAATGTCTGCGAGCGCAGATTCTGCCAGCGCGGGCTGCTCCACAGGTAGCGCCGCCCGCCTGTTTCGTCAATCCACATGCTGCCTGTGTATGAACTTTTGGTTACGGCACGCAGGTAAATTCGCCCGCTGCCGCTCACGCGAAGAACGGGGCGTTCGCTGGGGGTCGCCGCGCCGCCAAGCTGCGTCGGCCCTTGAGGATAGTACCCCTGTGAGGCAATGGAAAACACGTCGCGCGCGCTGGTGAAGAAAAGGTAGTCATAAATTTTCTGGCGCAGGGCATCCGCCGCTTCCTTCATTGGCTGAACGGTGATGCCGCCGATGGCAACGCCTGTGAAGCTCAGCAGAACGACAACAAGCGTCAGCGGCAGCACGCGCGTGACGGAAATTTCGTCGTACCCGGACACCATCAGCAGCGCAACGCATGGGATGATGGCGGGCAGCAAGCCCCACAGCGCGTCCGGGCGATTGCCCAGCCAGAGCAGCAGCGCCATCAGCAGTACCGTCGCCAGTGCCGGATATGCGCCCACGCGGCGGCTGGTCAGCCCATAGCCAATGAAACCGCAAGTTACGCCGAGAATCGCCGCGAAAGGTCGCGCGACAAGCGGAAGCGCCGCCGTCAGTCCCGAAAAATGCAGCAGCAGCGCCCGAATGACCTCAACCGCGTCCGCCGCGCCGCCTGCAATCAGCCATACAATCACGCCCACTGCGGTGATGCCCGCCGCGAGCACTTTTCCGCGGGGGCGCGTCCGCAGGATGGACAGCAGCGCAATCACCGGCAGGCTTGTCCCCAGCGCAAGTGCCCAGAGCGACGATTCGCCCGTGACGCACAAAAGCGTCAGGATGAGTCCCGACGCCATCAAAAGTGCCAGAATCCCGCGCGAAACCGCGCTGCGCAATTCCTTTGGCAGAGCAGACACCTCCTCACCATGTTTGTTTGGAAGAAATCAACCAGTTTCGTCCAGCTGTCCGCACTGGCACGGTTGGACTCCTTTGGGTATTTTGCTTCCATCGTCATCATTTTCGCCAGCAGACGCTGCGTCACTTCGGGTGATTTTCCCATTCGCGCACAGCAGCGTATACGCCGTGCTGAGGGAAAGCCCGGTCATGCCGATTTTCCGCGCGCAAGGCTGCAAAACCTTGACGGCGCGCCCTTCGCCGCTTCCTCCAACGAGGATGACGGCTTTCTCCGACGGCGTTTCGCCCTTGTAGAATGTCCCCAGAAAGCCCTCTTTTTCCAAGGTACAGTATTGCATGGCGAAAATCTCCTGATGAACGGAAAGTTAATACTTTTATTGATGATTTAAAAAAATCAACTTTGTTAGTGGCGCCCCGAAGGGGTCAAGGGGGCGACCGCAGACTTCGTCTGTTTCCATTGCCCCCCTTGTCGCGCCCGCAGCCGCGAAATCCCCTGCTTGCGCGAAAGACAAGCTATGTCTGGAAGACAGGCAATCC
>ENA-OPVK01001848-OPVK01001848.1-human-gut-metagenome-genome-assembly--contig:-NODE-1848-length-11862-cov-2.770814_pt1 | contig 11862 bp, 8 predicted proteins | sample MGYA00241495_ERZ501982 | MGnify/ENA primary metagenome ERZ501982 (study PRJEB25962, sample SAMEA2042002) | human gut metagenome | biome: human gut; feature: human-associated habitat; material: faeces...
GAGCGGAGAGAGGCCAGCGGGGGCGGAAGGCCGCCGGGGAACGAGCGCCGGAAGTAACCGAAAACGATGTCGTACTTCCCCGCAAGGGCTCAATTCCGGTCAGACAATGCCCCCGAGCCGCATGCTCACCCGCAACACCCCTCCGCCAACTTCCGCCCCCTCTCCGCCGCGACGCCACCCCCTCCGCGCATCGTCCTGCTGCCCTCCACCACCCCTCGCTCCATACCTCTGCCAACTTCCCCTCGCCTGCACCACCACGCGGCCTGTTTCTGCCCCGCTCCGCCCGCTCCTGCTCTCTTCCGGAAGGGCCGAAGAGGCCCCCCGCAGGGCCGGGCACCGGCTCCCATCGCCCAAATACGCACAACCGACCCATCGCCCGAACACGCACAAAAAAAGAGCGGCATCCGCTGCCGGATGCCGCCCCATGGAACGGATGCGCCGCCTCTACTCGAGGTCGTCGCCCGTATCGTCCGCTACGGGCGGGTCGTAGGACTCGGCCGGCGTATTGGCCTCAATCCAGTCCTCTTTGAGCAGGTCCGTGTCCTTGAAGTCGAGGTCCTCGATACGGCTTACCGTAATCTGATACTGGGCATAGTCGCGCGACCCGCCCGAATAGGTGCTCTGCTTCGAATAGATGGCAAAGAGACCCAGCACGTTGCCCACGGCGCCGTCCTTCGGAATCGGCTTCATGGCAAAGCGCGAATAGCCGCTCGTGCGCACCGTATAGACACCCGGGTCGGAGGTATAGGTCGCCTGGGGATTGTAGGAGATGAGCACCGAGGCATAGAGCTTCTCGTTGTTGACGCTGTAGGCCCAGCGGTACCAGGGCTGGAACAGCACGGGACGCACGTCGGTGCAGGTCCACGTCGGATAGCTGTTATCGAAGGTACCGTTCTTCATGGCCGTCGGAACCTCGCCGTTCTGGTTCTTCACGCCGGCATAGCGGACCGTGATGTCCGAGAAGCGGACCAGACGGCCCAGATTCTTCAGCGCCGACTCCTCGTCGGTCACCAGCGTCGTGTAGTTGCTGCTGTTCACCTCGAGGATGTCCCCGTCCTCGAGCTTGCAGGGCTCGCCCGGCAGCACGTGAGCGTCGATGTCGGCAGCCAGTTCGAGGTTCGAGTTGGCATAGAACTTATGCTCCTGCACGACGTTGTAGGAGTCCGACGGAGCGTCGCCCAGCGAGAGCATCATGCGGTAGTTGCCCAGGTAGAGGTCGCGCAGCAGGACATAGACCCAGGTGCTCTCCTTCGTATCGAGGTTGAGCTTGTAGGTCGTGTAGAGCGTACCGCTGAGCTTGAGCTCGATGGCGGCCGTACCGTCGTAGATGTAGAGCGACTTGTAGATGTTGCCCTGCTCGTCGCTCGAAATCACCTTGCCCTTGATGTAGTAGTTGGCAGCCTCGGGCCAGAATGCGGTTCCCGCGCTCTCGAACTCATCTTCGCCCGCGTAGGCCTCGCCCAGCTTGAGCGCCTTGGTGTCGTCCCAGCTCGTGTTTTGACCCGTACCCGAGAGGGAACCGAAACGATTGACAAACTCCTTCTTGAGGTCGAGAATCGAGATATGGGTCAAACCCATGCCCGCCACCTCGTCCTCCTGCCACACCTTTATCTTCGGCGTGTCGAAGTCGTTGTAGCAGCCGACGGTCAGCAGAGCGACGGCCGCAGCCAGAAATATCTTAACGCTTTTCATTGATGCTTATTTTCGGATTAGAAACGGAAATATACATTCAGGTAGTAGGTCGTACCGAGCATGTAGAAGTACTTCGAGTCGAAACGCTTGTACTGCGTACCCTTGTCGGTGCGGACGCGGTTAAGTCGCATCTGCTCGTAACCGCCCGTACGGATGTCCTGGTCGTTGAGCAGGTTCTTCACCTCGAGGCTGAAGCCGAGCATGTACTGACGGTGGATGTACCAGTTCTTGCCGATGCTGGCGCTCAGCGTGAAGGCCGGGTCGAACTTCTCCTGCTTCTGCATCGTACGGATGGCCTGCACGGCGGCTACCTGCTCCTCGACCGACGAAGAGGACGAAGAGAGTACGTCGAGGTAGCTGCGGATGACGGTCGACGTACGGTAGAGCGGGTTCATCGAGAGGTAGACCTTGTCGTAGTAGTTGAAGTTGACCGATGCGAACCAGTTGCGCGGGCCGCGGAAGTCAAGGCCGATGTTGGCGGCCAGCTGCGGCGAGCTCTCCACATGCATCCCCTCCCAGTGTACGCGGTCGTTCTTGACCACCTCCTCGCTGTTGTCGATGGTCTGCACGAAGTTGGGGTCCGACGTATAGGTGTAGTCACCCCAGCTCAGGGCGCCCACTACCGAAAGGCCGTTCCAGATGGGAACCGACACACCCAGCTCGACGCCGTAGTAGCGCTTGTCGATGCCGCTCATGGCGAAGTTGGTGTAGGAGTGGCGCAGGTCGTCGTAGAACGAAATGACCTTCGCCTGGTTGGTCATCTCGGTGTAGTAACCCGACAGACGAGCCTTGATGTAGGGCAGGTTGAGGTTGTAGGTCAGGTCGAGACCCAGCACGTTCTCGGCCGTCAGACCCGGCGTGGTGGTGTTGCGCGTACGCGGCGATACGAACGAGTTGACGAACTTCGGGGCGTTCTGCATGTAGACGATGCTGGCCTCGAGCGAGTGGGCGCCCGAGAACTTGTAGCCGAAGTTGCCCTTGAGGTTGTAGGTCAGGTAGCCGAGCTTCTTCGAGTCGCCGTACGAGTTGTCGGCGAAGAGGCCCTTGCGCCACAGACCCTCGCGGTACATCGACGAATAGCCGACCTCACCGCCGATGTTCATCGAGAAGCCGCCCGTTGCGTAGTTGTAGAAGGCCCAGGCGCTCCCTTCGAGCAGGTGCGCGCGGTAGTTGTAGTTGAACTTGTCGCCTTCACGCACGATGCGGGCATGGCCGTTCTGGAGGTAGTAGTCCAGGTCGTTCTGGTAGTTGACGGGGTCCTGACCCTGGTCACGCTCGGCGAACTTGTCGATGTCGTACCAGTAGTCGCCGCCCAGCAGGTCCTTGATTTCGTCGTAGTACCACGTCCGGTTGGCACGCAGGTTGACTCCGCCGACGATGCGCATCTTGTTGTTGATTTGGTGGGCGACGTTGGCCGCGAAGTTGTAGTCGAGCTGGTCGGTGTGGCGCTCCTCGATGATGATGTTCGAGCGGCGCTGGTTCTCACCGGCATACTGGGCCAGCGTCGGGTCGACATACTGGTTGTCGCGGTAGAAGCGGTCGAAGTCGAGCATTCCGGTCCATACCTCGCCGGCGTGCTTGGCGCGCTGCAGCAGGTCGTAGATGCCCTTGTCGGAGGTCACGCCCGGAACAATCTGGTTAAGGAAGTACGAAGGCAGATAACGGTAGTAGTCACCGCGCGGGTCACCCGAGTCCTTCCACGAGAGGGCCGAGTAGCCGTTCTTGCCGAAGCGCAGCGACGTGGCGGCCGACAGGCGCGTCCGCTCCGAGATGTCCCACGTATAGGTCAGCATGGCGATGGGCTCGTGCGTGTTGCGGATGCGCGAGTTGCGCAGCTTGCCGTCCTGATAACCGACGTTGGGGTTGTAGTAGTGGTTGCCGAAGAGGTTGTAGGCCTCCTCGGTCGAAGCCTGCTGCGCACCGCGCTCCGTGGGCGAGGCCATGATGGTCAGACCCAGACGGTGGTTGTCGCCGAAGCGCTTCTCGACCGAACCGAAGTAGGCATAGGAGTTGTAGTAGACACCGTCCACATAGCCGTTGCCGCCCTGACGCGTGCCGACCGAGAAGCCGTACGACCAGCCGTTGTCAAGCTGACCCGAGGCGTAGGAGACCATCACGCGGAAGCGGTAGAGCTGCGTGGCGTTCGAGACGCTCACGCGCAGGCCCTTGCGCATCTGCGAGGCGCGGGCGTTGATGTTCGTCTGACCGGCGATGCCGCCCAGACCGTAGTCCGTGAAACCGAGACCCGAAATGGTCTCCTGGTTGCGCGTCGCATCGTTCAGACCGCTCCACAGCGACCAGGGGCCGTAGCCCGTCATGGCGTCGTTGAAGCGGATGCCGTTCAGATAGATGTCCTGATACTGCGAGTCGTAGCCGCGCACGTTGAAGCGCATCTCGCTGAAGCGGTACGAGGCGATGTTCGTAAAGACATCCTTCGACGCCGAGAGGGCCGACGGAAGCGGCTGCTCGTCGGACGAAGAGCTGTCCATGTCGAGCTCGGCAAAAATCTGGTCATCGAAGGCCTCGGGGCTCGTCAGGGGCGATATGACCACCGACTGGAGGTCCTTCACCGTATTGCCGACGCGCACCACCATGTCGAGCTCCTCGAAGTCGGGCGTAGTGAACGTAATGCGGTGGTTGCCGGCCGGCAGGTTCTCGATTTCGAAGTTACCGTTCTCATCCGTCGTCACCGTCAGGCCCGTGGACTCGAGGGTAACCTTCACGTTGCTCAGCGCTTCGCGTCCCAGGCGGGAAACCACCTTGCCGCGCACGCCTCCGTCCTGAGCCCAGGAGACCGTAGCGGTCGTCACGGCGAGCAGAAGAAAGAGTAGAGATTTCAGTTTCATACAGTTATGTTAAGTGTTATTTGGCTATGTAGATATAGACGGGGAAGTGGTCGCTGAAGCCGCCCTGGAAATCGTTGCCAACGAACGTACGCAGCGGGTAGCCCTTGTACTGGCCCTCCTTCTGGAGCATGTAGGGGCGGCGGAAGATGCCGCCGTAGTACTTCGACTTGCCCACGCGCTGGATTTTCAGCGCACCGGTCGAGCCCGTGGCGAGGTTGTCCGAGACGATGATGTTGTCGAAGAGGTTCCAGGCATCGCGGTAGGCCAGCGTGCCGTAACCCGCCTTGAGCAGCGCGATGAAGGGGTTGAACATGTCGCCCGCCTTCACGTCGGAGATTTTGCCCTTGGCGTGCAGACCCTCGATGACGCTGTCGTCCGTCGCGTCGTCGTTCAGGTCACCCATGACGACCACCTTCACCTCGGGACGGAGCATCTTGACCGAGTCGACAATCGAGCGCACCTGCCGTGCGGCGGCCATGCGCAGCGAGGCCGAGGCCTCCTTGCCGCCCAGACGCGACGGCCAGTGGCTCACCAGGAAGAAGAAGGGCTCCGACTCGATGGTTCCCCACATCGTGACGAAGTCACGCGTACGGAAGTCGGGACGGCCCGGCATGTTGAACTTGATGGCCTGGCTGCCCTCGAGCTTGAAGACGTCGGGGCGGTAGAAGAAGCCCACATCGACACCGCGGGCGTCGGGCGAGTCGTAGTGTACGACCCGGTAGTTGCCGGGGGCGAGCTTCGGAGTGGCAATCACATCCTCCATCACCGCACGGTTCTCGATTTCCGACACGCCGATGACAATCGGGTAATCCTTGTCCTGAGCGGCGATGTCGAAGAGCACGCGCTCCAGGTTGCCGATTTTGCGCGTGTACTTGGCCGTGTTCCAGCGCTTCGGCCCGTCGGGCGTGAACTCCTTGTCGAGCACGTCGGGGTCGGGAATCGTATCGAACAGGTTCTCGAAGTTGTAGAAGACCACTTTATAGGGCTTCTGCGCGAAACCGGCCACGAGCAGCACGGCAAACAGTCCTGTAAGAAGAATTTTCTTCATCATAAAGCTATTGAGTTTGATTCGATTCAGGTTCGTATCTCCTGTATTGGTTGTATCAGTTGCTGATGCCCCAGTCCGACAGCACGAGTCGCTCCTTGACGGCGGCACCGTCGGCCGAGAGGTTGTGGAAGAACTTGAAGCCGGTGAACTCCTCCACCTCGCGCACCGAGCGTGCGGCGTCGCCCAGCGTCATGCCGTCGGCCGATGCGTCGTTGGGATAGATGAAGCCGATGGCGCGCAGCTCGTCAGCCGTACACTCCGAGATGGGCTTGTCGCGGAACTCCTTGCGGGCCTGGACCATCACCTTCCAGCAGTGCGACGGCACGGCGATGGGGCCGTTGGCGTTGCTGATGCTCTTCGAGCTCTTGAAGCTGGCACCCGTCACGACGTAGAGCGTGTCGTAGCGGCCCGTTCCGGCCCACGTGCGCTCGCTGTTCTCGAGGTTGCCCCACGAACCGCCGTTGAACGAGCCGTTCTGCGGCATCATGTTGGTGGCATAGAAGGTCTGGGCGTTGGTCTCCCAGGTATTGTATCGCGATGCCGAGGAGAGCATGTGACCGCGCTGGTAGCCGCCCTGGCCATAGCTGCGGATGATGTACTGCTGGTCCTGCTCCGCGATGGCGGGCTGCGTCACGTTGCGGCTGACCCCCCGGTAGTAGGGGCTCGACGAGGTGTATTCGGTCTGCGTATCGTCGTAGGCCCAGGCGTTGGTGCGCCCCTGGGTGGTACCGCCGACCTCGTAGCTGCGGCCGGTCCAGTAGCTCGCATGCTGCGGATAGGCGACCCAGTTCGAGACGTGGCGGTCGAGGTCGTAGCAGATGGAGTAGTTGCGTACGCGCTTGCCGTTCGACAGGGTCGTATAGTAGGTTTTGTAGACATAATCGGCCTCCGCACGGTAGAGGGGCTGTTCGCCCCAGGCGCGGTCGTAGTCGGCCGAGACGGAGAACGAGGTCTGCGTCATGGTGAAATCGGCCGTATAGCCGTCGGAGAAAAGCACGCGGAGCGTCGCCTCACGGTCCGACGCGGCGGTGTTCTTCTTCATGTAGATGTAGATGGGCTTGCCGACGGCAACCGTGGTCTCCAGAACGGAGGAGGCAAGGTCGAACGAGCACCACTCGGTGTCGCCCTGCGTCAGGATGGTTGCCGTACAGGTCAGATTCCGGTCGCCCTGGGTCTGGATGCTGTTTGTCGTGGCGTTGCAGTTCACGGTTCCGGCCGCGAGCCAGGCTTTCGAACTGGCGGAGCCCTGCGACTCGTCGCCGCAACCCACGAATATCGTGAGTATCGACAGCAGGATGACAGACAGAATTACCGGTTTGAATTTCAGCATGATAAAAAACCGATGAAATTTCAGAAAAAAGACATGTAAAGAAACCAAACTCTTGGCGGAGTGTTACCCCCGCCAAGAGTGGTTGGTTTAAAAGTCGGTTTCCTCGACTGCGGATGGAATGCCGGCAGCGGTTACTCGTATTCCAGAACAACCTTTACAGCCTGTGCATTCTTACCCTTGATGGCATAGATGCGATAGGCAACACCGGCATCGGTACCCGTCAGATTAAAGGTCAAATCCGATGCAAGCTTCTGAGCATCCTCCGGCCACTCGGAAGCCTCGCCGCCGGCAACAGCGGTGGTAGAGTCCTCCGGATAGATTGCGACCTGAGCCGTAGACGAGGCACCCTTGCGGTTCGTAATCGTAACCTTAACGAGTTTCTTGCCCGAAACGGCAGGAACGGTCAGATAGCTGCCCTCATTCTTTTTTGCATCGAACATCACGTAGTTGCCATCGGTGTAGTACTTCAGATAACGGTACTTGAAGGTATAGCCACCCGTAGAGAAGGTTTGCTCGGTTGCACTGCTGTCCCCGGGAATGTCGTACGACGAGGTCGAGAAATCAAGCTCGATGGTCTCGGCTCCTGCAGCGGCAGCCTTGGCCTGCGTCAGCTCTACCGTAGCGAGCGTCTCGCTGCCGACCTTGGCAACCAGCTGGGCCGTGAAGGCGGCATCGGTGGTGTTGTCACCGGCAACCGATACCGTTACCGACGAAGCGTCCTGCGCGGTGATGCTGAACTTGTCGGCATCGGTACCCTCGATGGACATATCGACGCTGCCCGTGACGTTCTGAGCGGTGAAGCCCACCTTCTGGGGCTCGGCGCCCGTTGCGGCGAAGGAGAGCGACGTCTTGTCGAACTTCACGCTCGGCGTGGTGGTGTTGGAGACGAGCTTCGTGGCGGCAATCGTGAAGCGAGCGCCGCTGCCGGTCGTGTAGATGAACCAGCCGTAGGCATCCACCACCTGATTGAGGTAGCTGTCGATGTTGAGGCTTTCGGCCGGAGCGTCAATCGAACCCGAATGCGACGAGTCGAACGAGAGGTTCATGTTGTAGTAGTTGCCATCCTTGTAGAGCTCACCCGGCAGCTTCACGAAGACAACCTTGTTGGCGTCGATAATCGACTGGATGTTCGAAGCGTTGACCTCGGTGGCCGAAGGCTCCGTAACGGTCGTCGTACCGGTCTTGGTCACCGTAGCCGAAGCGTCGAACTGCAGCGCCTGGTTGAAGGTCGTAACCTGACCGTCGAGCGTAACAACCGAGCCCACCTCGGGAATCTCCGCGTCGTAGCCGCGGAATACGAGGATTGCACCCGTAGCATCCTTGGCAACGAACGAACGCTGCGTAACGGCCATCACCGTTGCATTCTCCACCTTGTAGGCACCCTCGCCGCCGGCAAGAATCTCGGAGATGGTAGCCGACGAGCTCTGAATCGTGAAGCGGGGGTTCGTCAGACCGGCAACATCCTCGGCATTGCGCGGGAAGAGCTGTACCGTTACGGCACCGGCGTTATCTCTCTGATAGCAGTTGGCCACGCCGACAATCGGACCGCTGAGGTTCGAGATAGCGGTGGCGCCGAAGCCCTCGTTACCGGTCTTGTTGGTGCGAACGACAAACGACTCACCCTTGTCGGTTACGAAGTTGGCATTGTACTGCTGAGCATAGGTAGTCCCTTCGGCATATTCCGAAGCGGTCTGCACGTTGGGCAGCGTCACCAGCTGCGACTCGTACTTGGCGATGTCGGCGGGCGAAGCGAGCTCGACCGGCGTAATCTCGACACCCTCCTCAAGCACGGTTACCGTAGCGCTGTTCGAAAGGCTGAGCTGGAGCGTACCGTTGTACTTCTGCACCTGCGCGCCGGCAAGCGAAATCTTCAGCAACTGGCCCGTCTTCCAGGTCGACACGTTGTTGTGGTTAATCATCAGACCCGAGTTCTCGGCATTGTCGACATCCTGGATGACCGTCAGGTACTTGTTGCCCATGTTGGGCGTCTCGCCCGGGTCGCCCGAGATAACACCGATGATGTCGCCCAGAGCCAGAATCTCGGCCGAAGCGTCCACCTTGGTCATCGTGGGGTTCATCGCTGCAACCAGCGCACGAACCTCGGCTACGTTGGACTCACCGGTGGTCGAGCCCGAGCCGTTCTGCATCACGGTCACCGTGGCGTGCTTGGTGATGGGATAGCCCATCAGCTCGCCCGTAGCCGAGAGGTCGAAGACAGCCGTGCGCGCCTCGGTTGTGGCTCCCAGCTCAAAGGTAAGTTGCGTCGTACCGCCGTTGCCGCCGTTCACGCTGGGAGTACACCAGGTATCCGAGCCCTCGGTCTTCGAGACCAGGGTCCACTTTCCGGCAGAAACAACTTCGACGGCTTCGGTCGTACCGGCGGAAAGGTCATGAGCAACCGTCACGGCCTCTTTTCCGTTGACCGTAATTGAGGGTTCTACGCCAGAGCCCTCCGAATCATCGCTCGAACATGCGACGAAGGCCGTCACAGCCATCATCGAGAAGAACAATGTCCTCCAAAAATTCAATCGTTTCATAAAAAAGTAAAAAAATTAATGAATATGTGAGGTCTTATAATTATTCGTATTTGTCCCATAACGGGTTACATTATGGAGACTATTTCACGCTGTAAAGATAAAATTATTTTTCGACAAAGCAAGCCGGCATCCCCAGCATTTAACACACATTTAATACCCCGCTCTCCACAATTCCGTCCGGAGCGTCCTCAAGAGACGATTTGGGGCAAAAAGTCCGCATTTTGTACCAAAGTACAGAATGCGGAGAGCGGAGCGGCCGACTTAACGGATGCGGTCGGCGGCACGGACCATCAGCTCGTCGCGGAAAATCGCGCGGGCGGCCAGGTACATGAAGAAGAGGCTGACGAGCGGCAGCGCAATGGCCGGCCGGAAGCCCTGGGTGTGGAAGGCGAAGTCGGCGAAGAGCCGTACGCTGAGGAAGTAGTAGATGGCCTCCATGACCACCGCGCCCACCATGAGCACCATCGCCACGGCGCACAGGCGGATTTGGAGCAGCCGCCGGCGGTAGAGGAAAATCGTCACCAGCGGAAGCAGGCAGGAGACCGCCTGCAGCACGCCCATGTACCAGGTGCTCTGGTGCAGCGAGCCGTCGAGGCTTTTGAGCGCGAAGGCGCGCAGCTCGAACGACCCGGCATCGCCGCCGAACCACGCCAGAGGCAGCAGGAGCGTAAGCCCCATGAGCACCCCGGCCACGAGCAGATAGATTGTTTGGATTCGTTGTATCATAATAATACGTTTCAGAGTTTTCGGTCAATCAGATATTTGTTGCGGTCGCTCGAGCCCCGGTTAATCAGCTCGCCGAGGAAGCCCGCCAGGAAGAGCTGCACGCCGAGAATCACGGCAAGAATCGCCAGGTAGAAGAGCGGCTGGTCGGTCACCGCGCGCACGGGGATGTCGTGCAGCTGCCGGTAGATTTTCGTAGCGATGACCCACAGCGTGGTCACGCCGCCGAAGAGGAACATGAGCGTTCCCAGACCGCCGAAGAAGTACATGGGCGAGCGGCCGAAGTGCGACATGAACCAGACGGTGATGAGGTCCAGATAGCCCTTGACCATGCGCTCCATGCCGAATTTCGAGTGGCCGTACTTGCGGGCATGATGCTCGACGACCTTCTCGCCGATGCGCGTGAAGCCCGCCTGCTTGGCCAGGAAGGGGATGTAGCGGTGCATCTCGCCGTAGACCTCGATGGACTTGACCACCTTGAGGCGGTAGGCCTTCAGACCGCAGTTGAAGTCGTGAAGGCGGATGCCCGAGACCGTCCGCGCCGTCCAGTTGAAGAACTTGCTGGGGAGGCGCTTGCCCAGCGGGTCGTAGCGCTTCTTCTTCCAGCCCGAGACCAAGTCGTATCCCTCGTCGAGAATCATGTGACGCAGGGCGGGAATCTCGTCGGGCGAATCCTGCAGGTCGGCATCCATCGTGATGACCACATCTCCCTTTGCCCGTTGGAAACCGCAGTTCAGACCGGGGGATTTGCCGTAATTACGGCGGAATTTGATTCCTTTTACTTTATCCGATTGGGTGCGTAGATTTTCTATTACCTCCCAAGAGCAGTCTGTACTGCCGTCATTTACAAATATTACTTCATAGCTGAAATGGTTGCCATCCATTACGCGTTGAATCCAGGCAAAGAGCTCCGGCAAAGATTCCTCTTCATTATACAGTGGAATAACTACAGATATATCCATGTGTCTTATTGGTTTTTCGGTTTACGCATTATCAGCAATGCCGTAGGGATTGCTATCAGCATGCCGTAAAATATATTATTTGATATCAACTGGAAAGTGATTTGCAATGGAGTCAGTGCTGCCACCATATCAAAGGCTTCCTGCAATTGGTCGATAGAAGGTAAAAGTTCTGCTTGGGCAGTTGTCTTGAATTGGTTAATCATATTCTGATAGAATTCAAAAACAAAACCGCCGTCAATGAAATGGAAATAGATATAATGGACTACTGCTACGAATAGGGATGCGAACATATACATAAATATTGTAAACAGCAATGCTTTCCCAAAGCTGATTGCATTGTTGCAATAACGTTCTCTGTATTTTTTAGCAAAAATATAGCCCAAAATAGGGACACCTAATGTAAGTACAATAAACAGGAGTAATAGGAAAGGTATTCTCAGTCCTAAAGGAAAAAGCATGAACTTAAAGGACCAAAGCAGTCCCATGCCCGTGCCATAGCGCATTGCGCATTCTTGAAGAGTTGGTTTACGTTCAGTCATTCTTTATTGATAAGTGCACAAAATTAATAAGTCTACAAAAGTACGGCTTTTATTAAGAATACATGCTATATTTAGGGGTGAAAAATGTATTTTTTCTGCTAAAATCAAAAAAAAGTGCATGAGAGTATTGCAGTTTCAAAAAATATATCTACCTTTGCACTCGCAAAACAAAAATGGGTAAGTCC
>ENA-OPVK01001849-OPVK01001849.1-human-gut-metagenome-genome-assembly--contig:-NODE-1849-length-11859-cov-4.504321_pt1 | contig 11859 bp, 7 predicted proteins | sample MGYA00241495_ERZ501982 | MGnify/ENA primary metagenome ERZ501982 (study PRJEB25962, sample SAMEA2042002) | human gut metagenome | biome: human gut; feature: human-associated habitat; material: faeces...
CGCGTCCGCAGACGCGCCCCCAAGCTGCTCTTCCCCCAAGTTTCCGTGAAGAACCAAAAAAGCGGGATTGCGCATTTTTCACGCAACCCCGCTTTTTGTCCCTATGCAATTTTCAGAAGCGCCGTGCGCGCCTTATTCCCCCATGCCCTGGTCGCGCGCCTGCGCGGTGTACAGCTCGTAGTATGCGCCGCGCTTGGCCATCAATTCGTCATGAGAGCCTGCTTCCATGATGCCCTGATTGCCAATGTACAGGATGCGGTCGCAGTTCTTGATGGTGGACAGACGGTGCGCAATGATGAACGACGTGCGTCCCTTCAGCAGCGCCTGAATGCCGTCCTGCAGCAGCTTCTCCGTCTTGGTGTCGATGGAGGAGGTTGCTTCGTCCAGTATCAGGATGCGCGGGTCGCTCAGCAGCGTGCGCGCGAAAGCAATCAGCTGCTTCTGTCCCTGCGAAAGGCTGCCGCCGCGCTCGTTCACGGTCGTTTTGTAGCCCTGCGGCATTTCGCGGATGAAGTCGTCCGCGCGGACAACCGCCGCCGCCTGACGTACCTCGTCGTCTGTCGCGTCCAGACGGCCGTAGCGAATGTTATCCAGAATCGTGCCGGAGAAGATGAAGGAATCCTGCAGCATGATGCCCATCTGCGAGCGCAGGGAGTGCAGCGTCACGTCGGTAATGTCGTGCTTCACGCCGGATTCATCCGTCAGCGTGATGGAACCGCTGCGCAGGTCGTAGAAGCGGCAGAGCAGGTTGACGATGGTGGACTTGCCCGCGCCCGTCGGGCCGACAAGCGCAATGCTTTCGCCCGCCTTGACGTGCAGGTCAACATCCTTGAGGACGGTCTGCCCTTCCTCATAGCCGAAGGTGATGTTGTTGTAATCAACTGCGCCGGTAATGGGCGGAAGTGTCTCGGCATTCGGCTTGTCGTCAATCACGACTGGTTCATCCATCGTCTCGAAGATGCGCTCCAGATACGCCATGTTGTTCACGAAGCTGTTGTAGATGTTCGCCAGATTCGTAATCGGCTGCCAGAAACGGCTGACGTACTGCCCCATGGCGAGAATTACGCCGAAGGAGACTACCGCGCCGCCCAGCCAGTACACACCCGCGTAGTACATGAGGGTGAAAACAATCTGGGTGATGATTTCTGAAGAGAGCCAGACGCTGTTGGAGATGTAAATCGCCTTCAGCCACGCCGCGCGGCACGCCGTCGCCAGCCGCTGCATGATGGAGCAGTTGACATCCTGCCGCGCGAACAGTTCGCTCACGCGCACGCCGTCAATGGATTCCGCCAGATACGCGTTGTAGTTGCTGTTTTTGTTCGACTGATTCTGCCACGCGCGGCGCTGACGAGGCTTCAGGATGATGATAATCGCCACGAAAATCGGCAGCCCCGCCACAACAATCGTCGCCAGCGTCGGCTCGGTCGTGTACATGTAGACGACGATGAAGATGATGTTGATGATTTCCAGAATCGAGTTGATGATGCCGTTGGAAAGAATATCCGACACGCTGTTGACGTAATTGATGACGCGCACGAGGATTTTGCCCGCCGGACGGCTGTCGTAGTAGGCGAAAGGCAGCTGCTGCAGGTGCGCGAAGAGGTCTTTGCGGATATCGTAGATGATCTGCTGACTGACGAACGCCATGATGCGCGAGCGGATGACCGTGAAGACGATGCCGACGATGATGATGCCCATGAACGCCAGCGCCATCTTCAGCAGCAGGTCAACGTTTTTCTGCGGCACAGCGACGTCCATGACGGTCTGGGTGATTTTCGGCACGGCGAGGCTCGTTACCGATGCCAAGGCGGACAAAAGCAGCGCCAGCAGCATCTTCCACTTGTGCTTGCCGATGTAAACGCCCACGCGCTTCAAGTGCCGGAAGTCAAACGGGGTTTCCAAGCGCTCGTCTACGTCAAATTTGTTGCGCGCCATGTTACATCACCTCCTGCGGAGCGGTGTCGGGCGTGATGCCGTTTTGCAGGCAGTACGTTTCGTAGTAGTAGCCGCGCTGACGCAGCAGCTCCTGATGCGTGCCGCGCTCGGTCACGACGCCGTCCTTCAAAATCAGGATGAGGTCAGCATCCTTGACGGAGGAAATGCGCTGGGCAATGATCAGCTTCGTGCAGTCGTAGGGGAGCTGACGCAGCTGCGCCTGAATGTACTTCTCCGTCTCCATATCGACAGCGGAAGTCGTGTCGTCCATGACGAGGATACCGGGCTTGACCGCCAGCGCGCGCGCCAAGGCAATGCGCTGCTTCTGCCCGCCGGAAAGCCCCACGCCGCGTTCGCCGATAATCGTGTCGTAGCCCTCGGACAAGCCCTTGATGAAGTCGTCCGCAGCCGCGCGGCGGGCGAAGTCGTGCACTTCATCCTCCGTCAGCGTCTGGTCGCCGAAAGCAATGTTGCCTTCCACCGTGTCGGAAAAGAGGAAAACATCCTGCGTCGCCGTACCGATGCCGTCGCGGAGCTGTTGCAGCTTCCACTTGCGCACATTGCAGCCGTCAACGGAAATGCTGCCGCTGGTCACGTCGTAGCAGCGGGCGAGCAGCTGAATCAGCGTCGTTTTGCCGGAACCGGTCGGCCCCATGATGGCGACGGTCTGCCCCGGCTTGGCGGAGAACGTTACGTCGGACAGCACCGGCTGCGAGCCGTAAGCGAAGGACACATGGTCAAAGGAAATCGCACCCTCGATGTGGTCGTGATTCACCGCGCAGGAGCTGTCCACAATCTCCGGGCGGGAGACTTCAATCTCCATGACCTTGTTCGAGCAGGTGATGAAGCGCTGCCAGTCGTTGAGCAGGTTGCCCAGCTGCCGCATGGGGACGCTCAGCGTCCACGCCAGCTGGGTGAAAATCGTCAGTTCACCCGCCGTCATGCCGTCGGTAATCATCAGGTAGCCGCCGAAAAAGACGGTCAGCAGCGTCATGGCGTTTGCCAGAACCTCGATGAAGGGGTAGAAGGACAGCCAGCGCTTGTTGATATCCAGATTCGCATCGCGGAAGGCGCGGGAACGCTCGTCGAAGCGGTTCTCCTCGTATTCCTCGCGCGCAAACGCCTTCACCACGCGGTTCGCCGCAATGTTCTCCTGCGCCTTCGCGTTCATGTCGCTCATCTTGTCGCGCATGTCCACGAACATCCGCCGCGCGCCCTTGGAGTACACTTTCGTGATAATCATCAGCAGCGGCGTGACGCAGACCATCGCCAGCGCGAGCTTCCAGTTCACCGAGAACAGGTAAATCGACGACGACACGAACATGACGACGCTGTCCACCGCCACATAGTCTATGTATGCCAGAAAATGGCGGCACCAGTCCGTGTCGGCGGACAGGCGCGTCATCAGGTCGCCCGTGCGGTGAATGTCGAAAAAGCGCATGTCCTGATACTGCAGGCGCGTGAACAGCCGCATGCGCAGGTTCATCAGCGTGTTCTGGGAGGAATGCTCCAGCAGGACAACCATCAGGTAGCGCAGACCTTCGCGCGTAACCTTGACAATCAGCATCGTCAGCAGCAAGCCGACGAGCGGTTCGGGGTTCTGCGCGACGATGACATCATCCATCAGGCGCATCGTCAGGTAGGGGTTGATGAGCAGCATCAGCGACGTGACGGCACTGATGATGAGACCAAGAATGTGCCACTTGTGGTAGCGCTTGTCCATTACGCCCCACAGCCATTTGATATTCTCCATCGGTTACTCCTTATACAGGGTCGATTCGATTTCCTTTGTCACAAAGTCAGCAATGCGGATTTTCCATTCCTCGTCCGGGTGGACTTCGCCGTGAGAGCGGGCAACACTGCGGTCAAAGCCGCTTCCGTAGAAGCTGTCGATGCAGTGCACACCCGTTTTCTGCGCGACTTTCTGGATGACGCGGCGCTTGAGCAGCCCGTGAGATTCGTCCATCCATTCCTGCGGGGTGCATGTTTGCAGCGGCGTGGCGAGGAAAATCGCTGCGTTCGGGCAGACCGCCTGCAATGTCCGCACCGCCCAGAGCAGCGCAGATGCCATCGACGTGCGGGTCAGGTCGGCATAGGGGAGTTCACAGACAGCCGCAAAGTCATCCGCCGGGGCATTTTCCGGTTGATTGCCGTCATTGCTGGAGATGGCGATGTAGATGACGTCCGGCGTGCTCAGCGTGCCTGTGCCGACACCGATTTCCGCCGGAATCGCATACTCGATGCCATCCACCGTCCAGCGGATGATGCTGCCCTTCGGAGTAAGCGCCTGCAAAACGCGCCGCACCTGATTGGACAGCACGTTGTCCGCCGTGTTCGTGTTCGGCGGCTCGATGAGCGTTACAGGCGTGATGTTCCTATCGCCTTCGTGCCAGTCGGAGCAGGTTGCGTACCCGCAGGCGGCATTCAGCACCTCCTGCGCGTTCAGCCGATGCGCCACCATCGTGCCGATACCGCTGACCTGGTCGCTGGTGATGCTGTCGCCCATGCAGCAGAAGCAGCGGATGTTCATGGGGTTGTCCTCCCTTGGAGAAAGACGTGTCGTTCAGTCGTAAGTTCATTAGAAACGGTTTGATGATAGCACGGTTTTTTCCTTGTTTCAAGGGGGCTTTTGGAAAGATTTCGACAATATTTCTTGCCCATCAGTTAAGTAACAAAAAACCGGGAAATTCAAGGACAAAAGGCACAATGCGGCGATAAAAACCAGTGACAGGAGTGGCGAAACCGAAGGTGTCCAGCAGACGACCGCGGACTTCGTCCGTTTTCATTGCCTTCTGGAAGCATGGAAAAGACCAGTTCAACCATGCCCATCAGCATAGAATCAGAAAAAACCACCCAACGAAACCATTTTCGTTCTGGTAAGAAATCAGACATTCTTGACAAAACACAATTTTTGTGTATAATTAAATTATTGCATCATCCATTCCATAGACCCCCAAGACGCTAAGGGAGGAAATTAAACATGAAACACTGGGTCGCACAAGCGCTTTTTCTGCTGATGGCACTCTGCTTGTTTCTGCCCTGCTTCGCCGCAGCGGAAGAGGCCGCGCAGACCGCCGTCACCATCGACTTTGAGGATGGCAACGCCGCCGCGTTCAGCCAGTCTGGCTCCTGCACCGTCGGCGTGACGGAATCGCAGGCGCACAGCGGTAAGCAGAGCCTGCGAGTTTCTGGACGCGGCAGCAATAACTGGGATGCCGTTGACCTCTCCGCTGCGTCGCTTGGCATCGAGGCCGGCGCGAAAGTCCACCTGTCCGCCTGCGTCTACGTCGAAAGCTCGGAAGACGGCGTTATGGCGATTGGCAAGGCGGGCGGCGATTACGCCTACTACGCGCAGGTGAACGTCAAGGGCAAGGAGTGGACGGAAATCTCCTGCGACTTCGAGGCGGACGCGGGCATCAATATCCGCTTCCTCACGGCGTCGGATAACTATCTGGGCAAAAACTACTGCCTTGATGACGTTACGCTGACCATCATCGCGCCCGAAAAAGTGGATTACTCCGACGCGCCGCAGATTCACTACACGTCGGACTTTACCAGCGGCACGGACGGCTGGTATGTGCGTTCTGCGGGCGGTGCCGCCATCGAGACGACCGCTGACGGGCTGTACATCACTGGGCGTACCGCGACGTGGAACTCTCCCGGCCGCGACTTCGACCTTGTGCCGGGGCGCGCCTACAACCTGTCCGTGCAGGTGAAGCAGGACGAGATGGATTCGTGCAGCTTCATCCTGTCCGTCGCCCATACCCGCGACGGCGAGGAATCCTATGAGAACATTGTCACCGGCACGGCGAAGAAGGGCGAATGGGCAATGCTGTCCGGCACTTACATTCCCGGTCGGTATGACAAGTATGTGCTGTACGTTGAGGGTGCGGGCAAGGAAACGTCCTTCACCATCCGCAATTTCACCTGCGACGAGAAGATTGACTCCTTCGACACCACTTCGCTGCCTGTCCTCAAGACGCTCTATGCGGATAAGTTCGATTTCGGCACGGCGGTTGTTGCCAGTGAAGTGGCGGACAGCAAACGCATGGCGTTCTACGGCAGCCAGTTCACCATCATGACCGCGGGAAACGAGATGAAGCCGGATTCGCTGCTGGATATGGCGGAATGCCGCAAGCTCAGCCGCACGGACGACACGGCCGTCGCTGTGAAGTTCGACAACTGCATTCCGTTCCTCGATTGGTGCCGCGACAATGGCGTGAAGGTGCATGGGCATGTGCTGGTGTGGCACTCCCAGACGCCCGAAGCCTTCTTCCATGAGGGCTACGCGACCCATAAGCCGCTGTGCAGCCGCGAAACCATGCTCGCCCGCATGGAAAGCTACATCCAGCAGGTGCTGACGTGGACGAACGAGAATTATCCGGGGCTGATTGTCTCGTGGGACGTTGTAAACGAAGCCGTGGCGGACGGCAGCGACCAGCTGCGCGAATCCAACTGGACAAAGACGGTTGGTCAGGATTTCGTGAACCGCGCGTTTGAGTACGCCCGCAAGTACGCCGCGGACGGCGTGAAGCTGTACTACAATGATTACAACACCCCCCTTGACCCCAAGCTGCACGGCATCTGCGTCCTGCTGGACAGCCTGATTGCGGATGGCACGATTGACGGCTACGGCTTCCAGGCACACTACTCCGTCGGCAGTCCGACGATTGACCGCGTGGATTGGGCGTTCCAGCAGATTGCCAAGCGTGATTTGCTCCTGCGCGTGTCCGAACTTGACGTGGGCATTGACGATACAAGCGAGGAAAATCTGCAGAAGCAGGCGAAGTATTACGGCAACCTGATGAAGATTTTCCTGCGTTACGCCGACCGCATCGAAGCGGTGCAGGTATGGGGCACGGTGGACGACCTGAGCTGGCGCGCGGACGAGTACCCGCTCCTGTTCGACAAGGATGCCCAGCCGAAGCCCGCGTTTGACACGCTGGTGGAACTGGCACAGTAAATCCATCATAAAGGCAGCACCGCACAATCCATTTGCCAGCCGACCACCTCATTTGTGCGGTGTTACCCTAACTTTAAGGAGGCGACGAAGATGAAGAAGAAGAGTTTTGCCATATTGCTGGCTGCGGCGCTGCTGCTGTACCTGCTGCCGGGAATGGCGCTGGAAGCGAAGGCGGAAACCGTCCACAACATATGTTTTTTCTGTAAGAAACAGGCAGATCTTGAGATTACAGGATTCGAGCGATACAACGACGATCAGCATTATGTAATTTACAAATGTCCACTCTGCGGTAAAAGCAAACATGCCATATTTCTTGGCAATCCAATCATCTATCACTCTGGCGGCACCGAAACGCCGACCTGCACCACGGGCAAAACCTGCGCCCAGTGCGGCGCTCAATACGGCAAACTCGGTCACGACTGGGGCGCATGGCAATCCAGGGGCAACAACAGTGCGCATTTCCGCACCTGCCAGCGCGACGGCTGCGATGCGGTCGACACCGCAAGCTGCTCCGGCGACAGCAGCGCGACCTGCATCACCCTGGGAACATGCACTACCTGCGGCGGGCAGTACTACAGCGCACATACCTTCCCTGCGAATCAGGGCTGGGATTCGGATGCCGAAAACCACTGGGTTAGCTGCACCGTCTGCCACGAAGCGAAAACTAAGGTGGGCGCACATTTCTTCGTTCAGGGCAACGATAGCTCGTGCCTTAAGTCCGCAGCCACCTGCGTTTCTCCGCCCGTGTACTACACAAACTGCGCTTACTGCTACCGCAAGGGAACGGATACTTATGTACACCCATGGTATGGACCTGACCCGAACAACCACGACCTGGTGCACCACGACGCCAAGGCGCCCACCTGCACCGAAATTGGCTGGGAGGAATACGATACCTGCTCCCGCTGCGATTACACCACTAAGGTGGAAATCCCCGCCCCCGGGCACGATTATACCGAAAAGGTCGTCAAGCCTACCTGCGGAAAGGGCGGCTACACGCTGCACACCTGCAAAAAATGCAATGACAGCTATAAGGATCACCAGACGAAGACGCTGCTGCACTGGTATGGCGAATGGACGAGTAACGGCGACGGCACGCACAGCGCGACCTGCAAGCGCAAGGATTGCAAGCACGTCGGCAAGACCGAATGCGCCATCGTCGAATTCAAGCAGGATGAAGCGACGCGCACGCTCTGCCCCGTATGCGGCAATGTGAGCGGTGGCACACATCTGACGCTGGTTGAAGAAGTGAAGGCGGAGGGCGAGCATCTGCCCTATGGCGAGCTGGTGCTGCGCATGGGTGAAACTGCGAACGGCAATACGCTGCTGAGCGTCTGCTTTGAAGTTTCCGGCAAGCTCACCCGGCCGAAGGGCGAGGTAAAAATCACGATGCCCGCCGAGCTGCTGAACGGCGGTACCCTGGCGCTGCTGAATGCCGACGATACGGAAATTGATCTGCCCTACATCGTGGAAGGTGAAAACGCAGTGTTCACGCTGAATTTCACCGATGCAGAGCTTCCCACCGCGCTGATTCGCCTGATACCGACAGCGGAATAATCTTATTTCCATTTCATAGCGTTTTTAAAAATTTGAGGAGGAGAAAAACATGAAAAAATGGTTGGTTACATGTCTCCTGGCGATTGCGCTGCTCTTTGTAGCAACCACGGCGATGGCTGGGCATACCAAGGCGAACGGCGAGTATTGTTTAGGCGGTTCCTATGCTCTGCTAAAAGAGTACGAAAATCAGCATCTGCTGAGGTGCAATGACTGCCAGGAAGAGATCTTGGAGAATCACTGGATTGGACAGGAGGCCACGTGCATACGGAAAGCACAATGCGGCGGCTGTACTGCACGCTTCGGCGATTACGGGCCGCACGACTGGGGCGAGTGGAAGTCCAACGGCAACGGCACCCACACCCGCGTCTGCAAGCATAATGCTTCACACACCGAAACGAAGGATTGTACCTTCAGCGCAGCGCCCTGCACCGTACCTGCCGCCTGCACTGAGTGCGGTGCGGTTTACAAGCTGGGTCATGACTGGGGCGCATGGACATCCAACGGAAATAAAACCCACACCCATACCTGCAAGCGCGACGCCAGCCATATAGAGACGGAAAACTGCAACATTCGGGAGGCTACCTGCACAGACCCCGCCTGGTGCCGGGAATGCTATGGCGAATATGGCAGCGCAGACCCGAGCAAGCACAAATGGATGTTCTGTCACTCCAATGGCAACGGCACCCACACCCGTGTATGTTCTTTGGATTCCACCCACACAGAAACGAGCGATTGCTCCGGCGTGCGCTGCGGGGAAACGGGCTGGTGCGACGAGTGTAACGGAAGATACACGGCAAGCCACAAGTTTAACGGCCCCTGGTTGAGCAATCCCGACAAGCACTGGCGCGCCTGTATCTACTGTAATGAGGCGGGGAGCAGAGCTTCCCATTCGTTCGTGGAACAGCCCGACGCCCGGTATCTGAAGTCCGAGGCCACCTGCGCATCTCCGGCCGTGTATTACAAGGTCTGTTCCGACTGCGGCTACCAGACGCCGAGCACTTTTGAAAGCGGCGATATTGATCCGAACAACCATGATCTGCAGCGCCATGAAGAGGTGAAAGCCCCCACCTGCACGGAAAAGGGCTGGAGCGCCTATTATACCTGCTCCCGCTGCGATTACACCGCCTATCAGGAAACGGACGCGCTGGATCACGACTGGAACAATTGGATATCCAATGGAAACAAAACCCATACCCGCACCTGCAAGCGCGATCCCAGCCACACCGAAACGGAAGCCTGCTCCGGCGTGAGCTGCGGGGATACGGGCGCATGCTCCGTCTGCGGCGGAGCATATACGGCGGAGCACAAGTATGATGAAAGCTCATGGTCGTGCGATGATGCTGAGCATTGGCGCAATTGCGTCTATTGCCATGAAAAAGGGGAAATAGCTTCCCATTCATTCGAAATGCATGAGCAGACTGCAGCCACCTGCGTATCTAAGGCTGTGTATGCCAGGGTCTGTTCCGATTGCGATTACCAGGGTGGCACCTTTATTTTCGGCAATATAAATCCGGACAACCACGACCTGATTCCCCATGCCGGCAAGGCCGCTACCTGCACCGAAAAGGGCTGGAAGGCCTACGATACCTGCTCCCGCTGCGACTACAGCACCTATGAGGAGCTGCCGGCGCTGGGACATGACCCGATTTCCCATGCCGGCAAGGCCGCTACCTGCACCGAGTCCGGCTGGGAGGCCTACGATACCTGCTCCCGCTGCAACTACAGTACCTATGTGGAACTGGCCATCGATCCGGATAACCACGATCTGGTGCATCACGAAGCGAAAGCTCCGACCTGCACGGAAATCGGCTGGGATGCCTACGATACCTGCTCCCGCTGCGACTACAGTACCTATGTGGAACTGGCCATCGATCCGGACAATCACGATCTGGTGCACCACGATGCCAAGGCACCCACCTGCACCGAAATCGGCTGGGATGAATACGACACCTGCTCCCGCTGCGATTACACCACCAAGGTGGAACTGCCTGCGCTGAAACACAATCTGGTACACCACGACGCAAAGGCGCCCACCTGCACCGAAATTGGCTGGGAGGAATACGACACCTGCTCCCGCTGCGATTACACCACCAAGGTGGAAAGCCCCGCACTCGAGCACGATTATACCGAAAAGGTCGTCAAGCCCACCTGCGAAAAGGTCGGCTACACGCTGCACACCTGCAAAAAATGCCAGGACAGCTATAAGGATCAGCAGACGAAGAAGCTGCTGCACTGGTATGGCGAATGGACGAATAACGGCGACGGCACGCACAGCGCAGCCTGCAAGCGCGAGGATTGCAAGCGCGTCAGCAAGACCGAATGCGCCATCGTCGAATTCAAGCAGGATGAAGCGACGCTCACGCTCTGCCCCGTATGCGGCAATGTGAGCGATGGCACGCATCTGGCGCTGGTTGAAGAAGTGAAGGCGGAGGGCGAGCATCTGCCCTATGGCGAGCTGGTGCTGCGCATGGGTGAAACTGCGAACGGCAATACGCTGCTGAGCGTCTGCTTTGAAGTTTCCGGCAAGCTCACCCGGCCGAAGGGCGAGGTAAAAATCACGATGCCCGCCGAGCTGCTGAACGGCGGTACCCTGGCGCTGCTGAATGCCGACGATACGGAAATTGATCTGCCCTACATCGTGGAAGGTGAAAACGCAGTGTTCACGCTGAATTTCACCGATGCAGAGCTTCCCACCGCGCTGATTCGCCTGATACCGACAGCGGAATAATCTTATTTCCATTTCATAGCGTTTTTAAAAATTTGAGGAGGAGAAAAACATGAAAAAATGGTTGGTTACATGTCTCCTGGCGATTGCGCTGCTCTTTGTAGCAACCACGGCGATGGCTGCGCATATCAGGTTGAACGGCGACTATTGCGAAGGGAATACCTTTGAAATACGCAAAAGAGAAAAAGATTACCATACGCTGTACTGTTACCGCTGCTATGATGAGTTTACAGAGAATCATTGGAGCATAGATACACCCCAGTACAAAGCCACTTGCACGAAAGTTGCGGTATGTACTTCTTGTCTTATGTCCTACGGTGAATACGGGCCGCACGACTGGGGCGCATGGCAATCCAGGGGTAACAACAGTGAGCATATCCGCCACTGCCAGCGTGACGGCTGCGATGCGGTGGACACCGCAAGCTGCTCCGGCGACAGCAGCGCGACCTGCATTACGCTGGGAACATGCAGCACCTGCGGCGGGCAGTACTACAGCGCACATGCATTCCCTGCGGGGCAGAACTGGCATTCGGACGACAAAAACCACTGGCTTAGCTGCACCGTCTGCCACGAAGCGAAAACTAAGATGGGCGCACATTGGTTCGTTCAGGGCGCCGTTAGCGTGTGCCTTAAGTCCGCAGCCACCTGCGTTTCTCCGCCCGTGTACTACACAAACTGC
>ENA-OPVK01001853-OPVK01001853.1-human-gut-metagenome-genome-assembly--contig:-NODE-1853-length-11847-cov-1.450136_pt1 | contig 11847 bp, 9 predicted proteins | sample MGYA00241495_ERZ501982 | MGnify/ENA primary metagenome ERZ501982 (study PRJEB25962, sample SAMEA2042002) | human gut metagenome | biome: human gut; feature: human-associated habitat; material: faeces...
GACTTTGTTCAGAAGCATCCGCATTGGAAACTTGTCAAGATATATGCTGATGAGGGTATCTCCGGCACTTCCACTAAGCATCGGGATGCGTTCAATCAAATGGTGTCGGACGCCAAGGCTCATAAACTTGATCTTATTATCACAAAGAGCGTTTCCCGTTTTGCCCGTAATGTTGAGGACTTCCTCGGTACCATCCGTTCTTTAACCGAGCAGAAGCCGCCTGTCGGTGTCTTTTTTGAAAGCGAAGCGATATTTTCTCTCAATGATGATTCGCAGATGGCGCTTTCTTTTCAGTCGGTTATGGCAGAGGAAGAGTCCCATACCCGAAGCCGCAGCATGGAGTCCTCTCTGCGTATGCGATTGGATAACGGACTGCCACTGACCCGAGGGCTTCTCGGATATTATCAGAATGCAGACGGCGACTTGGTCATCAATCCCGATGAGAAAAACACCGTAAAACTTGCGTTTTTTATGTATCTGTATGGGTATTCCACGCAGCAGATTGCCGATGCATTTATTGCTCTCGAAAAGGCCTCCTACAAGGGCAATACCACCTTGTGGACATCCAATTCTATTGTGCAGATTCTCCGCAACGAAAGGCACTGTGGAGATGTATTTACCCGAAAGACTTATACTGTCAGCTTTAAAAGCCACAAGAAAGCAAAGAATATTAATGCAAGACCGCACAGTTGGTACTACGACCACCATGAGGGAATCGTTTCAAGAGATGATTATATTGCCGTTCAGCATCTGCTTGACAATATGAAGTACGGCAATAAAAGCATCATGCCCGAGCTTCGTGTCATTGACAGCGGAATGCTAAAAGGCTTTGTTGTCATTAATCCCCGGTGGTCGGGTTTCAAGGAACAGCACTATTTTGAAGCTTGCCGCAGTGTCTACGATCCGTCCGAAATAACAGAGGATTTGGAAGAATTCAATATTGAAGTACAAGCCGGTGATTTTGATTTAAGAGGTTTTGAGATTACCCGTTCTGAATTTTTTGAGAACACACGCAATCCCAATGTGACTTTTAATCATAAGAAGATCAAATTCAGCACCGCCTGTGTCCGTAAATTTGATAAAAACAATGCTGTTGAACTGCTTATCAATCCGATCAGCCGGAAGTTTGCCGTCCGTCCGACCACACCGAACAACCGTAATGCCGTGGTTTTCTCTAAGTTGGATTTCGGAAAGTATTATCCGAAAGATGTGTCTACCGCTGCGTTCAGCGAGACTGTCTATTCTCTGTTTGGTTGGAATACGGACTATAAATACCGCATCCTCGGTTCTTTGTATGAGCAGGACGGTGAAATTGCATATATCTTCGATGTGAAGGATTCAGAGGCATATTTCAAAAATTATGTGCTGCCCACGCAAGGCACAACCGTTGACGGCAAACCTGTGGTACAGCCGTTAATGCCATCGGGGAAGCGTATCCGTGCGATTCCTGAGTCATGGACAAACACTTTCGGCAAGGAGTTTTATATTCACGAAAAGACTCTTGCCGAACTGGAACGGCAAAGCGAGGAGGATTGGATGCTCCGTTTGGAAGGTCAGATTGTGGCTTCTGAGGAGCGACGCAATATCACAAGCTTTGCGGAAATAAAGGCATTTATTCAAGAAGAGTTAAAAGGGATAAACATGGAGGAAGCAAGGAATGCAAGGCAATATGGATGAGCAATTAAACTATAGCCGATTCCCCTCGGGCAATGAGGTTGAGCCTGAAAAGAGGCCGATACTCTCCGAAGGGGAAGAAATACTTGATATGGGTGAGGATTTTGACTTCGGTGACTTCCAAGTCGTCAGAAGAGAGTTCTTCGCCCACCTTCGAGAGCCGTCCATCACCTTTAATAAATGCAAGATCTATGTTAACACCGCAAGTCTGTCCAAGTTTCCCAATACTGAATACATGCAGGTACTCATCAACCGTGAGACGAAGATCCTTGCTCTGCGGCCTTGCCGTGAAGGTGAAAGGGATTCATTCCCTTGGTGTTACATGTCTAAGGGAAAGCGGAAGCCGAAGCAGATTACCTGCAAGCTGTTCTTTGCAAAAATATTTACTATGATGGAGTGGAATCCCGATTTCCGCTATAAGCTGCTCGGGACGGTCATCCATTCCAAGGGTGAATACTTGCTTGCTTTCGACTTGTCATCCACTGAGGTTTATCAGAGAACCTATGCGGAGGGTGAAAAGCCCAAAGCATCAAGAACGCCGGTATTTCCATCCGGTTGGCAAAACCAATTTGGTTTGCCTTTCTATGAACATCGGCAGTCGATGCAGGTTAATATCTTTGACGGATACGCTATTTATGCAATTAAAGATAATTCGACTAAACATACTGAACCTGTTTCCGATGATAACGGTGCGGATTCGGTGCTGAGTTTGCCCTCTGAAGCGACATTAATCGGAGGTGGTGAAAATGGATGAGAACAAAATTACCGTGTCTTTTGCCATTGACATGAAAAAGGATAGGATTCGCATTCACAGAACGACATTAGTGAAGCTCGGACAACCTAAGTTTTTGCAGCTTCTTGTTAATCCTACGGAGAAAATTGTTGCCATCCGGGGACTTGATAAAAGGGATAAAGACACACATATAGTCAACTATTCCTTTTTTAAAACAGATGCATCCTTTGAGATTTACAGCAAACAGTTGGTATCAACTTTGATGTCTTTACTCCCAAAATTAGAGAAGGACTGTACATACAGATTGACGGGAGAAGTTCGTCCTAATGAGAAGATAGCTTTCTTTTCGTTGGACACGATGATGCGTGTCGAGGGAGGTAATTAAGTGGAGTTATTGCGATTAAAAATTGATCCCGAGTTTAAGGCGTTGATACCAAAGCTTCGAAAAGCAGAGTATCTTCAGTTGGAAAGCAATATCATGACGGACGGTTGCCGTGAGCCGATTATCACTTGGAACGGAATTATTGTTGACGGACATAATCGGTATGAGATTTGCCATCGGCACAAGATCCCTTTTCAAATTCAAGAGATGGATTTCGACTGTCGGGAAGCGGTTATCGCTTGGATTTGCTCTAATCAGCTCGGAAGACGAAATACTTCGGAAGAAACACGCAAGTACCTGATAGGCTTGCAGTATCAGAATGAAAAAATCATGACAAGCAAGCGGAATGCCCGGGGAGTCAATCAATACACCGCTGACGATCACTTTAATGCATCCGAGGGGCTGACTATGGCAGAGATAACGCACCGCACTGCAGAACGAATTGCTGATGAGCACCACATCTCGCATGGGACAGTTCAGAAGTATGCAAACTATTCACGGGCACTTGATGAGATCGGCAAGCACGAACCGAAACTGGTAAACAAGATTTTGTCGGGTAATTATAAAATCTCTCACAAAAATGTTGTTGAGCTGTCAAGGCTGTCACCTGATGAGATGCGTAAGGTTAACCGTAAAATTGATGCAAAAGCTGCTCCTTTTGTTCAGTATAAGCGGACTCGCACCGCTATTAATAATATGGGAAGGAGAGAGTCGGAGGATAATGACGAACCGCAGGGGCCTTCTGTCAAGGATATGCCGGCTTTTGATCCGGATGCCGAGGTCAGCAGTCTGATTCTCACTATTCCGTCATGGTCGAGTTCTATTGAACGCACCCGCAGCAGAGCAGATCTTTCTATTGTGTCTTCCTATGCGAAATACAGACTGATGGATGCGTTGCAATCTCTGCAGGACAGTGTCGAAGAAATGATCACAGCGATAAAGGAGGATGAATCGTGAGTTACTTAGACCAATTCGTCCCCAATGTGTATTTTGAAAAGATTCCGATAAAAAACCTTGTTTCAAACCAAGATTATCAGCGAAACCTTTCCCAAGCTCACATTGAGAAAGCGGCGGATAATTTTGACCTTTACCAGATCAATCCCGTAAAGGTCAGCCGCCGTGACGGGATTAACTATGTTTTCAACGGTCAGCATACCATTGAGATTGTTGCAAAGGTATCCGGATCTCGGGAGACGCCGGTGTGGTGCATGATATATGATGATCTTTCCTACTCCCACGAGGCCGATATTTTCGCCAATCAGATGAAGTTTGTGAAACCTCTGCAGCCTTACGAAGTATTCATGGCTAATCTCGAAGCACAGAATCAGGATCAGCTTATGATTCGTGATTTGGTGGAGTCATACGGTCTTGAAATCGGTGCAAAGAGAGCACCGGGCGTCATCTGTGCCGTCTCCTCGCTTGAAACCATTTATCAGAAGTACGGCATTCATGTCCTTAGTCGTGTTCTCCGATTGATTATCGGTGCGTGGGAGGGTGATATGAATTCGTTTTCTGCCAATATTCTCAATGCCGTTGCCAAACTTGTTGTCATCTACAAGGGACAATTAAACGAAGAGGTTTTCAAAGAGAAGTGCGGAGCGATGTCCATCAAGGCACTGACGCGCATTGCCAAAGAGAGACGACCGGGTTCTATGGGGTTTGCCGAGGCAATGATTATTGAGTACAACGGAAAAAAGAAAAGTGCCGCATATCGCCTTAATATCCGTATGCTATATGAGCGTGATGTTTCTCTTTGGGTTGAGAATGATGCAGGCGAAGAGGAATTTGATGATTCGGAGGAATTTGATTCGCTTCTTGAAACAGAAGAGGAGTAACAACAGCGAACAGACCATGCTGCCTGTTCGCTGTTTGCACTTCCGTTTTTAAGACCGCTTCTTCATCTTGTTCCTTACCTATGAGTATTGTTTCTATGAAAGACAGGTAAAACACAATTATATTTTCGGAAATCGGAAGCAAAATAATATTGAACTTTTTTCTAATTCAACGACTTTTGTATTGACAAATCTCAATAAACAATTTATACTGAATTTAGTTTCAGTGAAAATAAATTCAGCAAAGGGGTGCGCTATGTTTATAGGTCGGGAAAAGGAGCTTGCCATCATAAAGAAAGCCCTTTCAAAAAATACTGCAAGCGTTATGGTTTACGGGAAACGAAAAATAGGTAAAACTACGCTTATTACTCACGCACTCAAAAAAGATGCGAATAAAACCGTCTATTACGAGTGCTTAAAGGCTCCGATGAAAGATAATGTTGACGGACTGATTTCGGTGTTATTGGCGGCAAAGGTTCTGCCTGTCCGGATGTCTTTTGATAACTTCATTGATCTGTTTGCGTATCTGAATACGCTTCCGGAAACTTTCAATATCGTTATTGACGAGTATCCTTACATGAAAGAGTTCACTCCTGCAAAAACAGTTGACTCTATGTTCCAGAGTATCATTGACAATCACATCAAAAACATACGGCTTTTTATTTCCGGTTCTCATATTTCAATCATGAAGGATTTGCTGGAGGAAGGCAATGCTCTGTACGGCAGGTTTGATTCCGTTATCTGTCTGAAAGAATTGGATTACAAAATAACCGCACAGTTTTATGCGGATAAGACTCCTTATGATAAGGCCGCCATGTATGCTGTGTTTGGCGGATCGCCTTTTGTCAATGAATTACTGCATCCGAAAGAATCATTGGAGCAGAATATTATCTCCACAATCCTCAATCCGTCAAGTGCAATCTTTCATTATGCGGATAATCTGTTGATCTCGGATTTGTCTACAAGCAGCAATGCCGAGCGTATTCTGTTTTCCATTGCAAACGGCAAAAAGAAATATTCGGAGATTGAATCGAAACTGTCTATGGACGGAAACGGACTGCTCAGTAAACAATTAAAGGTATTGCTGAACATGGAACTTGTGTCCAAAGTCGCCCCGATAAATAAGCCCAATAACAATAAAATGGCTCGATACGAACTGACCGACAATCTCCTGCGTTTCTTTTACACCTATGTTTACAGCAATAAAAGCGCCCTGCAGGTTTTAGGAGCAGAAGCTTTTTATGAGGCGTATATCAAAGATTCCCTTATCACCTTCATATCTTACCGATTTGAAGATATATGCCGTTCTTATTTTTCCATGCAAGTCCAAAGCGGAAAACGAAAAGGCATTCTCAACATCGGAACATTTTATTACGATGATGCAAAGGCAAAGAAGAATGGTGAATTTGATGTTGTTATCAAAACAAAAACCGCTTTTGATATCTACGAAGCAAAATATTTAGCATCACCCATGACCGATAAGCAGATAGAAACCGAAATTATGCAGGTGCAGGCTATCCCAGAACTAAAAATCGGAACGATAGGGTTTATCTCTATCAATGGATTTGAAAGCGTTCATCCGGGCATTCCTTGTCTTGACGGCAATGATCTGTATGAGGATTAAATTCGCCTCTTGAAACAGATAAAGAGTGCAGGCAGCGAACAGATTATACGGTCTGTTCGCTGTTTGCTTTTACATTTGCTGTGAGTCATTTGCAGTCGGTTCACTGTATTCAATGGGATGTTCCTGCATCTCGAATGCTTCATTGGTGATAAGCCGATACACGCCGGGGTTGAATAGGTCACGCTGTATTCTGTCGGCATCCTGCATCAAGAAGTCTTTTGCAGGGATTGTTTCATCCCCGATTCGGATGTGTTCGACTTCATTGTCAAGCAGGTCTTTGATATCTCCGGGTGTCAGTCGGATATCGCCTTGTACGGTGCGCACATCTATGGTGCAGTCGCTGTAATCCATAATGCGCCCTTTTATTGTATATTGGATTTCTTCATATTCACTCTATTCCTTCTCGTATTGCCTGATACCTGCGGATACAATCGGAGTAAAGGCTTCGGTGTCATCTACCAATGCTTTGAATCACTTTGCAAAGTCCATGATCACGGGCAGGTCGGGACTGTCGCAGAAAAAACTGCCGGCTTCACTGTCAAAATGAATTTGGCGAATGTTGGGATCGTCCTTAAAGGCTTCCTTGAAAGCGGCATCCCATTCATATCCGTTTCCGTGTGTGCAGAATCCCTGCCGATCTCTTTCCGGCTGTCCGATTTCTTTTGCGTAGGCATCAAAGGCTGCCTGCCCGTAATCCGCATATTCGTCTTCGAGAAAGCTGAAAGCGAGGCACAGGCTATAGTCGCCGTTATCGTGTGCTACGATATAGAATGGCGATATTTCTTTGTTGAATTCATTGATTTGCTCATTTACGGTCATTTCAATTTTCTCCTTTTCATTCTGTTTCTTCGATATTTATCTCCACTTCATATCCACCGCCGAAGATAACGAGCAGTCTTCCGTCTTTGAACACCTTGATGCATTCTATCATCTGTCTTACGATGGATTCATCGTAGGTATCCTTGTTCGATTCTCTCTCATCGATAATGGACTGGATTGTTTTTAATCGCTCCTGAAGTTCACCGTCTTTCTGATTACTTTCTTGAATTGCTGTTATCCTGTTCCGCAGTTGCTGTATCTGTTCGGAGATGGATTTGAATTCATCCTCATATTCCTCGATATCTTCACCGTTTTCTACGGTGCTGTTTACAAGGGCGAGCATTCTCTTGTTGAGGGCATCGATCCGTCTTTCAAGCAGGTCAATCTCGTCTGATCCGCCGTTGAGGCCGATTGCTTCTCCGATGGTAGAACGCATAAGCATACGGTATGTGGCAGCGTTTTCGGCATTGAATTTGTTAATGGCTCTGACGACTGCCTTCTTTAACTGTTCTTCTTCCACGGTGAGAGAGTCCGTACAGTATTTTGTTCCGTAGTCAAGCCGGCTGCAGCACCGCCATACAACCTTCTTTTTGCCTTTTTTGCTCCATGTTACCCGTCTGTATTTCGATCCGCATTCACCGCACTGGAGAACATCTTTTAGTGCATATTTGGAGTATTTACCCGTAGCAGTGAGAGATGTTTTCTTTGACACGGGGCTGATAGTTCGTCTGCGAGAGAATTCTTCCTGTACCTTATGGAACATCTCACGGCTGATGATTGCAGGATGGCTGTTTTCAACAAGCCACATGGGAGCTTCACCCTCGTTTGGCTTTCTCACCTTGTCGATGGGATCGACTGTTATGGTCTTTTGCAGAATGCAGTCGCCGGCATATTTTTCATTTTGGAGGATTCCGGCAATCATCGGTTTGCTGAATGTGAAGGTCTTGTTTTCGAAGTGCAGGTTTTCATCACGGAGTTTCCTTGCTATGACATGGGTCGGTTCGCCGGCAAGGTACATGGTAAAGATTCGCTCTACCACGGCTGCTTCCTCGGGAACTATTTCGGGCATACCGTCTTCACCTTTTTTGTATCCGAGCATCCGTTTGTATTGGAACACAGGTTTGCCTTCTTCAAACTTCTTTCGGAATGTCCATGTGATATTTTTACTGATACTCTCCGATTCTGACTGGGCAAATCCTGCATATATGACAAGATACAGTTCACTGTCGTTTTTGAGGGTATCAATGTTCTGTTCCTCGAAGTATATTCCGATTCCTTTTCCTTTAAGAGTACGCACATATTGCAGACATTCTACCGTGTTTCGTGCGAATCGGGATACGGATTTTGTGATGATATAGTCGATTTTGCCTTTATAGCAGTCATCGATCATTTTCTTGAATTGCGGTCGCTTATCTGCCTTTGTACCCGAGATGCCTTCATCAGCATACAGACCTGCGAACACCCACTCTTTATTTGTGTTTATCATCTCGGTGTATACCTTCATCTGATTGGTGTACGATGTGACCTGTTCTTCCTTGTCCGTTGATACCCGGCAGTAGGCTGCGACTCTTTTTTGCTTATGCCGCTCCTTGTCTACTATGAAGCTCTGCTTCGGTTCAATCAAGGTTACTGTTTTCTTCGGCATCTTCGTTACAGCCATTTGCTTCATCTCCTTCGCTTATTTCGGTTTCCACTTTGGTGTGTAGGGTGACTGTTCCCGAATCGGCAAGGGTGATGTAGGACACGAGATCCGAGAAGTAATCACAATTGAATATTTCCTGCCGCTGCATGAGGGCGGCTCTTTTCCTTGCTATCTGACCCACCACGATTTTCTGTGCTTGGTTTTCCTTGTACATCTGACTTGACATTTCGATGAGGTTGCTGATGATGAATTCTTCGCTCGGGTGTTCCCGTTCAAGTTCATCATTGATGTTTGACTGTATCCATGCAACCGTTGGCGAGTCGCTGTACTTTATCTTTGCCTTGGGGATCATCAGCTCGGTGTTATCAATGATGCGATTCATTAAGAGTGTTATTTTCATCAGAAGGTCGCCATCGCTGATTCGCAGCCGGCATCCGCATTCGGGGTTTTGGCATGTCCAGCTTTCTTTGATGGTTCGCTTCGAACAGATTCTCCGTACCATCGGGCTGCCGCATTTTCCGCACTTTACACGGTTCCGGAGCAGGGCGATGCCTTCGCATTCCTTTTCCACCGTGTTCCTTTGCCGTGCAGTTTTTGCGGACACCGCACTTTCGTAGGTTTCTTCATCTATGATGGGATCGTACTCGTCATCCCCGAGGTACTTGGCATTGTCGATGATTCGTGCGATTCTCGCTTTATCCCATACATCACTTTTCTCGGTATACGGTGTCCTGCGCCGGGTGAGTTCCTCGGCAAGTTCTTTCAGCGAAGCTCCTTTGATATATTCATCAAAGATATATCGGATAACATCCGCTTCGGTATGTTCGACCACCGTCCGACCATCTCGTATGGTGTATCCGTATGGAATAGAGCGTATTTTTTTCATAGTGTTCTCCTATATCAGTTCGGTGAATTTCAGACCGCCGAGAAGTGTGACTGTCATCTCATCCCGGTTGTTGATTTCCATGTCGACTGCTATCTCACGGAAGAGATGCTCATTGAATTCTTCCAATGGTTCTTCGATTTCATCAATCACTCTTTTTAAGGTTCGGACTTTATCGAGCATGTCAAGGATTCGGGATTCGAATTCCGACATTCTTTCTTCTTTGAGGTCTTTCAGCTTCCGTCTTAGGTCATTGACCTGCGATTGATGTATTTCAGAGTCGAGATAGCCTTTTGAACGCAGTTGGTCAAGCATGAGGATTTTGCCGTTTAGTTCGGCAATGGATTCGCTGATGTACTTCGCAGACTTGTTGTTTCGCTTATACATAAGGGCTGCGTTTTCAAGCTTACTCATCACTTGACCGAGGATGTCTTCCTGTCCGAACCGCAGTTTATTTATCATTGCGAGGAATCCGTCATAAATGCGTTCCTCGCTGTAGTAGAAGGAATTGCATTTCTTTGAATCGCTTTCGTGGGTAGCGCACACCCATTTGATACCGCCGTTTTTCACTTTCCTGCGATAGAAAGAGCCACACTCGGAACACCGAATGTGGCTCGTTAACGGATATATATTTAGCGTTGTTACCTTGCAGAATTGATCTTTTCTCTTTTTCAGCAGTGCCTGCACTTTATCGAAGGTATCTTTATCAATAATCGGCTTATGGGTGTCGGTGGCGTAGAACATGTCTTCTTCACCACGGTTTTTGGACTGCTTGAACGGCACGGTTGTATCTCGGTATGTCTTCTGATATTGGCTGTCCCCGATGTATTTCTCATTGGAGAGCATATAGGCGACCTTGGTGGATATCCATCGTTCCTTACCAAGCTTTGTCGGAATTCCCCGGGCTGTCAGTTCCTTTGCAATTTCTGAGGTTGACATACCGTTTAGATACATATCAAATACCATGCGGACGATCCTTGCTTCGGGTTCATAGACTTCAAGTTTCTTTTCTGTGAGTCTGTATCCGTAAGGAGCGTTGCTGTCCACATATTCACCGAGTTCCATTCTCTTGACGATGGAGAGCCGCAGGTTTTGCGAGATTGCTTTGGATTCCTCTTGTGCGATAGCAGCGAAGGTATTGAGAAGCATCTCATCCCCGAGGGACAGCGTGTTGATGCCTTCCTTTTCGAATTGGATGCCGACACCGGCATGCTTGAGTTTTCGGGCATACTCTAAGGCTTCTTTGGTATTTCGTGCGAATCGGGATACCGATTTTGTGATGACAAGGTCTATCTTTCGCAGTTCGCACAGTTTTATCATTCTTTGGAACTCGGGACGGGTATCCACTGTCATACCCGTGAATGCTTCATCAGCGAAGATTTCTACTAACTCCCACTCGGGCTTGTTTTTGATGAGTTCGGTGTATGTGCTGATTTGCCGTGAGTATGAGTTGTGCTGATCCGCAGAAGAGGAAGACACACGGCAATATGCAGCTACTCTCAGCTTCTGCAGACCTTGCCTTGTAATCGGGCTGATTAGCTTTGCCGTTGCCATGCGCATGCTCCTTTCCGTGTTTTTCAAACAACATTATACGCAAAACACTTTCAAAGTCCAGCGTTTTGGCATCTATTTTGGCAGGATATAAAAAAGTTAAAAAGTCCCGTGATATAAGGCTTTTTAGCTACTTGAGGTTTGTGCTAAAATGTATGCGAAACCTCTTTTACATGGTCATATTCATTTCCTTGTCATCCTCAATTTCCTCATCCGGACTTTCGCTCTGCTCATCAAAAGGGACAAGCTGATACAGTGAACCGCTGCATGCGGAAACCACTCCGTATTCGGTAACGGAAGCGCCGAGCTTTGAGAGAAGTTTCTGACCTTCATTACCGCAGTAAATATCACTAATCCACTTTTCATCAAATTTGCTGTCCATATATGTGAGCAGGTATTCCTTGAAAAATTCGGAGGCATTGGTACAATGAGTGTTTATCTCATATCCGTGAAGATTCATGCAGGCATCATACATATGCTCAAAGGTCGTGCCTCGCATCTTTTCAGCTTCAAGAGCTGCTTTGAAAGTCACCTGTTCACCGGGGGACATCTCTGCCATACGCAAAGCCATTTCGTTCAGCTTTTCAATATCCCTCATCGTTGTAAAATCTTCGGATGTGATCTGAGGAATACTTGAGTCAAAATCATAATAAACACATTCCGCAAGGCTTTTGGCATGGTGTCGGTGTGCTGCGGCTGCCATGTCG
>ENA-OPVK01001857-OPVK01001857.1-human-gut-metagenome-genome-assembly--contig:-NODE-1857-length-11818-cov-2.039531_pt1 | contig 11818 bp, 16 predicted proteins | sample MGYA00241495_ERZ501982 | MGnify/ENA primary metagenome ERZ501982 (study PRJEB25962, sample SAMEA2042002) | human gut metagenome | biome: human gut; feature: human-associated habitat; material: faeces...
AGTACGCTTATGATACAATCTAATACATTGTAACACTTGAGCGGGATTTATTCAACGACTTCATAAAAAGTTTACATTTCCCCAAATTCAAAACGTGAATTTATGCAACATGCACAAAAATAATATGGTGTAATGAGGCAAAACACACACAAAATTCACAAATTATGAACACATAATGAACGCCACCTACACTAAACCATTACCGACAAATAATGAACACTTTTTAAATTCGTTCGACAAACACTTGACAAAATCAAATATGACATAATAATTAACGGAATCAGTTTACAAACGATTTACACAGACAACACAACACCGACACATCAACCAGGTATAATATAATCACAGTAAAGGAAAGAGAGGAAGCATAATGGAAAAATTTTATGTAATCACCTATGACAATGGCGATATGAGAGCGGGGTATTTTAATAGTGGTAGGGAAGTATTAGAATACGCTAAGAGTTTAAATGTTGAATATGGGCACACAATTTATGAATACGAGAGTGAAGAAGAATATTTTAATGCCAATTATGCGGATGGTGAATGATGGAAAACAAAATAGAACCGTATGAAATTTACACCGCGCTAATGATAATAAAAACGGTGTGTGAAGAAAGCGATGAATGTTGTTCGTGTCCGTTAAAATCACAAAACTCCAACACTTCGTGTGGGCTTAGAGACATGCCATTCACTTGGAAAATAAATGACCACAATGAATACCAAGCATTTAAAAAGTGAGGGTTTAATATTGTTGCAGGCAGCAATATTAGAACAGGCCATACATGATTATAAAATAGAATTAAAGTGTGGCGGCGGACATAGGCTTGAAAAATGGTTTTTATCCGAATGGGGGCAAACGTTGTCAAGAGGACACGGTGAAGAAATTATAGAACGGTGTAAGAGAGAGGTTGACTATGACAAAGAAAGAATTGATTGAATGCTCAACGGAATTTAACAACAGTCTCATTAAGATTATGAATTGTTATGATAAAGCAATACGCACTGCGCGCAAATACCACGAGAGTGTCCAAGGGTGTGATTTTTGTTTGAACGGTGAACAACTTAAGGTATATCACAAACTCGGTGTTAAGCTTAATATATTATTTTGCCCAATGTGTGGGAGAAAGTTGTGATAAATAATTATAAAATAGCGCTCAAGAAGGGGGTAAGAAATGAAGTATACCAAACATATGATACCCGAAGACATGTATGATGTCAAATCACCTTATTATATGAACCCTATAGGTATAACAATCCACAACACAGCAAACGACGCACCGGCAATCAATGAAGCCAAATGCTTGCAAAATGACCCGAATGAAGAACGAAGTTTCCATTTTGCGGTTGATGATTGTGAAGTTGTTCAAATATTGCCGTTAAATAGAACCGCATGGCATGCGGGGGACGGACGTGGTGATGGTAATATGAGGACAATAGCAATAGAAATTTGTTGGTCAAAGTCTGGGGGTGAAAGATTTGAAAATGCGGAACGTAACGCAGCACGACTATTAGCGATGTTGTCTTATTACATATTTGGAAGGGAGGTTAAAGAAGTCACTTACACACACCAACACTGGTCTGGCAAATATTGTCCACACAGAACATTAGACTTAGGTTTAGAGAGGTTTTTAAAAATGGCAGCAAATTTTTACGATGAAATTTTAGAAAGACAAAACAATATCGCATCAAAGCTTGCAGAATTTGATGGGACATTACAGTATGTGATAAGCGAAACAAACGCGTTGGTTGATAATTTAGACCGCATGATGTATTGGTTAAAACGACATGTAATACCCAAGGATGTCACACCCGAAAATTACGGGAAATTGGCCGAAGTTATAAACACATTGTATAAACAGGGTGTTATAGTTGGAGAGGGCGACGAAGTTTTGTCTATGAATTATGACACCGTTAGAGCAATTGCAATCTGCAAACGAATGATTGATAATTTAAAGAATGAGGTATTAGAGTAATGAACGTATGTTTTTTTGGTGGAAGATTAGTTAGAGATTTTGAAAAAAGAGAAAAGCCAGACGGGCAATTGATGTTAACAAATTCATTAGCAATAAAAAAATCCCAAGATAAGACTACTTTCATTGATATTGCGATATTTACAACAAAGCTGTGTGAAATAGCAGAAAAGTATCTAAAAAAAGGTGATTACTGCGTATATGAATGTGAGTTAACAACTTATGACAAAGACGAAAAAAGATATGTTAGCGCCGTAGTCAAAAACATCATATTCACACAAAACAATAAAAAGAAAGAGGGTTAACCCTCTTTCTTTTATATTATAGTCTGTGCCACGAAATTTGGTGCGGTAGTAGAAGCCCCAGAGCCTTTAACATAGCTAAAAAAAGCAAGAACCCCGGTCGAATCAAACCCAATTTCGAACCACCTTTCGCTATCAAATGTTGGCGAATCCAAAGAAGAAAGCTGTTTGAATATGGGAATAGCAATACTTCTGCTTGCTAAAGTATCCCCAACCCAAGCCGATATTCCATTAGCCAAAGTCTTCAGAGTGCTTGAAGTAAACACCTCATATGCACCGCTTGGTAATTCGTCTTGTGAAATTGAACCATAAATAATCAACCCAGTTTTATCAAATCTAACAGTCATTTGAGTTAGAACGGCGGGGCCCGCCATTTCCGGTCAACACAATCGGCGTGAATTCGCTCGAAACCTTGCTATCCACATAGGCCTTTGTTGCCGCGCGGTCTGCTGGGCTTCCGGGCAGCAATTCTTGTGTTAATGTGATATAGGGTGTCACAAACCCCGTATTAAAATCACTTTCAATTTTATTCACCCGCGTTTTAAGGGAAGAAATTGACGAACTGAACGAGGACACCTCGTCGCCAAGGTCGCTAACTTGCCCTGCCAGCTGTTGCATAGTTTGCAATAAACCGTTAATTTGTGTTGTGAGCAGTTGGATTTTTTCCGCGTCAGCGCTCAGCGAATTGTTAATAGAAGTAATTTGAGAATTGATAGAAGTGATAGCTTCCGAATTTGCGGCGATTAACGCCTCATCTGCGTTAATCTTGTCAATTATTTCATTGACCTCATAACAGATTTTTGATAGCGCCTCATAATAGCTCAGCGAATCGTCATACGTAGCAGGCAGTGTTTGATTCATAATTAGATTTAATTTTTGTAACATAATTTACCCCCATAAAGTTATAAAATACTCATTGAATTCGTCCAACATGATTGAATAGATATTTTTTATTTCCTCTCTGAACAGCTTAATTGCCTTTAAATTGTCTTCACCACGAATCGTTTCAATGTGTTCTAAATCATAATTTTTTGTCACAGTTTGGTTACCAGTGTTTGAAGTTGTAACAGTCCCCGTATTTGTGGTAGTTTGGCTGTTTGTCCTATCGTCCACGGTTGCCGTGCTTAAATAGTTCAAGTTTTTAACGTCTCTTAATGATCCGTTAGGCGTGTCAGAATACGCACTTGTATAGTCTTCTGAGGCTTCGGTTGCCGTGGATAGGTTGTTGGTTGTTGTACCCCCGGTTGTGGTGTCAGTGCCGGTTACATCATTTATTCTGTCGGTATATCCGGGCGAAGTCAAGAAAAAATCAAAATTTTTGAGCGTTGAAGACGACAAATCATTATAATACGGTATAACTTCTCTTAAATGATTATTTATCTCATATTTCCACCGCGCAAATGTTTCAAAACCAATCTCATGAAATGCGAAGTGGTTTAAAAACAATGTTTCAAAGGTGGTTATGGAGAGAGGTCTGTCAAGAGACAAATCACCGTCAAATATCAGTGGTAAAGCTTTTGGTATGTCTTTTTTAAGCTGGGTTAATGACGTGTCTGTCGACCCAGCAAGCGAGCCAATTATGAATCGTAGTTCTGTTGTGTATTTTGACAATCACCATCACCCCCATAATTATATTCAACGTCAACATTCAATCCAAACATTTTATTTATTTTTTCACATGCTTGTTTTCGCATTGATATAAAGGACGTTCTGCTCGCCAGCACACCACCCATCTGGCGTTGAACCTCGTCGGTTATCATGCGCTCCTTTTTCGTTTCACTAATGTTTGGAACGCCTAAAAACGTAAGAGCCTCATTCCATATTTTCGTTTTCAGTTCATACAATTCAGGGGAAACAAACGGCGCACCCAAAGACATTGAAGATATAGAATCGTCTTTAAATTCATCTTCTTTGAATATGACAGGGACGTTTCCGTCATAATTTTTATAAGCGTTTAAAACACTCAACTGTTGTTTTTTATTCGCTTTAAGTGCTATCGGGGTCTTTTGGGTGTTGATATTTATTTGAATTGTAACGTCTATGTTGGCCAATTTTTTTGAAAAATTTAAAATGTGCTGTACAGACGGCGTTCTAATATAGTTATTAAACACTATTACACTGTTTTCAATTGTCAGGTTTTTATTATATCCGTTAGTGGCATATGCCCGGCGCTTAATTGGAACATTATACACATTCCACGACCCAGAGATGGCGGTGTTTAGAGCAAGAAGACCCATCACCTCATCTTCAAAGACAACAGCCTGCCCCTTTTCAAACAAAGCTAATTCTAAAAATCGTGTGTCGATTGTGTCTGGAAACCCTGTCCATTTAAACCGCGACACAGCTATATCAGTCAATCGTTCTACATAGTAATTATATGTGGTGGTGTTGTCCACTATAGAATCATAGAACCGTTTACGCTCGTTTCTTGGTAGTGATATGTTTTTCATGTTTGAACCCCATTATTTTGTGAATAATCGCCGAATGTTGCCGTAGACTTCCAAAACGTCATACCCCGGTCAAGAGCTTCTTCAAACACGCGCTTTGTGTCGGCGGGTGCCGAACCCGTCACATGAATGTTTGAGGTTTGAACATAGTTAAAGGCCGGTCGGCTTGATATGTTGGGTCGTTTAATGGTGTTAGTTGCATAGCCAAAACGAGTGAAATAATCGTCAACACTCTTTGCAGCAGAATAACGAATTGAGCAGTTATAAAAATTAAAAACTCCGTCTTGGTATTTGGTGATGAACGACATACCACTGCCCGACGACACATTTAGCGGGGGAGCGTTCATCAAATCGGCCACATTGGCCAGCGTATCGGCCAGCCCGGAAACACCACCAATTATTTTACTCGCGGATGTGGGGTCTCCCGCAATAGCACCAATGCCCCCACTTAATACAGACAACGTGTCTTTAAGAACACCAAGGCCAAATCTGTTTTTAGAAGTTGCCCAGTAGTTTAAATATGCGGGGGTGTTTATAGCTGGGTAAGGAACACCTGTATATATCATCTGTGTGTCCTCATCGTTTAACCCGTTGTAATTGTCAGCGACAAGTCTAAGTGCAGTTTCGGGAAATGAGACATATTGAACGGTAAACCCTATACTTGAAGTATTTGCACTTTCTTCAAATTTAAAGTCATGTGAAACACCATCATTAGACAAAACTCTTGCGAATGAATAAGGGTATGTACGAAGTTTATTATTTTTAGGGGTGTACCCGTCAAGGTCTGACGGGTTGTAAACAACATAATCTGTTTTAATCGGCGCATAATATAAAAACACCGATATAATAGAATCTACGCCGTTATCTGAAATATAATTGTTTATTTTTTCGGCGATTTGTGCGTATGTATAGGTTGACAGGTACCATCTCGTAAGGTAAGCATTTGTAAACACGCCATCTATGGTGGTTCCTGCTGGTTCTGCACCGCTTAGAGTTTTAGACGACAACATTCCAACGCCATCAGGTTGGGGGCTCACTTTCCCAACGCTTGTATATCTGTAATCTGTGATGTTAAACGATTCAGGCATTAAATTGGTGTATAGTCCATCACTAACGCTATGTTCTCTAAGCACCAACCCCGGTTGAATGGTCATATCAAAAAACCATGTCTGAATCTCGTCCAATTCTAACGACAATTCGGTTGTGGCGTTGCTCAACATGGTTCGATTAGTGATAAACGCATAAAACCATTTTGAAGTATACGATGAATTCTGAAACATCACATAATTGCAGTCGTTTAACAAATCGACAGGAATATTAACCTTAATCGAATTATTAAATGAGCGAACATAGTTTTGGTCGTCAAGGGTAAATGAAAATGTTCCTAAGCTGCCGAGGGTTGTGTTTGGTTTAACTTTCGCGCTGAAATAACTGGTCTGTGCAGACACACTCGAAAAATAGAGCGTGTCTGCATAACCAGTTGAAAGAGGAACATTCGTCAATATTTTTATAATTGAATTAGGTGCGATATACATTATTGTACGGTAATTGTTGCCGTTCCCTTTTTAGACGAGTCAAATGTAGAAGTTGCTGTGATGTTGGCGGATGACCCGCTGAAATCGCTTGCAATAGTCACAAAACCACGTGAATCCACAACAGCTTTTGCATTATTAGATGACCACGTAACACGTTGCGGAGCAAAGTTGGTTGTTTGAACAACGGCGGTTAACTGCACGCTTCCGCCCTTAGCCACAGTCGCCGTTGACGGTGAAACGGCCACGGATGTGACAGTGGGGGTTTCGGTGGTAAATACGGCCGCGTTCGCAAAGGGCGACACGCTCATTACTTTCCACGTGTGCAGGAAATAATTCCAATACAGCCCCTTGCCGTTAAAGTTTTCAGTAAATTGCATCATCTGGTCATACACCATAAACCAGTTTTTATCTACAATAACAGCAGGAATTGAATTAAGAGAGGTCAAATCGTCAGACCCTATTTCCTCATATGCCGGGTCGTCATAAAACAACTCATTAAGGCGGGCGGTGTCTAAATCACCGAACCCATCAACCAAAATAACATGGCCCATAAATTCGGCCTTATCCATATTGAACGCCGTGGCCAGCACTTCAACGTTCATCTGGCTTTCAGTGGCGGTGTCGATAATGAGATATTGGTCATCTTTAAGAGTTGAAGTATAAACACCAGCAACATTATGTTTGTTGGAATAAAAGGTCAAATCGTTGCTAATTGACTTAAAAGCAACAACGTCTTCGCTAATCGTCCCACTAACACCGACAATTTCCATTTGACCGTTAATAATGGCTTTTGCAATTAGATATTTCATGGTCTGGTATTCATCATAATTCATTGATGTATATAATGAATCGGTGATTTTTGCTATTAAGTCAGATATACCATCCCATGATAAAAATGCTGAACGCAACTGGTCATTTTGAATTGTTACAGGGTAAATCTTCTTATAGTTTACAACATGAAACGCGCTTTTTACGTCCGGAATGTTGCGCGAAAAAATTGTTGTTTCTGAATCTTCGGGGTTGTAATTCTGGACGTTGGCAATATTTACGAATAATTCTTCAACGGTTTCGCCGAACTCCATAACGCCCTTTTTAAATACAGACCACGGATTTTGATATGATTTAGACGTGACAATAACAAGGCCGATTCTTCCAATGAGCGCGTTTAAAAACTCGTTTTGAAGCGCGGGGTAGTCCATAATAATGGCACCAATACCACGAATTGAATCGCCGTCCTCTGTCGCGTATGGCACATAGTTTCGATAGTCTATGGTTGCCGAATTTCTAATCGCATTTAAAATATTCACACTGGAATTAGTGAGTGTTACAGGCTGCGGAACATTTGCCATTATTTGTCACCTCTTTCTTCAAATAAATCACCAATTTTAATTGTTTCAGTTTCCTCAATTTTTTCGCCCTCATCTTCAACCTTTGGGCTTCCAAATCTTTCAATATACCTTTTTCTCCACTTCTTTTCAACCTCTTCAACGTCACCGCTTGCACGTGACAATTCGTCAAATGTGTCTGAAATATCTTCTACAATTTTAACTTTTTCTTCGGTTAGCTCGCCCTCGTCGAAAATCGCGGAAAGTCTGGACAAAATGTCTTCTTTACTTGTCTTCATTGTTTATCCTTTCTAATAAAATATTTATAACATTTGTGTTATTATTGATTGCTTCTGTAAGCTCATCAACCTCTTTTCGGTGAGCATCTATCAGCTTATTCACATAATATAGCAACACACAGCACATAGCGACGGGAAAGCCTGCTGTGTTTATTAAAGTGATAATGTTTTCCATCAAAACTCTCCTTTCTTATATTATATCACAAAACTTTTTCTTGTCAACCCTTGACATATATTTATCTTGTGTTATAATAAAGTATGGAATTTTATAATGGAAATAAGTTATTAAATACAAAAGACCTAAATAAAAATACCCCCGAAATATTTATTGTCACATCAAACAGAAGTGCAGGGAAAACAACGTTTTTCAATAAGCATGTGATTGATAATTTTAAGCGTGACGGGTCTCAATTTGTTGTACTTTATAGAACAGGTTATGAATTGTCAGACGCGCATATTGCGTTTTGGAACGACATTCACGACTTATATTTTCCATATGATGAAATGACGTCAAAACCATACGCCAAGGGGTTGTATTATTCACTGCTGTTGAATGGTGAAACATGTGGATTTGCCCTTTCAATCAATCAAGCAACAAAATTAAAAAATCGTTCCCATGTCTTTAAAAACGTGACAACGATATTATTCGATGAATTTCAAGAAGAATATGACAATTATCTACCCGGCGAGGTGGAAAAGGTAAGAAGTATTCATACATCAATTGCAAGAAGAGCGGGGGAGCCGTCAAGATATGTAAAGCTTGTTCTAATTGGGAATACGTTGAATCTATTAAACCCTTATTATTCTGCCCTACACATCACAGAAAGAATAAGACCAAACACAAAATTTCTTCGGGGTAATGGTTGGGTGTGCGAATTTAATTTTAATTCCGGGGCAGCAAATTCTCTGAAAAATTCTATCTTTAATTCTGCCTTTGACGATGAATACAGCAAATATGAATCAGAGGGCGTATATCTCAACAATTCAGTGGCGCTGATTGATAAGCCGTCTGGAAAAAATTCTTACTTGCTAACAATAACTTATAAGGGTGAAACGTTCGGGGTTTTCTTTTATTATGACATAAATGTCATTTATATATCACAAAAGTATGACAAAAATTGTAATGACGTGTTAGATTATACAAATTCATATCTAAATTGTTCTACCAAACATAAGATGATGAGGGATTTTTTTCATCGTGGTTTAATAAGGTTTTCAAACATTGGCGTAAAAGAAAAAATTTTAAGTGCGCTATCAATTCGTTAATATCACCGTGTATTTTGTTGGGTGCTAAACCTTAAATGGTTCCAATAAATTCTCGTTTAGCAAACGTGCGCGGTGCTATTATAAAGGGCGGTTATACCGCCCTTATTTTATATGTTGTTTCTGATAATATCACGCCACCCCTTATTCGTTTGGGGGCTAATTTTCCCGGTATTTCCAGTCCCACCTTAAAATCTGTTAGATTTCGTTTAACATTTACAAATTCGCGCTCTTCGTCGCTTAATGGTTCTTGTATGTCACCGGTTAAAGACATTTTCATTAACTCTTTTCCCCTTTCATTTAGACCGGCACATTTTATTTCCATCTTATCCCCAACCTCAATATAACATTTGGGTCTCACAAAAATTGCCTTGTCCCAATCCGCTTCAATTTTCCAGTGTAAAAGTTTTTTATCATCAACTTCTATGTTTTTGTATTCCCCCTCTAATAAATGGCACGAATCTGTGTCACTATAACAAAACAAATTATAATTGTCCTGTGCATGGGTGATTGTGAAATTACGTGCGTATGCGGTTATTGCAGACCCTATCGCTATGTATTCGGGTTCCTTGTCTTCCCCTTTAACAACATCATATTTCACAACACCGTCATCAAGCCTTGGTATTTTGTGATCACGTCGTCCGTTTGCCGCCGTCTTTCCGTATAATGAGTTTAAAAATAGCTTTGCAATTGTTCTACGCCCACCACTATATTTAATTTTTTCGTCAACCCATTTATCAACATACTCGTCGAAAATTCCTGCCATAACGTAAAAATAGCACCCATACAAAACTTTTTCGTATATAACATCATAATGCTTATGAAACAATTCATAGTCTGTCATTGTCATAACACATTCAAAATAAACTGGCTCTTCCACACCGTCAACTTCTACAGTGTCAATATCACCGCCTTTATAGCGATAATCGCTTGATGTCAACCATTTAACACCGCCATACCGCATACTCCCACCACTCGCCACCGTGGGTAAATAACCATCTTTAAGTTTAAATTTAACTTTTATCCTTATAAAATAATACATTGAAGAATTCTTCACTTTGGCTGGGATGTCGCCCTTGAAAAAAAAGGGCTTCCCCACAGGATAAACACACCCTGAACTGCTGTGCATTACACTTGGGTATAAGCTGTTAACATCAAATGTTTTTCCTTTTCCCACTTCTCGACCCTGTATTTTTGGGTTGACATAGCACCACCCGCCTTTGTAGCTTTTTCGTATAAATTCATCGGTGTTTTTTTCATCAAAATAGTCGGGCGTTTCAATGGCTTCTAAGTTAGGGAACCACTCGCGGTAATCTCTACCATAAAATGTCTTTTTAAATTCACTTAGCGCCGCCGATGATATTGTTGTCTTTGTTGTCACATCAAACATATGTCTAAGACTTTCAGCCAACACTAACAAGTCATTTTTCAAATAGTGTTCCTCACGTTCTGTAATCACACCACCTGCCTTTCTAAATCCTTTATATTCAATCGTGCTTTTTCGGTGGTCTGTATTAAAGGCCACGCCCATAGTCTCAATTGATAACGGTATCAGCTTGAGTGAATCTCGAATTGATATTATATTTTTGGGTGTGGTTATTGTGATATTAAACCACAATCCCGCGTCCGATATCACACATTTAAATGTTTTTTTCTTTTTGCGGCCACCCTCGTAATATTTGTATTTCAATTCATTCAGTAAATATGAGACATAAAATTCACCGTCAAATCTTAAGTTGTGATAATATATGATAACATCCTCACCGACGTTTTCAAGATATGAAAATGTTTTACCGATACTGTTATGAATAACACAAGATAAATCTGAAATATTGCAAACACCGCTGGCCCATACTTCGGTGTATTCTTGTCCGTCATACACAGTGGTTTCAAAATCTCCAACAAATGTCATAGTATCACCCTATCAATCGGTTTGTGGTAATAGCTCTAAAACCTTTCTTACAAATCTTTCTACACTTCGCGTGTATGATTGCGCGTCTGTTTCGTTGTATAATTCATCTGCTGTTATTGTCTCGCCCGCTTTTTCTGCCTCATCTATCAACCTCCCCGCAATTTCATTCCCATATACTTCTGCAATGCCCTCAAAAAAGTCAAGCAAGGTAGGGGCACCCTCTGCCTTACGATTAGACGTTGCCTCAAAATCTCTTATATATGAAATTGTGTTAAAATAAATCAACTCATAAATGTTCGGTGGTGTCTGTGGTGACGGCTTTGTTTTAACCCCGAACGACTTGCCACGTGCATATAAGCCTGGATAAACATCGCCTGTTTGTGGGTTGGGTTTAAAGGATTGCGCGTATATGTATGATGTGTCGTATTTTGCAGGTAACTTGATGTTTTCGGGGACGACATAACCGGACTTTCTAAGTCTTGATATGGTCTTCTTATATTTTTTTAATACTTCACCTTTGGCACGCCCTCGTGAACGTCCCAACTTAACATATGTTTCAACATACTTTTTCGCCTGTTTCTCACTTATGTTTTCTGGGTATGGTATGTCACCGTATTTCTTTGCATATTTGTCTAAACTAATCATATCAATCCTAACCCCACACTATAACCAACCAAATAACATATAGTTGACAACGCCAACATTATTAATATCATTGCGTATAATGTTCTATCCATTATGCTTCCTCTCTTTCCTTTACTGTGA
>ENA-OPVK01001870-OPVK01001870.1-human-gut-metagenome-genome-assembly--contig:-NODE-1870-length-11769-cov-2.506488_pt1 | contig 11769 bp, 15 predicted proteins | sample MGYA00241495_ERZ501982 | MGnify/ENA primary metagenome ERZ501982 (study PRJEB25962, sample SAMEA2042002) | human gut metagenome | biome: human gut; feature: human-associated habitat; material: faeces...
CCCGTCTATACGCGCGCGGGCGCGCGAGAGTTACCCGCCAGCACGTCGGAGAGGGAATCGCGGGAGGCGTCTATACGCGCGCGGGCGCGCGAGAGTTACCAGTGGAGAAAAAGCGGGATGCCGTCGCCCGAATGGCAGGATTGTCCGAATCGGTATGCAGTTAAAAATATTTTTCTGAATCCCTTGACAAGTTAAATTTATTGTGCTATTATCCAGTTGTCAGCCAAAGATATTGAGCTGAACATAAAAGGAGGTTGCCCATATGAAAAACATCGTCAAGGTTTGCCGCTTCAAGGATAACGCTACCCGTCTGTATCAGCTTCCGACCCATGTCGTTCTGGAGCGCGGAACGACCGTTGAGGTGGAACTGGCGAACGGTTTGGTCGTCCTCGGTGTAACGACCAGTGCGAGCTACTGCGGCGATTACGAAGAGCGCCTGCTCCGTGACATGTTCAACATCTTGCCCGCTACGGATTTCAAGCGGGTGGTGGCCATTTACGACCGGCAGGAGGTCGCGTGGGGTGAAGCCGACAGCGCTGATGAAACCACCGGTGAAGCCGCTGACGAAACCGCCGATGAGACCCTTGACGCGACCACTGGTGAAGCCGCTGACAATCAGTAAGGACAGAGGGAGGGTTCAGCATGGACACGAAACGCAAGCTCGGCGTGATGAAGGAAATCGAAGCCGCAAATAAGCGGCACGTCGAGGAATGGAAGCGCGAACAGGCAGGGCGCAAGATCACGGGTGTTCTGGTGGACGTGAAAACCGGAACTGTGGCCAAAGCGACCGTTGAAAAGAATCTCGACAGCTATTACGAGATTCTCAACTGCCGCTGCATCGACGTCGTGTGGCGCGGCATAGGCGGCAAGCGGTTCTACATCGTCTGTGATGATGAAGCCCTGCTCACTTCCGATCCCCGCGTGAGCGCGGTCGGCGTCAATGGTGAAATGATGCTGGCGGGTAATCTGTTCGTGGTGCAGACGGACGGCGGGGATGATCTGCAAAGCCTGACGGAGGCAGAAATCCGGCATGTGCTCCTCAACGCGAAGTGGCTTGTCAGTCTCGTTCACCACGACATCCGCTGCGTCCTGACCAACTGTACCTACTGAGCGGGAGGACAGACTATGGCAAAAGCCGCTCGAAACGTCGCCTCAGAGCAAAAGCCGTTTTGCAAGCGGCTTTTGTCTTTGGCGGGCAAATACAGCATTTGGGAGGTCTGGTCAGACTTCATCAACGTCTTTGCTCTGGCCATTTCAAACAGCGTGGACAAGGTGCGTTTCGATGAACGCGAGGCCCTGTACCGGCGTATTATGGCGAAGTATGACGCGAAGGAGCGGGAGGTTTTCCCGCTCCTTGCTGCTGATGTGGTGTCCGCGCTTGAACAGAACCCGGAACAGGACTTTCTCGGCAGCGCGTACATGGCGTTGGAATTGGGCAACGATCATGCTGGACAGTTTTTCACGCCCTATGACGTGTGCCGCCTGATGGCTGAGGTAAGCGTCCCCGGACTGGTTCAGCAGGTGATTCAGGATGGCTACGTCACGTTCAACGATTGCGCCTGCGGGGCAGGGGCTACACTGATAGCGGAGTGTCACGCCGCGGGGAAGAGGCTGCGGCTACTCGGCCGCAACTGGCAGAACTGTGTGCTGGTTACGGCGCAGGACATTGATTTATCTGTGGGCATGATGTGCTATATTCAGCTTTCGTTGCTCGGTGCGGCGGGATATGTTAAGATAGGCAATAGCCTGACAGACCCCATGACCGCGGGTGACGACAGCAAGAACTACTGGTACACGCCCATGTATTTTTCAGACGTGTGGCGCTACCGCCGCATATTTCACAGCATCGACAGGCTGATTGGGCGCGAAAAAGATGCGCCCGGAAAGGATAAAGAAAATGGTTCATGAAATGACAGGCGACCTGCTGTCCTGTGATGCGGATTACATCTGCCATCAGACGAATTTCTATGGCGTGATGGGGGCGGGTGTTGCCGCGTCCATCCACAGCAAGCTGCTGTCTCCTGCCTCGTACAGCGTGTATCAGCGGCTTTGCCGCAAGATGGGGCGCGATCTGCTGGGCGAGGTGCAGTACCTTCCGGGCACTTCCAAAGAGCCGGGAGGACGGTCGTACATCGTGTTCAACCTGTTCTGTCAGGATGATCGGGCGCGGGCAGATAGAGGCTTGACCCGGTATGACTGTATGCGCTCCTGCTTGGAGCAGGTGGAGTGCTGGGCACGGGAAAACGGCTGTAAGCGTGTCGCCCTGCCGGGGAATATGGGCTGCGGCATTGCTGGCGGTGACTGGCGCACGGTGCGTCAGATCATCGAGGACATATTCGGCAAGTCACCCGTGCCCTGCACCATCGTGTGGTGGAAGGGGCGCGCCTAATGAAGATGAACCTCAACGGGTATAACGCCTATACTGCCATCCACAATGGCGGTCTCTACAAAGCCACCGTCTGGCGGACGGACGGCGAATATCCCTTTGAACTCCGGGTGTACTACGTCGATGACGCGGGCGCAAGGCATGAGGAGTTCTGTAAGTCTTACAAGACCGCTTCTTCTGCTTTCGGGAAGCTCCAGCGGTATTTCAAGGGCGAGAGCGCGGTCTGGTCTGCGGACTGAAAGTTACCAGCAACTTGCCGTCAAGTTAAATTGATCAGGCGTGAGGGTCAATGACTCTCACGCCTGCTTTTTTTTATTCTTCGTCGTTCATCGTTGGGGTGACGACCGCTTTGATGTACTCCGTCCGTCCCGTTTGGGGGAAGCGTATGCCGCTGAAATGCCCGCCATTTTCGGGTAGGACAGCACATAGGGCAAGCGCTCGTTCTTGCACGTCGCCACGATGGAGGCGGTGCGGAAATAGTCGTCGCTGGTCAGCTCACGCGGCGGCACTTCGTCCTGTGTAGCCGTCATTTTGTACTTTCCCGTCTTGCGGATGGCCGATAGCACTTCATTCGTCACCCAGTGTTTGAAGCGCTTTGCGGCGGGGGGAGCTTGCTGGAGAAAATCAGGCTGTACGGCCCGGATTCGTTGATGATAGTCATGTTGGGGTTCCCCCTGAATACCGTCACGAATCGTTACGGTATTCTTGTTCTTGTCCTCGTCGTCAACGTGGGCACCTAACGTCTTTCGCGGATTGGAGTAGCCTAACGCCACTGCAACGTCGCGTCCGACGAACCGCGGTACGTCACCAATCATCATGGAGCGGACAGCACCGAACTCGTTATTGGCGAATGTCTGCAATTCATTCATGCGTCCATCGCCTCCTTGATGTTCTCCGTGCATTCGATAACTTCGCGGAGGAGCGCATCGGAAATGCGGTCATCGGTGTCCATGCGGTCGCATACGATGGCGAGCGCCTCATCAATGACGGCAATCTCGCGCAGGATGATTTCTTTTTCGTTCACAAAAAGCACCTTCTGTCAGTTAAATATTCTTGACTTTCTGCTGACAGGGTGGTATGATAATAATGGATTTCATGCCATCCCGTACAGTTGGTGTCACGCCATCATGCGTGGTGGATATGGGGTCTTTGGAAGTAAGCGCTGACGCGGCTCAAACGTAACGGCGCTTACTTTTTTCGTCTCGCAACAGTAGCAATTCAAGGGCTTCACGAATGGCTGCGCCTTTTGTGACATTTCGACGTACACAATAGGCCTCAAGCCTCTGCTCGGTATCCGCATCGAGACGGATACTGTATCGCACGTCCTTGGGGTTGTCTACTTTGGGACGCCCCATTTTTGTTGGCATCGTATCGCACCTCCTTCTTGCCACACCAAAAGTATAATAAACGCGTGGCAAAAAGTCAATCTTTTTTTATGAAATTTCTTCCAAATCTTGATTCTATCATATTTTCGCTCGAAAGTTAAATATTTTTAACTCAAAAACGCGGGCAAGATATATTTACATAGCTGCATTTCGGCAGCGCGGATGATACCGGTCGGGGTGGGTAGATTGTCCACCCTGACGAAGCCGGGTTCTATGGGCATAAGAAAAAAAAGCGCAGGAACGTAAATGATCTTGCGCGTTATAGATTACGCCGCTGACTTACGATTGAGGTGCGTGTTGAGGATGGGGTGGCAAAACACCACCACCCCATCCTGTCGATGATGCCCTGAACCGTGGTATCATCTGATTCAGCGTGTGAACCCAAAGTGCTCTCGTTCACACTCCCAAAAATCAAAACAGCGGAGGTTTTACACTTCCGCTGTTTTGTATGTGAGCACAAATACGTCTCCGAAAATCAACATTTCAGGTTCGTACCTGTGCGCTATGGTGGAGCATAGGAGATTCGAACTCCTGACCTCGACAATGCGAATGTCGCGCGCTACCAACTGTGCTAATGCCCCAAGCGCTTATTCTCTTTGTGTCAGGCGGTGAAGCGCTGAGCACAGAAAGTATTATAGCATAGTTCTCGGAAAAATGCAAGGGGTTTTTTGAAATTTTTTCGGGAAAAATGCAAACTTTTTTTCAGACGGCATCTGGGGCAGAGTCCAGAATGCACGTTCGCTTATTTTGCGCGAAAAACCGCTTTTCTGCCCGGCGGCTCTTGTGCATGTGCGCCGATTATGGTATAATGCCCATGATGAAGCGAACGGAGGAGAGAACGGATGGATGCAGAAATGCTGCGGAATGTGCTGACGATGCTGGGCACGGTGCTGGGCGCGATTTTGGTGCTGATGCTGGTGGCGAAAATCACGAGCATGGTGCATGTGGAGGCGGACGACGCGCACGAGCCGATTGACAGCATGGAAGCGAGCGTCGTCGGCAAGCGCACGCTGGTGACGCAGGAGGACGGCGCGCCGAAAACCTACTACTATATGACCTTCCAGAAGGTGAACGGAATGCGGATGGAGCTGGAAGTGCCGGGCGAGGACTACGGCTTGGCGGCGGAAGGCGATCAGGGCGTGCTGGTTGCGCGCGGGGATGAATTTATCGTCTTTAAGCGAACGGTTTGAAATGATTGGAGCTTCCCAAACAAGCGGCGGCGCCGAAGGGGTGGAGGGGGCGAGCGCAGACATTCGTCTGTTTTCGTTGCCCCCTCGTCGCGTCCGCAGACGCGAAATCCTCTGCAATAATCGCATACTGTAAGGAGTAAAACAGAAATTATGGCATATCAAGCACTCTACCGCCAGTGGCGCCCCAAAGACTTTTCCAGCATGGTGGCACAGGAGGCGGTCATCTCCACGCTGCGCAATCAGGTGATGAGCGGGCGCGTCGCCCATGCGTACCTCTTCTGCGGCAGCCGCGGCACGGGCAAGACATCCACCGCGAAAATCCTCGCGCGCGCCATCAACTGCGAGCATCCCGTGAACGGCGATCCGTGCGGGCAGTGCGAATCCTGCCGCCGCCTGCTGGCGGACGAGTCGATGGACGTGATGGAAATCGACGCGGCGAGCAACAATGGCGTCGAGGAAATCCGCAATCTGCGCGAGACGGTCAAATATCCGCCGCAGCAGGGAAAATACAAGGTCTACATCATCGACGAAGTGCACATGCTGTCCACTTCCGCGTTTAATGCGCTGCTGAAAACGCTGGAGGAGCCGCCGGCGTACGTCGTTTTCATCCTCGCGACGACCGAGCCGCAGAAGCTGCCCGCGACGATTCTCAGCCGCTGCCAGCGCTTCGACTTCGGGCGGATTCCGGCGCACCAAATCGCGGGGCGGCTGCGTCAGGCGGCGGAGGGCGCGAAGGCGGAAGCGTCGGAGAACGCGCTGATGCTCATCGCCCGCGCCGCGGAGGGCGGAATGCGCGACGCGCTGTCGATACTGGACATGTGCCTGGGCTATTCCAATCAGGTGACGGAAGACCTCGTGCACAATGTGCTGGGCACGAGCGACCGCAGCTTCCTGTTCCGCTTTGCCGATGCGCTGGAAAAAGAGGACGCGTCCGCCGTCATGCGGATGATTGATGAATTGATGCGCGCCGGACGCGAACCGATGGTGTTCGCCAAGGACGTCAGCCAGCACCTGCGCGCGCTGCTGATTGCCAAGTGCAGCCCGGATGACCTGAGCGCCCTGCTTGACCTGACGCAGGAGGACGCGCAGGAGTACGCGCAGCAGGCGGAAAAATTCACCACGACGCGGCTGATGAACATGCTGGAATTGTTCATGCGCGTGGAAACGGATTTGCGCTGGGCGTCGTCGCCGCGAATCGTGCTGGAAAACGCCGCGCTGAAAAGCTGCCTGCGGACGAGCGAGGCGGATACGGCGGCGCTCAACGACCGCATCAGCGAACTGGAAAAGCAGCTGACCGCCTTGCAGGAGAAGCTGCAAAGCGGCGCGTTTGCCCCTGCGCAGCCCGCGAAAAAGGCGGCAAAGCCTGCATCCGAGCCGAAGCAGGAAGCGCCCAAACCCGCCGCGCCTGTGGTCATGACCCCAACGGGCAAAACCGACGCGGACGCGTGGAAGGAAGCCATGAACATCCTGAAGCGCTCCGATCCCGGCACGTTCGCGATGCTGACGATGGGCAAATACGCCGGGTGCGACGGCGACACCTACCGCTGGCAGGCGCCGATGGGGCAGGAACTGTACGTCGGGCTGATGAATCAGGAGAAGAAGCGCGCGGCGATTGCGTCGGCGCTGACGCAGGCATCGGGGATGCAATGCCGCTTTGAGGCCATCGGCGCGGTGAAGGAGAAAAAAGCTGACCAGAGCGACGAATCCTTCCTCGCGGCGTTGGAAACGACCTTCGGCAAGGCGAACACGATGGTGCAGGAGGACGTGAAGGGGTGAACAGCGCGGACATTCGCGGGATGTTTGCCGGACTGCCGGGTGCGCACGGCATCATCGAAGCGGCGCTGAACGGGCAGGGGCTTGTGATGACGGATGATTCGGCGCGTCCGAGCAGCGCGGCGGTGCTGGCGGGCGATTTCCTCTTCTTCGGCGGCGAACCGTCGGAAGAATTGGTGCGGCGCGCACTGAACGCGGAGAATCGCGCGTGGATTGTGCAGGGGAGCAATGCGTTTCTCGCGCTGGTGCAGGCGCAGCGGTCGGGAACGTGGTCGGAGCGCATCGCCTTTGACCCGCACCGTCAGCCGGAGGATGCGCACCTGACCGCGCTGCTGGCGAATCTGCCGCAGGGCGTGACGCTTGTGCCGATTGGCGCGGCGGAAATGGCGTTCTGCCGCAAGACCCCGTGGGCGGCGGACTTCGTGAATCAATTCACGGAGGATGAATATGCGCGCAGCGGGCTGGGGGTGCTGGTCTGCGCGGACGGGGCGTTTGTGTCCGGCGCATCCAGCTACGCGGCGTATCCCGGCGGCATCGAGGTGGAGGTGGACACAGCACCGGCGCACCGCGGATACGGCTATGCGACGCTGGCAGCGGCGAAGCTCATCTTGACGGCGCATCAGCAGGGAAAAATCGCGACGTGGGACGCGGCGAATGAAACATCAGCACACATTGCGCAGAAACTCGGCTACCGCGTAACCTGCGCCTATCAAGTCTTCACAACGGCGTAACCATTGGCGCACCCGTCAGGATGATTCGCATTCCGCGTTTCCTGCCGGGTGCATTTTTTGACGAAATTTCATCGGTTCGGACGATTTTCACAAAAATCCTGCTGGATTCCTCAGAAAAACCACAAAATTTTTCCGGGCAGCAGGAAATAGGGGGGACATGTAGAATTAGAAAAGTCGGGCTAAATTGTAACCTCAACTTTTCCCGCCCCGAAAGGGGCATGACATGGAGGGAGTTTTGAACATGAGTGAGCAGAACCTGAAGCAGGTGCTGGCGAAAAAGCAGAGCATCCTGCAGGGAGACGCGGAACGAATCGCAAAGCAGCGCGCGGCTGGTAAGCTGACCGCCCGTGAACGGGTGGCGAAGCTGCTGGACGCCGGCTCTTTCGTGGAGACGGACGCGCTGGTATCCCGCAATGGGGATTACGCCGGGGTCGTGACCGGCAGCGGCACGGTGCAGGATCGCCCTGTGTACGTGTTCGCGCAGGATTTCACGGTGCATGGCGGCGCGATGGGGCAGATGCAGGCGCAGAAGATTGTCAAGGTGCTGGATCTGGCACAGAAGACGGGCGCGCCCGTGATTGCCCTGTGCGACAGCGCTGGTGTGCGCATTGACGAGGGCGCGGCGGCGATGAACGCCTACGCTTCCGTTTTCACCCGTCTGGCAAAGCTCAGCGGCGTGGTGCCGGTCATCGCGCTGGTGCTGGGCCCGGTGGTCGGCGGCGCGGCAATGATCGCCCAGCTGGCTGACATCACCATTGAAGCCGAAAACGTTGGTCAGCTGATGGTCTATGGCCCGCAGGTCATGAGCGCCATTTCCGGCAAGACGGTGGATGCCAAGGCGGTCGGCGGCGCGAAGGCGATGGCTGCGCAGGGCGGTGTCGCACTGACGGCCAAGGACGAGGACGAAGCCATCTCTCTGGCGGTGCAGGTGCTGGACTATCTGCCCGGCTGCAACGCGGAGGATGCCGCGATTGTGGATACCGACGACATGAACCGCATTCTGCCCGTGCTGGACGCGGCGGACGCGGAAAGCCAGCTGGCTGCCATGGCGGACGGCGCGGCGTATGTGGAGCTTTTCAAGGACTACGGCAAGGAAATCCGCGTTGCGCTGACCCGCGTGGGCGGCCGTCCGGTCGGTCTGGTGGTTGGCAACGGCAAGGAGAACGACGGCGTGCTGACGGCGCAGTCCGCAAGCAAGGCCGCGCGCTTCATCCGCCTGTGCGACTGCTACAGCCTGCCGGTCGTGTCCCTGATCAACAGCAAGGGCGTTGCCGTCCCGGCGGTTGACGAGCAGGCGGCGACCATCAAGGCGACCACCCAGCTGCTTTACGCCTACGCGGAAGCGACGACGGCGAAGGTGTCCATCGTCACCGGCAATGCCATCGGTCAGGCGTATGTCGCCATGGGCGGCAAGAGCAATGCTGACGTCACCTACGCGTGGCCGGGCGCGGTGATTTCCGCCCTGACCCCCGAAGCGGCGGTGCAGGTGCTCTACACCGACGACCTGAAGGCGGACAAGAAGCCGGCGCTCCAGTCCCGTGCGGAATTGGAAGCGAAGTTCGCTGCGGATGTGGCGGACGGCGTGGCGGCTGCCGCGGCTGGCATGGTCGATGACGTGATTGATCCCGCCGAAACGCGCAAGTATGTCATTGCGGCGCTGGAGATGCTCTCCTCCAAGCGCGAATCCAATCCCCCGAAGAAGCACGGCAACCTGCCGCTGTGATTGAGGAAAGGATCGTGTAAAAAATGGGCTTTTTGAATAATCTGGGCTTCGGCTTGATCGTCACACTCATCGGCATGCTGACCGTTTTCTTCGGTCTGGTGCTGCTGATTGGTCTGATCAAGCTGATGGAAAATGCCACCGCGAACCTCGGCAAGGGCGGCAAGAAGGCAAAGAAGCAGGCGGAAGCGCCCGCTCCCGCGCCAGTCGCCGCGCCCGTGGTGGAAGAAGTGCCCGTGGCGGATGACAGCGAGCTGATTGCGGTCATTTCCGCCGCTGTGGCGATGATGATGGAGGATGGCAGCGCCTTCACGGTGCGCCGCGTCCGCCGCGTGCAGAATGCGCCCGCCTGGCAGAAGGCTGGCCGCGAAGAACAGGTGTACAGCCGCTTCTAAATATACTATTTCCTGCATTCACCTGTGCCATCTGCTTGCGCCTTTTCCTTTCTGGCGTCCGTTCATTCCACTTAGCGTAGCGCTGCTACGCTGCGTTTCATTCACGTTAGCCAGAAAGAAAAATTCGCGGCGCATCTTGGCACATGCTCATTTGGAAATAGTATCGGCTTGAACATGACAACAAATTGAACGATTTTGACAGGAGGAAATCCCATCATGCGTACCTTCAATATTACGGTCAACGGTCAGACTTATGTGGTGGATGTGGAAGAAGTCGGCGGCGTGCAGACGGCTGCGCCCGTGCGCGCTGCTGCCCCTGTGGCGGCGGCTCCCGTGGCGGCTCCGGCTGCTGCGCCTAAGGCTGCTGCGGCGGCTCCCGTGGCGGGCGGCGAACCCGTTAAGGCGCCCATGCCCGGCAACATCCTGGACGTGAAGGTCAAGGTTGGCGACACGGTCAAGGCGGGCACGGTGCTGTGCGTGCTGGAAGCCATGAAGATGGAAAACGAAATTCCCGCCCCCAAGGACGGCAAAGTGGCGCAGGTCGTTGTGACCAAGGGCGCGACGGTCGGCGCGGGCGACACGCTGGTCGTGCTGGCGTAATCCGACGTATTTACCGATCCCGAAGGAAAGTGAGCTGATATAATGGGAATCAATGTGGGCGAAACCCTCATGGGGCTCGTCACGACCTCGGGTATCTACCAGTATCTGACGAACCCGCTGGCGCTGATCATGGTCGCCATCGCTTGCGTACTGCTGTATCTCGCCATTGTCAAGCAATTTGAGCCGCTGCTGCTGCTGCCGATTGCCTTCGGTATGCTGCTGACCAACCTGCTGGGCAGCGACATCTTCCACGAAGAACTCTTCGCCGGCGGTCATGCCAACTGGGCGCTGTTCGGCGGCGCGGTCTTGATAGACGGCAAGGATTTTGTTGATTCCGTGGGCTACATGGTCAATGCCGCCGGTCAGATTCTGACCAGCAACAATGTCGTGCTGGGTCACTTTGTCAACGCTGTTACCATCGACGACCCGACGAAGCTGGTGCCTTTTGCTGACATCCTGGCGCAGTTCGCCGCCAACGGCAACGCGGCTTCCATCATTCTGGAAGACGCCTTCCTGAAGAACGGCGCGGTCTACACCGCCACCGGCGCGATGCTGGCGACGGCGGGCAAGACGATTTCCGCGGGTCTGCTGGACTACCTGTACCTCGGCGTGAAGCTGGGCATCTATCCGTGCCTTATCTTCATGGGCGTTGGCGCGGGCACGGACTTCGGGCCGCTGATCTCCAACCCCAAGACGCTGCTGCTGGGCGCGGCGGCGCAGCTGGGCATTTTCATGACGTTCATCTTCGCGTATGCCGTGTTCGGCTTCTCCGCTGCGGAAGCGGGCGCCATCGGCATCATCGGCGGCGCGGACGGCCCGACGGCTATATTCCTTGCATCAAAGCTTGCAGCTCACCTGCTCGCTCCCATAGCCGTTGCGGCATATTCGTATATGGCTCTTATCCCGATTATTCAGCCCCCGATCATGAAGCTGCTCACCACGAAGAAAGAGCGCTCGGTCGAGATGAAGCAGCTCAGAACCGTCAGCAAGACAGAGAAGATAATCTTCCCCGTCGTCGTGCTTGTCATCTGCGCTTTCATGCTTCCCTCCGTCGCTCCGCTTATCGGCATGTTCATGCTCGGCAACCTGTTCAGAGAGAGCGGCGTTGTTGAAAGACTCAGCGACACCGCACAGAACGCACTGACCAACATCGTCACCATCCTGCTCGGCGTTACCGTCGGCGCAACGGCGAACGGTCAGACCTTCCTGTCGAAGCAGACCATATTCATCATCATCCTCGGTCTGACTGCATTCTGCTTCTCGACCGCAGGCGGCGTGCTTCTCGGCAAGCTCATGTATCTTGTCACCAAGGGCAAGGTCAATCCCCTCATCGGCTCCGCAGGCGTCTCCGCCGTTCCCATGGCGGCGCGCGTTTCGCAGGTCGAGGGACGCAAGGCAAACCCGACGAACTTCCTGCTCATGCACGCGATGGGCCCGAACGTAGCCGGTGTTATCGGCTCCGCTGTTGCCGCAGGCTTTGTCCTCAAGGTATTCGGCGCGTAAGTGCAAAGCAAAAGAACCCGAGAAATCGGGTTCTTTTTTGCTTTTTCGATGGAGAAGAATTGAAAATGGAGAATAGAGAATCAAGT
>ENA-OPVK01001876-OPVK01001876.1-human-gut-metagenome-genome-assembly--contig:-NODE-1876-length-11715-cov-2.623671_pt1 | contig 11715 bp, 9 predicted proteins | sample MGYA00241495_ERZ501982 | MGnify/ENA primary metagenome ERZ501982 (study PRJEB25962, sample SAMEA2042002) | human gut metagenome | biome: human gut; feature: human-associated habitat; material: faeces...
GTGAAATACATAGAAGAAAATTGAAACATAATCTCTTAGAGGAGCTTATCAAATTCAAGTTTGTAGAATAAAGAAAATCGGGATTTTTAGAACAAAATATTTTATAAGATTAATGAGATTTTAAAAAGGAGGATTGGATATGAAAATTTTGAAAAGTATTCTTAATTATATTCCATTAGCCACGTTTATCATATTTGTGGTTACTGATGGTATTTTTTCTCTAACATCAGCATTAATTTTTGTTATTTCAACGATTGGTCTATTAATTGGAAAAGAAAAAACAGAGATGAAGAATTGAGAAATTTCCAGTTTATAGATTACATCTTATAAATCACCTGTAAATCACCAACTTTAAACTATATATAATAACTTTGATACAAAGAAACAGAGCAAGTACTTGAGTATAGAAACTTAAGTGCTTGCTCTTATTTTATTTATAGGAGGTTACTATGGATGACAAAATGAATGATGTGATTAATGAAGTGCAGAAAAAACTTGGAGAAGAATATGAGGTGAAAAGTGTTGAAGTTATGAAGAACAATGACACATAACTGAAAGGAATTCAGGTCAGGAGAAAAGACATGAATGTTGCAAAGATATGTTACTGGACTAGTGAATCAGTTGACGAGATTGTAGCTGTGATTAATAGAAGCCTGTTTCCTAAGTTTGATTGTGAAATCAATTTGGAGAAGCTAAAAGACAGGATTGTCTATACATTGGTGAATGCTGATTCTAATAAGAGCAGACTAAAGACTATACCTTACAGGCTATTGAAAGGTACGGATTTAGCCATTACATATAAGCTAATCATTGATATTGATTTCAATGCTACAGCTTCATCAGATGTTACAAATGCATTGATGGAGCATTTGGGAGTTACGGAAAATGATTTGTATACATTTGCGACTAAGAATACTCGGAAACTCTATGCTCCGAGTATCATGTCACTTACGGATATTGTATCAAAGATAGATAACCAGTCTCAGGAAGATGTCAGCAACACTCCTGAGACTATTTTTGTATTGACTAATTTCAAAAAGCATTTTGGGGCTTCATGTATCTTGTATCCAGATGTGTTGAAGAATTTCTGTATAGAGAAAAATATGGATGGTGTTTACATGATTCCATCTTCCGTACATGAATTTCTGCTTTTGGTAATGGATAAGAAATATGTAAATTGTGGCTATGTTAAGCAAATGATTAAAGAAGCTAATAGAGAGAGCTTGGAGAAGGAAGATGTACTGTCTGACAATCTGTATTACTATAACGCCGTAAATGACGCTGTAAGCATTGTGGAATAGGAGGCTGGCATGAAATATACATTTAGGAGTGAAAAAGAGCTCCAAGAGGTTATACAGGCTTGTGCAGGCATTCCACAGAAGGTGATAGATAATGCAAAGTATCACATTGGACTTGTAGAAGAATGTTTTGAAGATGGTGCATGTGGAAACTTCTATATACTGACGGATGATGATGGTATCCAATATACATTAGGGCATAGCAGTTTTGTAACAAGTATGAATATATATGTTGGAGTATTTGATGATGACTGTAGAAGAATGACAGAGAGTTTGCAGAAGACACTATTTTAGAATAGTTGAAGAGTATTAAATAATTCTAAAACTAATAATGATTAAGTCCTGAGTGGTCATATGAATGATTGCTCAGGATTTTTAATATAATATTTATTTTGTTCTTATGACACCTTTTTAGGTACTTCTGAGGAGAGATGATGAGGAATGTGGTTAAGAGAGTTTATGTTTAATAAAGCCTCGTAGATAGCCTGTTTGATATCAATACGAGTTACTAACCCGATGGGGTGATTAAAATAAGAATGGCAAATGATTAATTCATATTTACCATTCTTATTTTTGGTCTGATAATCCCAAAAGATAATCACTAGACACATTGTAGAGCTTACATAATGAGATTAAATGTCGAATAGGCAATTCATTTGCACCTCGTTCATAGCGGGCATACATAGTTTGCGATGTACCTAATACATGGGCAACATACTCTTGTGTGTAGTCAGAATCTTCTCTTAAATCTCTAATTCTGCGAATGTAATCCAATAAGATATATCCTCCGATTGAGCCCTTTTCTTTAATTATACTAAGTATAAATCTTTACTATTGATTTTAGTAAATATTTGTACTAAAATAATTTTAGATATTTAGTAGAAAAAATTATAAATAGGAGGAGATAAGTTTGAAAGTTATTGAATATAAATGTTCCTGGTGCGGAAGTACAAGAACGAGAACTATTACACAAGGAAGACCAGATCCGGGTACATGTCCTAGAAGAGGTAAAACTTTAAGTGGTACGACAAAACCTCATGTTTGGGTTAAAAGCAGAATTTTAGGAAAGTAGGATATTGAAATGGATAAGAATTTTGAAGAACTTGAATTAAGAGCATATGAGAATGATGCTGAAGCACAATATGAATTAGCAGTATATTATAAGAATAAACAGAATAATAAGTCATATGTTGATTGGTTAAAAAAATCAGCAAAATTGAATAATTCAAATGCCAAAGTTGAATTAGCTGAATTGTACTTGCAAGGAGTTTTAATTGATAAAGATGAGGATTTAGCTATAAGTTTATTAGAGGAAGAATTAGAAGTTAATAAGAATGCAAGATTAGTATTAGGAAAGTATTATGTTAATACAAGAGACGAAGAGAACATAAAAAAAGGATTAGATTTATTATTAAGTATTGCCGGCGAAAATGCTAAAGCAACATATGAAATAGGTATGAGCTTATGCTTTTTGGATGATGATGCAGCTAAATTATGGGCATTAAATCTTGATTATAATTATAAGCAAAATGATAATGGAGAATTACCAGATGAATTTACTAAATTGGATTTTAATACAATTGTAAAAGAAGATTTTAAGTCTAAAGATATGCAATATGCAGGAGTAAGATTATTGGACAAAGCATGGAATATGGGGGAAAAAAGAGCTGCATTTGCTTTGGCTATGGTAAGCTCTGATAATAGGTTTGTAAATCCAGATAAATCTATCGCTTTACAATATCTGAATGAATTAGATGACACATTCTGGATAGAAAAATGTTTTATATTAAATTTATGGAAAGATTATAGTGGGATTCTTAAAATTCTGAATAATGCAGAAGATGGTAGTATAAAAGATTATTTATTAGCAAGATTATATGAAAACTATGGCTTTAAAAAATATGACCTAAGCAAATCAGATAAACTATATACAAAACTCTTCAATAATATACAAAATAGTTGTGATGATGATGAAAGAATTATTCTTAGTGATTTGTATTGCAGAGGTAAAGGCACAGAGGAAAATATACAGAAGGCTAGAGAGACTATTGATAACTGCAGAGTGTACTATGCACATGGACGATGCAGTTATGATGAAGTTTTAAATTATGATAATATTTATAATGAGAAATTAGATTTAGATTTAAGAAAATATTATAATAAATTCATTTCTATATATAATAAAACTCTTGAATTTGATGATGACAAATATACATATATGTTTGTGCAAAGTAAAATACCATGTATTTTAGAACGGTCTAGATTAATATATTCAACGCTTTATGATGAATTGCAAAATGTTTATCAGGATAAGACACTTGATGAAAAAGAAATAATAAAAGATATTATAGGTTTCTATCAGTCAAATCTTATGTTTTTAAGTGGCGTAATAGAAGATTTTGTGGCTGACAATTGGGATGTTGATATAGAAAGTGATTTTTGTTACAAAGATTTCCTGAAAGATATATTTGAAGATACAGAATATAATAATTATATTAATAATGTAGTTGAATACATTAAATCATCATATGATTACCAGCAGATAGAATTGAATAAATTGGTAGATGAATTTAATGCGGACTGTAAAAATGCAAATGTACTAAAAAATACAATTAAATCAAAGAAAACAGCAGAGGAAAATTTATTTTCTCCAATTACACTTGGTGATGTTGTTATGGGTGCAATTGCGTATGGCACTATGGAAGATACTAAGAATGAATATAGCAGTGATGTAAGAACGTATATTGAAGCAGCAGAAGAAGAAAAAGCAGATATATTAGAGCATGTAAGAGAAAAATTAGCAGACCGATGTGTTGATGATTATTTAGAAAAATTAAAAGGCATTATATCTTCTGATGAATTAAAAGAATTGTACAATAAGGTATTGGAGAGCAAAAATGAAAAAATTTCAGTAATAATATGCAGAAAAATTATGGATATTCTAAAAGAAGCAGGAATAGTAAGCAAACTTTTTGATTATGATTTCAGCGGAGAAGAACTATTTGAAAAATGCAAAAATGCAAGTGAACCGCTTAGATATCTTTTATTGGCATTGGAAACAGAACCAACAAATAAAAAATATTATGAATATGCCATAAGCAATTATGGTGATTCAGATGGAAATTTATATGCACTAGCTGCCATGAATGGAATAAATATTTTTTCATCTATTAATCAGATAATAGAAGATGGTATTTCTGGAAGCAGAGAAGATTTTGAAAAAATACTTGATAATTTCTCTTTAGATAAAAATAAGTATCTGGAAGAGTATGATGAAAAACATGAGCAAATGTTAATGGACAAAATCGCTGCTAAAAAACCAGAATACTCATCAGATTCTGTGAGACAGAAAATATTGACAGAGGATTATGAAAAGTTTCTTGCAACATTAAATACCGATACTACAGAATATTTAAAAAAATATCTGGCTGTAGCAAATTCATATTCGGAGATTAATAAAATTTTTGACATTAAAGCCGAAAAGATAGAATTTGCAAAAATAATAAAATATGTATGTGGGAATCTTCTAAAAATTGAAGTTGATGTGAGCTTGACAGAAAAACAATTAAAAATTGCAGAAGGGTTAATACTGGCTTATAAAAATAATAAGAAGATTACTAAAGACGATTTTATTTCACTTACATTAGAAAATGATACCATGTTTAATGGTAAAACAGCAGACGAAATAATCAAATATGAGTTAGAGCAAAAGGATGCAAGTTCTTATATTATTGCTGCAAAGAAATTAAAAGAAGAGCAGCCTGTATATTCTTTATTATTTATAGTTAAGTATTTTGTATTTTCTGATAAATATTTTAATAATAATGGGGATTTATGTGATGTATTAACTTATTTAGAAAAATTTGAAAAAGACTTATATATGGCTCCAGTTTATGATCTTTATGTTGCAGCTAATAGAGATTGGAATGAATTAGTATCACAGAAAGCAACTGATGCATCAATTAATACAATAATTAATGAGTTTAAATCATTAGATGACTTAGGATTGATAATTGATAAGTTAGCCGATTCTGTACATAACTATAATGATTATGAAGTAATTGGAAAGTTTATTAGTGAAGCAGAGTCTAAAAAGGTAAAACTGATTAAAATAGCAGAAGATAATAAAATAATAAATGAAGCTTTTAATGAATTATCATCTGCAATTAATAATGATTTTTCTATATTAAACAGACCTGCATTTATTGAATTATTAAGTGAAAGACAATACCCTGAAAATATACAGAGATCAATAAGAATACTTACAGATAACAAGTTTTATGATAATTTATTCTGTAAACTTGATAAGTATATGGCTAATGTGAAACTTAGTTGTAATGTTGAAAGTTGCTTTAAATATACTTCATATGTAAAGAATTATCGCTCATTAAATGAAACTAGACAAATCGTAAGGGGAAGATATGTGCCAGAATTAGAAGCAGCTCATAAGGTTTTTATGCCTAATGATAAAGATTCTGACACAGAGGTATTGTTCTTTACAATGAAAGATACTCTTTTAAGTAATGAACAAGGTTTTGCTTTAACTAATAAGGGAATATTATATACTGATGAACAAAATGAAATTAGTATGTTGGATTACAATTCAATTATATCATTTGAGGTTACAAGAAAATTCTTATCAACAAAGTTAATGGTTGTTACAAGTGAAGGAAAAATAATTGAATTAAAAAATGATTTTGCCAGTGATAAGATGGATGATGCCGTTATTTATATAAAAGCAATGATAAAAGAGATTATGGCTTCTGATATTTATATTGGTGAATCGCCTGTGATGGTAAGCAATGTAACTGCGCCAAATAATGACATGACGAAAGCAGATAATGTTACTGCTGAATCAACAGACAAAGTATCTGATTTAAGAGCAGGACTGAACAGTAATGAACTTCCGGCACTTTTAAAACAATATTTTTCTACACATGCAGAACCGGAAAAAGCGATGGCATCATCTAAATTAAAGGCGGGGCTTTCATTACCATCTGATTGTGAAGTATACTATGCTCAGGATGCAACATTATTAGGAAGCGGTAAAAATGGATTTGCTATAACAAGTAAGGGTGTTTATACAAGAAAAATGTTCGAAAAAATGTGATAATAAAACCTCTTGATGTTTTTAAAACGGGCAAACAATTCTCAACAGATAAATCAACACCTGGATTATTGCTTGATGGACAATTCTTTGTAGAGTGCCTTTCGGGAGATAAGTTAGTTCCACTTTTCAATGGTCTTGTTGAATATCTTGATAAAGCTAAGGCAGAAAATAGTGCGGTTTCGGAATCTGATAATAGTGCAACTAAGTATTGTCCTAATTGTGGAACCGCCTTGAGAGGGCAGGCAAAGTTTTGTAGCAAATGTGGATATAAGCTCTAGGAGGTTTACATAATGAAATATTGTGAAAATTGTGGAGCAGAGCTTGAAGATAGTGCTGTGTTCTGTGATGAATGTGGTGCAAGAGTTGAGACTGTGCCACAAGAAAAAGCAGTAGATTCAGAGCAAAGCAAGGAAGCAGAAAAACAGGAAAATGCTGTAATTGATACATCAGATAAGCCAGTTGAAAAAAGAAAACGGATGATACCTATATTGTGTGGGGTTATTGGTGTACTTATTATTGCTGTTATTGTTATAATTATAGTGACAGTGACAAGCAGGAAATCAAATAATGATGAGAATAATGCCAAGAATGACTTGGAAACAGCCGTAACATCTGAGACAGCAGACGAAACTGTAAAATCAACAGAGGCTACAACACAAGCTAATAACTGGAAAAAACAGTATATAGAATATTTAAAAAATGTTGATTCTAAAAATTATGGTGGATGTGAATATATTTACATGAATAATGATGATATTCCAGAACTGATGATATTAGGAAGCAATACTGCCGCAGGAAATATTCTTGTTACATCTGATAATACGACAATTGATACAAAAATTATTGCTTCAGGGAAAATGTATTATGCAGAAAAGAGTAATGAACTTTACATTGAAAGTGGACGACAGGGTGTATATGCTTACACAATATATAAGATAAGTGATGGAAAGATTCAGGAAGAGGAAGTCAATTCCTATGATACTAGCGGGAAAACAGCATTTGTATATAACAGACCTAAGACAATACAGCAGATTATAGATGATTTGTCTGGAGAAACGGCAAAAACAAATACGGAAACTCTTTCAGCAGCTTCGACAACTAAAAAGGCTATAGAAGGTTCTTGGACAAGTTATACAGGAAATGACCCAAGTATGGAATATTCATCAAAATATACATTAGTATTTAACAGTGATGGCACAGTTTCTTGTAAAGGATATAAAAATAATCATAGTGGTAATTATGAAGTTGAGTCAGATGGAACTATTGTTTGTTCATTTACAAAATGTATTGATAGTTTTCCACCAAATGGACCAACTGAAATACAAGGTTATACAGCCAAATTTGTATTGAATTCAGATGGAACATTAACTAGTCCAACAGGAAGTAATGGAACAACTAACTGGGGGAAAAATACAACATGGACAAAAGTACAATAAATATTAGTGAAATTTCGGGCACTTTTCCGGCACTTATTTCTTAATTAATACTTACATAAAAATCATTACACAGGCTATCGGCTCCTACTGGACTAGTGCCATAAAGGAGTCCAAAGAAAACCAGTGTTTAAGCGGTCTCACGGCTTCGAACCCCGGTGGGCTCATTAAGATGGGAATGGTTAAAAAGCCATTCCCTTTTTTCTTTTCGTGCCTAGTGACTAGGAGGGGAACGGGCGTCTTGTGAAGAAATTCATTCTTTATTATTTCCATGCATTAATTATTGTGATTTTGAAAACCCGCATAAACACTGGGAATGTTTGTAGGCAAGTTGGGCACTTTTGTGGCACTTGGTGTCTGGGGGAGTGGAATGATTGAGAATAGGAGATTTAACTTGGTTGAGTTTTATGTTAAAATGGGGAAAATGAATCGCAGTTTGTAAGGAACAGAAACTTTGGAGTTTACGGAGGAAAGAATAATATGATTTTTCATTATGCAGGCAAATATAATGGAGACGAAAATAGTCTTCCATACAAAGAGCATAATCCTAATGCAATTCCATTTAAAGAACCAAAGGATATGAAGAAATATTCGCTTATTGCAAATTTAGGATGCGTTTTGATAATGATTGTATTAGTAATTCCATTCTTGCTTATGGGCATAAAATATATTCCTAATAGCAAAATACAGATGGTGGCAGGAGGAATTTGTGGTGGATTGTCTATGTTTCCGCATGAATTATTGCATGCAGTATGCTTTAAAAAAGATGTATATATGTATAACGACCTAATACATGGTTTGATGTTTGTAGTAGGAACAGAAGATATGAGTAAGGCACGATTTATTTTCATGTGCTTGTGTCCAAATCTTATTCTAGGCATAATTCCCTATATTTTATTCTTGATATTTCCACAATTTGTTGGGGTAGGCTTATTTGGAATTATTTGCATTGGAACGGGGTTTGGAGATTACTTAAATATTTACAATTCAATAAGGCAGATGCCAAAAAATTCCAAAACATATTTATGTGGAATGCATTCTTATTGGTATATGTAGGAATATGCAGCTTCCAGCTTATAGAACATATTATACATAAATATAACATTTTAGAAAGTTAAATTAACAACAGATAAACATATTAGTATAAAAATATAATAAGGTTACAATGCGAGGTTTAGGTACTATTATCAATGTACTTTGGGCACTTTTCAGGCACTTATTTATAAACTAATAATTTGATAAAAACGATTAGAACAGGTAAAGTTTTTCCATTTTCATCTAGAAAGGTTTTTAGAGTTTATGATGCATCATATTCTGAAAAATTGGTTCATAAAGAATTAGCACAGTATCGAATAAGGAATGATAGAGAATTTTTTATATTATCATATTCAAAAGCCTGTGAAATGATAGAGAAAATTTTAATAGACAATAATATGATGTATTATAAGTATGACAATAAAGAGAAGTAGGAATTTGAGTATTAGTTTATACCATTATATTTACAGATACAAGTAATAAAGAGAAAATAGACTGCATGGTAATCAACATGTATCGGTATCTATCTTTTGAAGAATTGTATCAGCATCACAGTAAAGTATCCATTGGATATAACAAAGATGAGATTGCAAATCCGAAAGAAATGCTCATGTATTATTCTAAAGAAATGATAGAGAAATATGGTGTTGTTGCCATTGAAATAAAAGTTTTATAGCTTCCTGTTTATAGATTACATCTTACAGAATATCCGTAAATCCACCAACATACAACTATATATAATAATTTTGATACAAAGAAACATAGCAAGTACTCGAGTAATAAAACTTAAATACCTGCTCTTATTTTATTTATAGGAGGTTGTCAATGTTATTGGTAATGGATGAGGATTACTTTACCGGGGTTCGAACCCAGTGGGTTTATTTATTCTTTATTAATTTTTAAAATAGGTTTATGATAGAATCAATTTAAATACAGAGGTGATATGAATTGATTATAACAGTCATAGCGATATTGATAGCTGTACTTATTATTATCGTTGTAACTAATATTGGTAATAATAGTAGCGGTAATAATAAAAAGCCACATACTTATGAACCGTGGGTGATTGAAGCACCTGAAAAGCGGGCTGGTCGTCGGGGAGAACATATAGCGACAGAAATCATTAAGGGAGTACTTCGTGAAGGAGATTATTTATTCACCAATATTTCTGTATCATACGATGGAAAGCGCACAGAACTTGATAATGTTGTTGTAAATAAATATGGTGTGTTTATTTTTGAAGTTAAGAATTACAAGGGTCAACTTTATGGCAATGAGGATGATTATAATTGGGAAAAATATAAAGATGACGGATATGGAAATACATTTGTGAAAGAAGTCAAAAATCCTGTTAAGCAGGTAAAAAGGCAGATTTATATCCTTGCGAAATATCTGGAAGGCTATAATGTGTGGGTTGAAGGATATGTTATTTTAATCAGAAGTAACAGTCCAGTTCAAAGTACATATATTTTGCAGAGTGTCGAAGATATCGACAGGGCAATTCATACATTTAAACGAAATCATCTGAGTAGGGACACGGTTGAATCAATTAAGAAGATGCTTGTATAATCATGGTAGATTATAATTATTAAAAATAAGAGCAAGTACTTGAGTAACAAAACTTAAGTGCTTGGAAAACTGGTACATCAGATAAAGAATCAGGATAAGAAGAATACGGGGTATTTTGCGGATGGTTCGAGACGATACCCGGTGGCAAGGCTCAGGTTTAATGTTTCAAATGGAGAAGTAAGAGGCATGAGCCTGTTTGCCCTGCTTTATCCTTCAAAGACACTTTCTGATATGTATTTACCGATTGAGTCATTGAATAATCATGAATCATTAGAAGTAATAGAGAAATCTGTACGGCTGAAACTGAAAGAGAAGCTTGCGATAATCGAAGAAAAGTATGGTGATTCGGGTAACAATAAGGAAGATGCCAGGTGGTATTATCTTGCACCGATGCTCATGGATGGAGTCATCTATGCAAAGCATTGGATAGAGGATATTGTGTGGGAAATGAATACAGACGAAGAGGATACAACATCTGAGGTCAGAAGCAGTTCAAAGGATAAGAGAAATAAGGGCTTTATTGCTCATATTGATAAGCTAAGAAGTTATTTGGATGCCCCGGAGGAGATTCATCTTGGAAGAAAGCCGGAGGATCTTCTGGAAACATTGGTAAATATGGTACTGGGTTCGCCAGCAATATGCATTTATCGTTCTAATGGAAGAAGCACAGCCAGAGCAACATCGCTTGCAAAGGTATTTGTCAATAATTTCAATTTGCCGGAGTCAACAGCTATCATTGATCTTGCTTATGGCAGATGCAGGGATGATAATTCCCACTGGCAGAATGTACTTAAATACTGTAAAGATGGCTGTTTTCAGGCAATGATTGATGAATATATCCATATGCTGAAAGAAACAGCAGGTTTTCAGTCGGATGGAAATCAGTATCAGATTGTGCATGACATGATGATGGATTCATTGAAAATACATACAGCCACCTATATCGCTGATACTTATCCTGATTTCAAAAAACGTATTAACGGAGCTGACAGGAAGAGTGATGGATGTCGAATAAGGTCGAGTTATGCAGTTGGATTTACAAAGGATGCAGGAGATAATTCCAAGGTAGTCATGCGTAAAGAAAATATCAGAAATGCCTTTAACTCACCAATGCGTCCATTTGTGCTCGCCACAACATCAATCGGACAGGAAGGATTGGATTTTCATAATTATTGTCGTGTGATTATGCACTGGAATCTTCCAAGTAATCCCATAGATGTAGGACGGATTTTGCGGACATTCAAAATAAAAAAGAATGTGGAGGTAACAG
>ENA-OPVK01001897-OPVK01001897.1-human-gut-metagenome-genome-assembly--contig:-NODE-1897-length-11632-cov-3.725836_pt1 | contig 11632 bp, 10 predicted proteins | sample MGYA00241495_ERZ501982 | MGnify/ENA primary metagenome ERZ501982 (study PRJEB25962, sample SAMEA2042002) | human gut metagenome | biome: human gut; feature: human-associated habitat; material: faeces...
CACCGCCAATGGATGCAGCCGCGTCGCGCCGGAGAGCAGGCGCGGGGAGAGCAGGTTCGCTTCCACCTGCTGCACAAGGCAGATTGCCAACAGTGTCCACAGCGCTGCCGTCCAGCCGCTTTGCAGCGCCAGCAGCACCGCCGGGACGCCCGCAATGAACGGCCCGATGTACGGAATCAGCTCCATCACGCCCATGAACAGCCCCAGCAGCAGCGCGCCGGGTGTACGCGTGAGCAGCAGCGCAAGAGCGGTCATGGCGGCGACGAACAGCGAGAGAATCAGCTGTCCGCGCAGGTACAGGGCGGATTCGCGGCGCATTTCACGGGCGGCACGGATGCCGCGCGCACGGTATTTGACGGGCAGAACAAGCGACAGCAGGAGGCAAAGACGCTTGCGGTCGCGCAAAAAGTAGAACGAAAGCAGCGGCGCAAGCAGCCATTGGCTGACGCTCCCGGTCAGGCGGCGAATCCCGCTGACGAGCGTTGCGGCAAGCTGCCCCGCGGCGGCGCTGATGCGCGAGAACAGCTCCGCCTGCATGTCGCCGAGGGGGATACCGCGCGCTTCGAGCGCAGCACTCCATCGGGTGAGCAGCTCCCGCAGGCTGTCCAGCAGCGCGGGCAGGCGCGACATGAGCTGCGCACTCTGCCGCAAGAGGGGCGGAATCAGCCCCCAGAGCATTCCCAGCACTGCGCCGAGCAATGTCAGCAGGGCGATCGCCGCCGCCGCGCCGCTGGGCAGCCGCTTTTCCAGTACTTTGCACAGCGGCAGGGACAGCAGCGTCAAAACGCCCGCGACTGCCAGCAACGACAGCATCGACATGATCAGCGACCAGAATGCGACCACCAGCGCGACCGTGCCCGCGATCAGCAGCCCCGCTGTCCATTTGCGCCGCGTGACGGCTTTCTCCATGCGCTTTTCCTCCTTTCGCAGCGGATGGGAAAACGGGCAGGACGCATGATGGTGCAATCCTGCCCGCCTCCATTATTGCTGTCCTTCGCTCATGTCCTGCACGGCTTTCTTGACTTTGTTTGCGCCTTTCTGGACATCCTGACGAACGCGGGGCAGCATCATCAGCCCAATGCCCATCGCCAGACCGACCGCCGAGCCAATCAGCATCTTGTTCACTGCGTTTCCCTCCCTTCCAAGAGAATTTCCCCCTCCGGAACGAGAACATCGCCGTCGGGTGAAGCGGAAAAGTGGCGGATGCGCCGCCGTCCGTCGCGGAAATCGTCAATCAAACCGAGGGAAACCTCCAGCTCACTGACGAGCAGATTGTCCGCGCTGATGAGCACATCCGTCACGCAGCCGAGGGTCAAGCCGCGCGTATCCTTGACGGTGCGCAGGCGGAAATCCGTTTTGCGGGGCAGGTGCGTTGGGCAGGCGCGGAGGATGACGGAAACGTCGCCGAGCAGGGCGATGCTGTCCCTCGCGACCCACTTTGCGCCGCCGAACCCGCGCCGGACAATCAGCCCACGCAGCGCGTGACCGTCGTTTTCGAGCACGGCGCGTTCCACATGCCCCTGCGAGCGCCCGCGCAGCACGGCGGGAAGCCCCAGCACGCGCGTCAAATGCACGTCACAGGTCATCAGCGTCCTGCACGGGTTCTTCGTCCGCGTCCTCCCACGGCACGCCTGTCCACGAGCCAAGCACGTCGGTGTGGCTCATGCGGCGCTGAGCGTCCGCAAGCGTTTTCACCAGCGGACTGGGGTGCAAAGGTCGTTTTCTGTCCATGCGGCATTCCTCCTTCCGAGATGCAGTCTGCCCGGCTTTGGAGGAACACATGATGGGAATCCCTGCTTGTCCGGGAAAAATGGACGTAATACGATTTCCAGATTCAACTGCGCCATCTGCTTGCGCATTCTTATCTGGAAATCGTATAAAGCAGGATTTTTCGCGAAAAAAGGCGAATTAGGTGGATGGACGGCGGAGGTCGGACTATTGAGGCGCACTCATTTGGCACAGAACGCTTCGCTGCCGCGACCTGTTTGAATTTTCCTTTTGAATGGGTCGCCGAGGAACCGTTGGAATGGTGCCCCCACAAGAGGCGGCTGTATATCCTTCTCTGCTTTGCGCATCCGCAAAATCCGCTTGCAATCCTGCCGCACCCTGCTATATAATAGGAACCGAAACAAACCACCGCAGGAGGTACACACCCATGAAAATCACCATTCTGGACGGCGCTGTGGAGAATCCCGGCGACCTGAGCTGGGAAGCCCTCGCCGCCTTGGGCGACTTGACTGTCTACGATTACACCGCGCCGGAGGAGATTCTCCCCCGCATCGGCGACGCGCCGATCATCCTCACCAATAAGACGCCCATTACCCGCCAAACGATGGATGAATGCCCGAATCTGCGCTACATCGGTGTGCTGGCGACGGGATTTAACGTCATTGACATTGCGGCGGCGAAGGAAAAGGGCATCGTTGTCGCAAATGTTCCGTCCTATGGCACGCAGGCGGTCGCGCAGTTCGTGATGGCGCAGCTGCTGGAAATCTGCCACCGCATCGGCCATCATAACGACGCGGTGCAGCAGGGACGCTGGACGGCTTGCCGGGACTTCTCCTTCTGGGATTATCCGCTGATGGAGCTGTCGGGCAAGACGTTCGGCATCGTCGGCTATGGGCGCATCGGTCAGGCGACGGCGGAACTCGCCCGCGCGTTCGGCATGAATGTCATTTATTACAGCCGCCACGGATCGGGCGAAGGCTATGTGCCGCTGGACGAACTGTACGCCCGCAGCGACATTGTGTCCCTACACTGCCCGCAAACCCCGGAGAACGTCGGCATGATTGACAAAACCGCGCTGGCGAAGATGAAAGACGGCGTGATTTTGCTCAATACCGCGCGCGGCGGGCTCATCAACGAAGCGGATTTGCGGGATGCTTTGCTGTCCGGCAAGGTGTACGCCGCCGCGTCGGACGTGGTGTCCACCGAGCCGATTCGGGCGGACAACCCGCTGCTGGGGCTGGACAACATGATTATCACGCCGCACATCGCGTGGGCAAGCCACGAGGCGCGCCAGCGGCTGATGGATACGGCGGTGGAGAATGTAAGAAACTTCTTGAATGGGACGCCGAGCAACAACGTGGCGAAGTAAAAAATAATCCCCCGGAACGCGCAAAACCCGCCGTTCCGGGGGCATCTTTTTCCCTTTCCATCCCGCAAGGAAACAAACGCCCGCCCGGATTGTAAACCTGCGCGGAATTTTCGGCGAATGTGTGTCTTTTTGCGCCGAAATGTGCTACAATGAGTCGTTACGAAGCATAAGGAGGCAGCAATGAAGGAGCTGAAGCTGGCGTGGCGATATGTCCGCCGTCACTGGTGGCAGTACATTCTGGGCATTCTGGCGCTGTTCATTGTGGACGAGGTGAATACCTATGTGCCGCGGTTCACAGGCGAAATTACCAACGGGCTGGATCAGCACACGCTGGATATGGGCGGCGTGATGGGGCTGGTCTGGAAGATTGTGCTGATTGGCGTAATTATCGCGGTGGGGCGTTTTGCGTGGCGCTTTTTCCTGTTCGGGTCGGCGCGGTCGATTGAGAAGGAATTGCGCAGCGATTTGTTCGCGCACTTATCCTCACTCTCGCCGCACTATTACAACGAGCACAAGACCGGCGACCTGATGGCGCGCTTCATCAACGACCTGCAGGCGGTTCGCACGCTGGTGGGCATGAACGTCATCAGCACATTCGACGCGACGGTGATGCTGCTGCTGGTGCTGTGGCAGATGATGACGTATGTCAGCCCGGAATTGACGGGTGTGGCGGTGCTGCCGCTGATTCTCATCATCTTTGGCGATTACTTCTACGGCAAGGTGATGCACAAGCGCTTTCTGGCCAAGCAGCAGGCGTTCTCGACGCTGACGGACCAAGTGCAGGAAACGGTGTCGGGCATCCGCGTGATTAAATCCTTCGTGCAGGAACGCAAGGAGCTGTACGCTTTTGCGAAGACGACGCTGTTCACGAAGGAAAAGAACCTCGGCGTTGTGCGCCTGCAGGCGCTGGTGATGCCGCTGCTGGATTTGATTGTCGGTATAGCGAGTCTGCTGACGCTGGCTTACGGCGGCTATCTGGCGATTTACGGCGAAATCAACATCGGGCAGTTTATCAGCTTCAACTCGTATGTGACGATGCTGGTGTGGCCGATGATGGCGGTGGGCGAGTGCATCACGAGCGTCAGCCAGGGGCTGGCGAGCCTGCGCCGTATTCAGGAGATTTTTGACGCGAAGCCGGAAATCGTGGACGGCGACATGGTGGACCCTTCGATTCAGACGCTCAAGGGCGATATCAGCATTGAACACCTGTCCTTTGCCTATCCCGACCAGCCGACCGTGCCGGTGCTGGAAGATGTGTCGGTGCATGTGAAGGCGGGCGAGACGCTGGCGGTACTGGGGCGCACCGGTTCGGGCAAAAGCACGCTGCCGAGCCTGCTTATGCGCCTGTACGACGTACCGGACGGCATGATTACCATCGACGGACACAATCTGCGCGAAATCCCGCTGGCGGCGCTGCGCAGGAATATCGCCTGTGTGCCGCAGGATAACTTCCTCTTTTCTGACACGCTGCAGAACAACATCGCGTTCGGCTCAGACAACAAGTCGCTGGAAGCGGTGCAGGAGGCGGCGAAAAACGCCTGCATCCACGATAACATCATGGAGTTCCCCAAGCAGTACCAGACGCTGGTGGGCGAACGCGGCGTGACGATTTCCGGCGGTCAGAAGCAGCGTTCCTCCATTGCACGCGCGCTGATGAAGGATGCGCCGATTCTGCTGCTGGACGATGCGCTCTCTGCTGTTGATACGGACACAGAACGGCAAATACTGGATAATCTGCACCGCCTGCGCAAGGGTCGCACGACCATCATCGTAGCGCACCGCATTTCCACCATTCAGGATGCCGACCACATTCTTGTGCTGGACGAAGGCAAGGTGGAGGAGTACGGCACGCACGAGGAGCTGCTGAACAACGGCAAGCTGTACGCAAGCCTGTACCGCAAGCAGCAGCTGGAAAAGGAACTTCACGAGGAAGGAGGCGCTGCACATGCGGAGTAAGTTCGGGGATAATGAGCCGCAGGACGTTTCGTATCACGGCAACGCCTTCCTGCGCCTGATGGGCTACATCAAGCCCTACTGGAAAACGGTTGCGCTGTGCTGTGTGCTGGTGGGGCTGCTGACGGTGTTCGACATTGCCCGCCCGCGCATCATCGGCGACGCGATTGACAAGTACATCACCCAGCAGAGCGCGCAGGATCTGCCGCCGGAAACGCGCTTTCAGGGCATCCTGATTGCGGCAGGGCTGTATGTGGCCATCCTGCTGCTGCAATTTGTCTGCAATCGCCTGCAGTACCTGAAGATTCAGGAAACCGGGCAGAACATCGTTTATACCCTGCGCAATGAGCTGATGGCGCATGTCGAAAGCCTCTCCATGCGCTTCTTCGACTTGACGCCTGTGGGCAGAATCGTTACGCGCATCACCAACGACACCGAGGCGGTCAATGACCTGTATACCAACACGATTGTTCGCCTGTTCCGCAACGTCGTCAAAATCATCGGACTTGCCATTATTATGATGGTGATGAACTTCCGCATGGCAATGCTGTCGTTCGTGCTGGTACCGGTGATGGCGGTGCTGACGGCAGTGTTCCGCAAATTGAGCCGCAAGACGTACCAAATCGTCAAGACGCGCATCACGACGCTGAATACTTTTTTGAGCGAGCATCTGTCGGGGATGCGGGTCATCCAGATTTTCGCGCGTGAGAAGGAGAAATGCGCCGAGTTTGAGGAAAAGAACGAATCCCTCTACCGCGCGGGCGTACGCGAAATGATGGTGTTCGCCATTTTCCGCCCGTCGATTTACTTCCTGTCCGTTATCGCAATGGCGATTATTCTGGGCGGCGGCAGCGCGCTGGTGCTGGACGGCGTGATTTCCATCGGTATGCTGTACACATTCACGGAGTACATTTCCCAGCTGTTCACGCCCGTGCAGGAGCTGGCGGAGCAGTTCACGACGCTGCAAAGCGCCATTGCGTCCGCCGAGAAAATCTTCACCCTGCTGGACGAAAAGCCTATGCTGTCCGACAAGGAAGACGCGAAGAAGCTGCCCGCTGTGCGCGGCAAAATCGAGTTCGACCACGTCTGGTTCGCGTATGACAACGTGAACTGGGTGCTGAAAGACGTGTCCTTTACCATCGAGCCGGGGCAGAAGGTGGCGTTCGTCGGCGCGACGGGCGCGGGTAAATCCTCCATCCTGAACCTGATCGGGCGCTATTATGACGTGCAGAAGGGCAGCATCCGTGTCGATGGCGTGGATGTGCGCGACCTGACCCGCGACCAGCTTCGTGCCGCCATCGGGCAGGTGCAGCAGGATGTGTTCATCTTCACGGGCGACATCAAGAGCAACATCCGCCTGCGCGACGAGGAAATTACCGATGAGCAGGTGCACCGGGCGGCGGAATACACCAATGCGTCGCGGTTCATTGAGCGGCTGCCGAACGGCTACGATGAGCATGTGACGGAGCGCGGCGCGACGTTCTCCGCGGGGCAGCGGCAATTGCTGTCGTTTGCCCGGACGCTGGCGCATGACCCGAAAATTCTGATATTGGACGAAGCGACGGCGAACATCGACACGGAGACGGAACAGTGGATTCAGGAAGCGCTGGAGCGGCTGATGCAGGGCCGCACGTCGATTATGGTCGCGCACCGCCTTTCGACCATTCAGCACGCTGACCGCATTATCGTGATGCACCACGGGCGAATTCGCGAATCCGGCACGCATCAGGAACTGCTGAAGCAGGACGGCATTTACAAGAAGCTGTATGAGCTTCAGCTGGCATAAAAAGAACAGGAAGCGGCAGGGCCTAATCTGGATGTTGATGATGCGGATAGCTCCGCCGACGAAGGTGATAATGAACCTATGGAAAAAGGAGCAGCTTGACGTGTGGGGCAGCCTTCGGGCTTCTGTTCCATAAAGAAAAAACCAATATGATAGAATCTGCATCATAAACAAAGCGACAAATCGGAATTTGGTGAGGTGATTTTATGGCGAGTGGCCAAGAGAGAATAGCAATTTTATTTATACATGGCATTCTTGGAACTACAAGTCATTTTGAACCTTTTTTATCGCTTGTTCCTCCAAATTGGTCAATATGCAATCTATCGTTAAAAGGTCATGGAGGAAGTGTAAAGGACTTTTCGCAAGCCTCTATGACTGAATGGAAGCAGCAAGTAAAGAATGCTCTTGAAGAACTATCAGAAACCAACAATAAAATCATTATTGTCGCTCATTCCATGGGGACACTGTTTGCTATACAAGAAGCGATAGAAAAACCGGTAGAAGAATTATTTCTTCTAAATGTTCCGTTAAAAGTGAGAGTTACCCTCCGTTTATTTAGAACATCATGGCGAGTTTTTACAGGAAATATTAAACCTGATGATAAATGGTCTCTCGCAGCACAAAATGCGTATAGCATAGAAAGAGATAATCATATTTTAAGATACTTTGGTTGGATTCCAAGATACCTTGAGTTGTTTTCTGAAATACGAAAGACAAGAAAAATCATAGGGAAATTACCAACACCGTCGCATATATATCTATCTATGTTAGATGAAATGGTTTCCCCTAAATGTAGTAAAATATTTAAGGATAACCCTTGTATATGTGTCAAGTCTTTGCAAACCTCTGGACATTTTTATTATTCACCGGAGGATCAGTGTTTAATGAAGGAAGATTTTAATAAAATGATTCAGAATGTTCAAAAAGAAATTTCAAATTAAGGAGGTCTATATGAAGAAAGCGCTAAATTCCAGTTTATCGAACTGAATCAATATCCATAGCAGCCATGCGCTACGGTGTGTGGCTGCTTATGTTTGCAGAAGGAACAGACGCAAACCGGCAGTCGATGAAGTGCCATCAGCTGCCGGTTTTGCATGGGCAATACCGCACAACTCGGCGGCGCGTCGGGTGATGTCTTTTCCGCCATCAGCCAATCGCGAAATGGGTGCAGGGACAAATGAAACGGGACGAAGTCCCATGCTGTTCTTTTGCTGCATAGACGTTGACGAAGGGACGGACTTCGTGCTATCATAAACGCTGTGTTCCGACTTTTTCGACAAGAAGGCATCAATGACAATGAATCGTAAACTCTTTGCGAAGGGCTTCCGGCATGGAATCCCGATTGGGCTGGGCTACCTATCCGTTGCGTTCACGTTCGGCATGAAGGCAGTGGCGGATGGCTTGTCGCCGCTCGAAGCGCTGCTGATTTCCATGACGAACGTCACCAGTGCGGGGCAGTTCGCCGGGCTGCCGCTGATTCTCGCACAGGCGTCGTACCTCGAAGTTGCGCTGACGCAGCTGATTATCAACCTCCGTTATGCGCTGATGAGCCTGTCCATCTCCCAGAAGATGGATTCGGATATGAACACACCGCGCCGCCTGTTCTTCTCTTTCATGAATACGGACGAGATATTCGCTGTCGCATCCAGTCAGCCGGGGAAGGTCAGTCACTGGTATTTGTATGGGTTGATGACCGCGCCGTACCTCGGCTGGTCGGTCGGTACGATTCTGGGCGCGGTCGCGGGCACGCTGCTGCCGGTTTTCCTCCGCAATGCGCTCGGTATCGCGATTTTCGGCATGTTCCTCGCCATCATCCTGCCGCCCGCGCGCAAGGAGAAGCCCGTGCGCATCGTCGTGCTGATGGCTATCGCGATGAGCCTGTGCTTCCGTTATGTGCCGATGCTCTCGCAGGTGTCCAGCGGGTTTGTCATCATCATCTGTGCTATTGCCGCCTCGGCGCTGGGCGCGTGGCTCTTCCCCGTGCAGGAGGAAGAAACGAAAGCGGGTGATGCGCAATGACGGCAAATTTTCCGATTTACCTGCTTGTGATGGCGGGTGTGACGTACCTGATTCGGATGCTGCCGCTGACGATTTTCCGCAAGGAAATCAAATCAACGTTCATCAAGTCGTTCCTGCACTATGTGCCGTTCGCGGTGCTGGGGGCAATGACGATTCCCGACGTATTGTATTCCACGGGGGATATGCGCACGGCGGCGGTTGGTTTGGTGGCAGCGGTGTTCCTCGCGTGGAAGGGGAAGAGCCTGCTGACGGTGGCGCTTGCGGCGTGCGCGGCGGTGCTGGCGGCGCAGGGGATTCTGCTGCTGTTCTGATGATTATTGCAACGAAAAAGGGGATTGTGTCCGAAATTGTGGACGCAATCCCCTTGATTGTTATTCCAGACTGCCCAGCAGCGTCGGCAGAATTGCCACGATGGTCAGGGCAATCAGCAGCGCAGGCCGGATGTGGTGCGGCTTCGTCATGACTGGCCGCTGCCCTGCGCGTTCGGGTCGAAGAGGCTCATCAGGTGGGCACTGCTGCTTTCGAGGGTTGCCATGGCGCTCTTGATGGCGGACAGGTCATCCGCCGTCATTTTGTCGGGCTTGGCGCGCCCAATCAGATGGCGAAGGGCAGCTTCATCGTCCTTGACGCGCTTCTTCTCGTCCTTGTCCAGCTGCTTGCTGCACTGGTTCAAGGCAGCGCTTACCTGCGCCAGGAGGTGCTGCGCCTGATTGATGGTGTCCATCAGGTCGCGGCGGAAAGCGTCCTGCGCGGCGTACTGCTCCGCATCGCGAATTGCCTGCTGAATTTCATCCTCGCTCATTTTGTTGTCGGCAGTGATGGTGATGGATTGGGCGCGTCCAGTGTCTTGGTCGCGCGCGGAGACGGTCAGGATGCCGTTGGTGTCAATATCGAACGTGACCTCGATTTTCGGTACGCCTGCCATTGCGCGGCGGATGCCCTTCAGACGGAACTTGCCGATGCTCTTGTTGTCCCGCGCCATCGGGCGCTCACCCTGCAGGACGTTGATTTCTACTGATGACTGGAACATGCCCGCCGTGGTGAACACTTGCTGATAGTGCACAGGCAGGGTGGAGTTGCGCTCGATGACGCGGGTCGCGACGCCGCCGACCGTCTCAATCGCCAGCGAAAGCGGGGTTACGTCCAGCAGCAGCAAGCCCGTGGAGTTTGTCAGCGTCGTGTGTTCATTCAGCGTGTCGCCCTGAATCGCCGCGCCCTGCGCCACGCATTCGTCGGGGTTGATGCTCTTGCTCGGCATGATGCCGGTCAGTTGGCGAACCTTCTCTTGCACGGCGGGAATGCGCGTCGAACCGCCGACCAGCAGCACCTTGCCCAGCTCGCTGGCGGCAATGCCTGCGTCGCTGAGGGCGCTGCGGACAGGACCTTCCGTCCGCGCAACCAAATCCGCCGTCAATTCATTGAACTTCGCGCGGGTCAGCGTCTGCTCCAAATGCACCGCCTGACCGCCGACTGTGCTGATGAACGGCAGGCTGATGGTGGTCATCTCGGTGACGGACAGCTCCTTTTTCGCCTGCTCTGCGGCTTCCTTCACGCGCACCATGGCCGCCAAATCGCGGTGAAGGTCAGCGTGATGTTCCCGCTGGAAAGCATCGCAGACGAAATTCACGATGCGCTCGTCGAAGTCATCGCCGCCGAGGTGGTTGTCGCCGCACGTCGCCAGCACTTCGATAACGCCCTCGCCAATCTCGATGATGGATACGTCAAACGTGCCGCCGCCAAGGTCGTAGACCATGATTTTCTGCGGTGCGCCGTTGTTCAGCCCGTAGGCGAGGGCGGCGCTGGTCGGCTCGTTGATGATGCGGCGGACGTTCAAACCCGCAATGCGCCCCGCGTCCTTCGTCGCTTGACGCTGGATGTCCCCGAAATACGCCGGGACGGTAATCACCGCGTCGGTGACGGGCTCGCCGAGGTAACTTTCCGCGTCCTGCTTCAGCTTGCGAAGAATCATGGCGCTGATTTCCTGCGGCGTGTAGCTTTTCCCGGCGATGGTCTTGCGCCAGTCCGTGCCCATATGGCGCTTGACGGATGCAATCGTGCGGTCGGCGTTGACTGCTGCCTGACGCTTCGCCGCGCTGCCGATGAGCCGCTCGCCGCTGTCGGTGAATGCCACGACGGACGGCGTTGTGCGCTCGCCCTTATCGTTCGGGATGATAATCGCGCTGCCGCCCTCAACCACGGCGATGCAGCTATTGGTGGTACCCAAGTCGATACCGATGATTTTGCCCATAAAGCCACACTTTCTCAAGGAAACTGATTCCTTGACCTTTTGCGCGATTCAGTTGCGCGCATTGCATACAGTTTTTTGTGTTGCGCAGGGGATTTCACTCCGCAGAGGCGAACCCCCTGCAACAAAACAAATCAAGCAGCATAGGAAAATTCCGCCGAGTTAAGGGGCTTGGCAGCACCTTAGCACCGGCAGCAAAGCGGACAGAACATCTGCAAAAAGCACAAGCTCATGCACAATTTTGACGGATCCATCGCCCAAGTGTTGTACCCGGACGCATTCGTCTGATACGTCTGCCCTGCCTGCTGATACTGCCGCAAAAGCGCCTGATACGTCGCATTGTTCGGGCTGAGCTGCACCGCGCGCTTCATGTGTTCCAGCGCCTGAATCTGATTTCCCGCGCCGTGGTTCGCCACGCCGGACAGGTAGTACCAGCGCGCATTCCGCCCCGTACTGGGGACGTTCTGCAAAATGGAACACGCCGACGCGTACCGTCCGGCGAGAATATCGCGGATGGCAGCGCGAACCGGCTCGG
>ENA-OPVK01001898-OPVK01001898.1-human-gut-metagenome-genome-assembly--contig:-NODE-1898-length-11632-cov-2.724972_pt1 | contig 11632 bp, 11 predicted proteins | sample MGYA00241495_ERZ501982 | MGnify/ENA primary metagenome ERZ501982 (study PRJEB25962, sample SAMEA2042002) | human gut metagenome | biome: human gut; feature: human-associated habitat; material: faeces...
CGGGGATGAGTTTTTTGTAAAACATTGCCACCATCCCTGCGGTTTTCCTCAACAGCCTGGCTCACAGAGGGTTGCAATGCCGGCCGTATGGCAGTCCGAAACGGGCTGTCCTGCACCACGAAACGGGCCGTTTCGGACTGCAAAACGGCCCATGCCGCACAGCAGCATCGCCCTTTCAGCGTTCCGTCATCGCTTTTGTCACTATTTATTACCACAAGACCAGCTGTAGCGTAAGCCGTCGGCGGCCTCACGACCCGTTTGGGTTTATAGTCGAAAAACATATTTTTACGTATATTCTTTGGCAAGAAGAAAATAATGTTTACCTTTGCATAAAACGAAGACAATTACCGAATCAGTGGCAAACATCGCGTTATGCCATAGTTAAGTATTATGAAAATGAAGAAGATTTTGTTGCTTGGCTCAGGCGAACTGGGCCGTGAGTTCGTCATTGCAGCCAAGCGGGCAGGGCAGTATGTCGTGGCTTGCGACCGCTATGCCGGTGCCCCTGCCATGCAGGTGGCCGATGAGTGCGATGTGTTCAGCATGCTCGACGGCGACGCCCTCGACGCTGCCGTGGCCAGACACAAGCCCGACATCATTGTGCCGGAGATTGAAGCCATACGCACCGAGCGCCTGTTCGACTACGAGAGGCAGGGAATGCAGGTGGTGCCGAGCGCACGCGCCGTCAACTACACTATGAACCGGCGGGCCATACGCGACCTCGCCGCCAAGGAACTGGGGCTGCGCACGGCCAGATACCACTATGCCAAGACCTTCGACGAGATGAAGGCGGCTGCCGCCGACATAGGCTTCCCGTGTGTGGTCAAGCCGCTCATGTCGTCGTCGGGCCACGGACAGAGCTACGTTCACAGCGATGCTGAGCTTGAGAAAGCCTTCAACGATGCCATGGAGGGCAGTCGCGGCGACGTGAAAGAGGTGATTGTGGAGGAGTTTATCGACTTTGACAGCGAGTTCACCCTGCTTACCGTTACCCAGAAAGAAGGGCCCACGCTATTCTGCCCGCCCATAGGCCATGTGCAGAAAGGCGGCGACTACCGCGAGAGCTGGCAGCCATACAGCATCTCTGCCGAGGCTCTGGCGGCAGCGCAGCACATAGCCGGCCGCGTCACCGAGGCACTGACGGGAGCCGGTCTGTGGGGCGTGGAGTTCTTCCTGACCAAGCAAGGCGAGGTCATATTCTCGGAGCTGTCGCCCAGACCGCACGACACAGGCATGGTGACGCTGGGGCATACCACCAACCTGAGCGAGTTTGAGCTGCATTTCCGTGCTGTCATGGGGCTGCCCATTGCCGGCATACACCTTGAGCACGCCGGTGCAAGCGCGGTGGTGCTGGCCAAGGGCGAGGGCGGCGTGCCCGAATACAACCTTGTCGACGCCCTGAGCGAAGATTACACCCGTGTGCGCATTTTCGGCAAACCGGAGCAACACCCGGGCCGGCGCATGGGCGTGGTGCTGTGCTACGGCCCCGCCGACGCCGACACAACGCCGTTGCGCGACAAGGCCAAGCGCCTGGCGGCTACAGTGATATGCTGACAATTTTCGACCGTAAAGGCCGGGCAGCCCGACAGGCACACGCTGGCATGGCGGGTTGCCCGGCACATTCATACTATTGCAATGGATAAGTCTGAAGGAAGATTGATTGACTTGCCGCGCATAGCCGACCCGCGTGGCAACCTTACCGTGGCCGAAGCCCACAGCCACTTGCCTTTCGGCGTGGCCCGGGTGTATTGGGTCTACGACGTGCCTGCGGGCGAATGCCGCGGCGGCCATGCCCACAAGGCGTGCCGGGAGTTTATCGTCGCCGTGAGCGGGAGCTTCACAGTGACGCTCGACGACGGCCGCGAGAAGCAGACGTTCCTGCTCAACCATCCATACCAGGGGCTGCTCGTCGAGACGGGAGTGTGGCGGACGCTCGACGATTTCTCGTCGGGCGCGGTGTGCCTGGTGATGGCTTCAGAGCCATTCGAGGAAGAAGACTACATCCGCGACTACGGCGACTACCTGGAATACTTGCGCGGCAGATGATAGACATAAGGCATTACGAACCACAGAGCGCGTCAGAGTGGAATGCGTTTGTGGCCGAGTCGAAGAACGGTACGTTTCTTTTCGACCGCCGGTATATGGACTACCACAGCGACCGGTTTGCCGACTCGTCGCTCATGGTTTACCGCGACGGGCGGCTGTTTGCACTGTTGCCTGCCAACAGGGAGGGCGATGTGCTTTGCTCCCACCGCGGACTGACATACGGGGGGCTGGTCACCGGCCTGTCGGCAACGGCTTCGGCAGTGGTCGAGGCGTTTGAGGCTGTCAACGCTTACCTGCGTGGCGAGGGACTGCGGCGCGTGGTCTACAAGGCCGTTCCGTGGATATACCACCGTGTACCGGCCGAAGAAGACCTCTACGCGCTGTTCCGCGTGTGCCGGGCAAGGCTCGTGGCGCGCGACATCTCGTCGGCCATCATGCAGCCCCACCGGCTGAAGTGGCACCGCGACCGCCGCTATGGCATCAACCGTTGCCGCAATAACGGGGTGGCGGTCGAACTCAGCGACGACTTCGAAGGCTTCTGGCCGGTGCTCGAAGACAACCTGATGCGCAGCCACGGGGCCCGACCCGTTCACTCGCTTGGTGAAATCAGGCTGCTCAAGTCGCGGTTCCCCGACAACATATTGCTCTATGTGGCGCGCCGCGACGGCCGGGTGCTCGGCGGAACCGTGCTTTATGTCACGCCGCAGGTGGTGCACGCACAGTATATTTCGGCGTCGGCCGAGGGTAAGGCGCTGCGTGTCATCGATGCGATATACGACCGAATACTCAACGGCGACTTTGCCGACTGCCTGTATTTCGACTTCGGTAAGTCGACCGAAGACTGCGGCCGCGTGCTCAACGAATCGCTCATCTACCAGAAAGAGGGGTTCGGCGGGCGCGGCGTGTGCTACGACTGGTATGAGTGGAGCTTGTAGACGAGGGCCCGCCGGCAGGCCCAAACCGCGGCATTGCATGGCCGCAGACAGTTTAAAACATATTTCGAGATGATAAAGTATCTGGATTTGAAGAAAGTCACCGAGGTCTACTCGGGCGAGATCAAGGCCGCCGTGGAGCAGGTGATTGACAGTGGGTGGTATCTGCAGGGCGAGGCCACGTCGCGCTTCGAGTGCCATTACGCCGGGTTCATCGGCACGGAGCATTGCGTGGCTTGCGGCAACGGGCTCGATGCTCTGACGCTGATACTGCGTGCATACATTGAGGTGGGGGTGATGAAGCCGGGCGACGAGGTTGTTGTGCCGGCCAACACATACATTGCATCAATACTCGCCATCACCGCGAATGGGTTGAGGCCTGTGCTTGTAGAGCCGCGTCCCGACACCTTGCAGATAGACGACGGACTGATAGAGCAGGCTCTCACGCCGCGTACGAAGGCTGTCATGATTGTTCATCTCTACGGTAGGTGCGCCTACTCCGAACGCATTGGGGAGATATGCCGCAGCCGGGGATTGCGCCTGATAGAAGACAACGCACAGGCACACGGGCTTAGGTATGGCGGCAAACGCACGGGAGCGCTCGGCGACGCTGCCGGCCACAGCTTCTATCCGGGCAAGAACCTCGGGGCGCTTGGCGACGCAGGGGCAGTTACTACCGACGACGTGGAGCTGGCGGCCACCGTTCGAGCTCTGGCCAACTATGGCTCTTCGCGCAAGTATGTGTTTCGTTACAAGGGCATGAACAGCCGTATGGACGAGCTGCAGGCTGCTGTGCTCGACGTCAAGCTGGCCCATCTCGACGAGGAGAACATGCTTAGGCGCAGTGTGGCCTTGGATTACATAGAGAATGTGGACAACCCACTGATTGTTTTGCCTGGGCAGGACTATTGGCGAAACAGTGTGTTCCACATATTCCCCGTGATGTGCGAGAGGCGCGACGAACTGCAGGAGTATCTGGCAGAAAACGGTGTCCAGACCATGATTCACTATCCGATACCGCCCCACCGGCAGCAGTGCTATGAAGAGTGGGCTGGCATGAGCCTGCCTGTAACAGAGCAAATACATGCCCGGGAACTGAGCATTCCGTGCAACCAGGTGCTCGAAAAGCGCGAAGTCCTTACCATTATAGAATTGCTCAACAGCTTCGGTCGCTGAGGCTGGGAAGTGTTTCCTGCCCGCGCAATGCAGCGCCCCCGGGTGGCATGTGGGCCTCCCGGGGGCGCTGTCGGTTGTTGGCTGTTTGCTGCCGGGCCATGTTTCAATGTCAGTGTGGGCTCGTTTGCCTGGCGTTTTTGTAAAAACAAAGTCGCCTTGCGGGTCGCCATGCCAATAGCCTGGCTGTGAGCACATTGCGACGGAGGTCGTTTTGCCGTACGATATCGGTCGTCTTGCATGGTAAAACAGGCCGTTTGGCACCGCAAAACGGGCGTTGTGGCAGCCGGATAGTGGTGTTGGCCATCTGTGGGGCTGCATTTTGTAAGCATCTTTCTTGGCCGTAAGGCCCTGCCGAAGTCTGTTTGTGGTTCAAGACTGCTGCTTGTTGTCCGAAGGCTTACGGCTGCTATAGGCCTTTCCAGCGCCATGTCCATCCTGCAGCAAGCACAAAAAGGGGGAGACGTCGTTGTGCCGTCTCCCCCTTGTCGAGTCAGTTTGGTTGTGTTGTTACTTCATTATGGTCTTCACAGTCTTGCCGTCGGCATACTTGGTGATGTATACCTGGCCGCTCACAGGCGTCTCTATGCGCTGGCCGTTGAGGTTGTATATGCCTTCAATGGCATTGTCGTCGATGGTCAGGTTGTCGATGCCGTCGGCAATGTCCGGGTCGGTCACTGTAACGGTGTAGGTTGAAACCTTTTTCAAATCGGCCGACATCACAGTGATGTTGGCGATGCTTGTGCCGGCGCCGTCGTCGGTATGAACCACATCGACGGTCACTTTGGCATCTTTGGCATTGGTGGTCACGGCTACGTCTTCGGCTGTAATCTCACCGATTCCCTTAATGCTCAGAGTGTAATCGCTTGTTGCGGGGGCGAAGTTCTCTACAGCATTGCCCTTCACGCTGATGCCGGTGGCTGTGCCGTTGTATATCAGTTCAAAGTCATCCACGAGCAAAGAGTCGGCCCCTGTGCCTTCGCCCGGGTCGGCGTTGGTGGATATTGTGACGAGAATAGCCTTCGGGTCTTTCTCCGTATATGCCGAATAGTCAAACGGCATAACAAGTTTCTGCCATGCAAAGCCGTTGCTTGCAATCTTTGTGTCGGCGGCGCGGCCCACTATTATGTCGGTGTAATCCTTGTCGACAGGCTCCTGATAGTATGAGCCGTCGGTTATCACGGCAGTGATGGTGGCGTAAGGATGCTCCTCGACGGGTGTCTCCTGCTTGAACTTAACCCATACGGCGAGAGAGTCGGGCTTGCCGTTGATGAGTGCATAGAAGGGGTCGCCGTTGGCGTCTACTTCTGTGCTGGTTATGTCGAGGAACGCATTGTTGTCGGTGCTTGTGGCCGAGAAGCCGCCGGCTTTCAGCCGTCCTGTTGTCAGGGTGCCGTTGGCTACGATAGAGCCGAGGGCGAGACCAGACTTGATGAGCACGCTCTTGGTGCCTGTGGTGCCCGGGCGCACGTCGTCACTGATGAATGTGTGGGGCACGCTGCTTACGATGCCGGCAAGCATTCCGGTGCAGCTCATGAACGAGTGCCAGTTGTTTGGCTCGTCGCTTGTGGCCGAACCGGCTGTAGCCGTGTGGAAGTTCTCGAATCCGGAATTGCCTATCTGGTAGCCGCCATTGCCAAACTGCACGCTAATGGCCATTCCCGGCATACTTATGTCTATGAGTGAATACAGCTCCTCTCCGCGAATCTCAGCTTTTACTTCCACAGGTACAGAACCGAGCAAAGGGCCCATCCAATCACTCTCGCCTACACCCTCCAGCGTTCCCGGAGTGATATTGATGTTTTGGTTGGTAATCAATATAGGCGTATCTGAATTGCCCATGTTCGTGACATCGTCTACAACGATATTTCCCACAGGCATCGTTGTTCCTATGCAGAAATTGTCAAGTTTAAGAATATAATTGCCGTTATCCTTTTGCTCAACAGAGATGACGGCTTGTTGATTGGCAATTTCAATGCCGTTCATGTTGACTACAAGCTGGTTAGTGTAATCCGTAGCTAAGAGAGGAGCACTACTTGCTGCCAACATTAATACAGTAAAAATTTTCTTCATAAGTCTTTTCTCTTTTTAATTATTTAGTTTGAATATTATGCCAAATGTGCCAAAAATTGGATATAAGGTCTGTTCAATCGTATTGAATGAACTTTTATGTACACCAGTTAAACCCCACTGCAAATCGGCAAAAGCACCCCAACGTCGGTATACCTGCCAGTCGATACCTGCATCTATACCAAATTGCAGACGTCTCATATCGTCGCTGAAGTCATAATCTCCCCTTGTGTCATCTGTGTTGCCTATTTCTATCTTGTCTCCAGTGGGTGTCATGTATCTCAAATAACCGTCATATACATATCCACTGAACTTTCTTGTAGATACATACGACATATAAGGGCCGAGTTTTAGTATGACGTTCTTGTTTAATCTATATGTTGCCATAATCGGAATTGTTAGCATTCCTTGGTCAACTTCTGTCACAAGGTTGCCTGTATAGTAGCCTTCAAGTCTGTCACCACCCTTAACCATGGCCATGTGATAGTTCTTTACTGTTGCGTCAACCTTCATTCCTTTGTCTTCCAATCGTACTCCGACAAGCATTCCCCAAGGCCCAGACAGGTCTTTCTGGACATCAAAGGATAATGTGAAGTTGGGTTGGATATCGTAATCATTCATGCTTCGTATGGTTGCAGGCATGCCGATTGGTGTTGTGCTTCCAATGTTATATCCGAGTCGTACGATATAATTTAAGTCACTGATGAAGCTGTTTGCCATAATACTTGTGGTTATGGCAAATGATGACAGTACAGTTATTAGTCTCTTTTTCATCAATTTCTTTATTCTGTTTTTTCGCATATCACACGTACATTGTCAATTATTAATGTGCTGTTTTCTGCGCCTTGGAAGTAAGCTCCGTCCACGCTGGAAGAGAAAACAACAGCAAGGTTGTACCCGAACCCATTTAATAGATCGAGGTCTATTTCTTTCCCGTTTCTCTTTTCAAATTCAAGCTCAAAGTAAGTCCATCCATCCGTTGGCTCAACGTTTGGCACGCGTGCCAATAATACAATCTGCTCGCTTGTCAAAACATTGTCTCCAGTCAAGACAAATGGGTTGCCGTCTGCATCATGGTTTATGTATAATACGGCATAAATATCGCCTGCGTCAACTTTTCCATTGACAACGTTTCCGTCTTGGTTGGTGAATGTTTCACCTGGAGTATATTGGTAATAGCCGGTAAACTTGATTGGAGTCCTGTCAAACGGAAGTCCGAATTGTGTTGCTTCCATTGGCTTCAGGAGAGCATTGTCACCTATGAATGTGCCCAAGAATAGATTTCCTGCCGCTATTGGTTTCCTATATGCAGCTCCGATGGCTCCAGTCTTGCGAGTTATAAGCATTACTGCATCACCACTGACGCCACCATCAGCCAGCGGAATTGTGGGATACTCCTCAGGTTTAGCCAAATAATTGGTCAATTTGAAGCCTGCATTTCCTGTTGCCCAGTTGTTTGCTTGGCTTCCGTCTTCATTTAGATAATCACTCCATCTGTAATAACTTGACGAGCTATTTGGCTCTTGGTATAGGTAATAGTTCTCAAAGTCAAAGTTTAAAGTGTCATTTGTCGTGTGTCGTCTTTCTGTTATGCTGACTTTGTATTCACGGTGCCAAGCCCCATCTTCGGATGTTACTGTATATTGGACAGGGGCTTTGCTGAAGTCCAATACAGTGCCGCTTTTAGGGGTGATGGTAGCTCCGGCAGTCGTCTTGAATTCCGGGGCGAGAGCTGTAAGGTCTGTTCCAGCGCGCACTTCAAATCTAATGTCCGTTGTAGTTGAGCTTACATTGATTATGGTGTCATTTAGATTCCATACACATTCTGCTGGATTGTCAAAATGAATCCATGCTTTTTCAATGTCGCATTCAGCGTTTGCAGGCTCGTCTTTGAAGCATGCCGACAGCGTGCAGCACACCGTGGCGAGCAGGAATAGCTTATGTAATTTCATTATATCATGCATATTGTTATAGGCTTGCAAAGTTACTACAAAAATATCTCGTTCAAAATAGTTTTCGATAAAAACATTATTCCGATGTGAATTTTTAACTTTTTAAACCTTCTGCAGCCTTTTTTCATGATAGAAATGCCCCGACTTGCACATTATCCTGAGTGAGTGTGCATGTTCGGGGCATTTGATGTGTATAGTCAGACGAGCACGACGGTTACTCCCCTTGCGGCCTGCGCCCCCATGACGAGAGCCTGGGCGATGTCTGCAGTCTTCGATGGTCCGCTGATGAAGCATCCGTATCCATAGTCATTTGTCTTTATCCTGGCATACGCCTCGTGCATGTTGCTTACTATGTCGCTGCGTTTCAGGATTATGACCAGATACTCGGCTATGAAGCACACGGCGCGTTCCTTCATTGTCTGCGGTATCCACACGCATCCGTTTTCGGCCACACCAAGGTCGCCTTTCACCACGGCCACGTCCGTACCGTTCAGGTCTTGCGCCTCGTCGACGGTGTCGGGGTTCCTGTTGGCTATGGTCACGCAGTCGAGGTTTGATGCAATGGCCTTGGCGTCGGGGTAAGCCCGTCTGACGATTTCGTTGATGTCGTCGCCGTCGGCCGCGTCGACAACGTCTGCCCCCGAGTGTTTGCTCATCCGGCGGAACTTATCCACCGGGTCGGCGAAGGTCGTGGCGTTCAGCAGGCTGAGGTCGGGCATGTCGTACTCCATGTGTTTTCCCGCCCTGATCTTTCCTATTATGTCTTCTTTCTTGCTCATTTCACTTTTCCTTTTTTCCACATGGTTTGGAATGATTCGTTAGCAAATACAGGCAGTTCGCGCCCTTTTCCCCATGCGTTGAGGTTGTTGTAGAGGGCGAAGCGCGGCGCGTGGTTGGCCAGCGGGGCAAACTTCAGCGCGGTGCTGTACAGTGCGTGGTGGTCGAACACGAGCTTCATCCCCCGGCTCATCCATTTCTTTTCCTGGCTTGCCTTGCCCAGCGAGTCGAGCTTCTGGCGCCACAGGTAAATCTGTTCCGACAGGTTAACCTCTGCCGGGCACACGTTGTCGCACGAGCAACACAGCGAGCATGCGCTCACGTTGTCGGTATATTTATATTTGTCGTGCGCCATACCGAGGTTTATTCCTATCGGCCCGGGTATGAAATAGGTGTATGAATAGCCTCCGCTTCGGCGGTAGACGGGGCACGTGTTCATGCACGCCCCGCACCTGATGCACTTCAGTGTCTGCCAGTGCTCGGTGTCGGCAAGAATGTCTGATCGGCCGTTGTCTACGAGTATGATGTGCATCTCGCCCCCCGGGCGCGGCTTGGCGAAGTGTGAGGTGTAGGTCGTTGTGGGCTGCCCTGTGGCGCTGCGGCACAGCAGCCTCTGGAACACGGCCAGCGACCGGCGGTCGGGTATCACCTTCTCGAGGCCAATGGCGGCTATGTGCAGCTTAGGCACCGAGGTGGCCATGTCGGCGTTTCCCTCATTGGTGCACACCACAATCTCGCCCGTTTCGGCCACCCCGAAGTTGGCCCCGGTCATGCCTGCATCGGCAGTAAGGAACTCGTTGCGCAGGCTCTGGCGTGCGCAGTAAGTGAGGTATGTGGGGTCGTAGTTGCCCGGCTGGCTCCCTATTTCCTTCTCAAACAGCTTGCCCACCTCTTCTTGCGTGATGTGTATGGCCGGCATCACTATGTGGCTGGGCTTCTGGTGCATCAGTTGCAGTATACGCTCGCCGAGGTCTGTCTCCACCACGTCTATGCCGTGCTGCTCGAGGTAGGGGTTCATCTCGCACTCCTCGGTGAGCATCGACTTGCTTTTCACCATCTTCTTCACGCCGTGGTCGCGCAGTATGCCGAGCACGATGGCGTTGAACTCTCCGGCATCCTTGGCCCAGTGGACGGTGACCCCGTTTTTTTCGGCATTGCCGGCAAACTGCTCCAGGTATTTGTCGAGGTGTGTAAGCGTGTGCTTCTTGATGGCACTTGCGGCATCGCGCAGTTGTTCCCATTCGCCTGTCTCGTGGGCCATGGTGTCGCGCTTGGCCCTCAGCGACCAGAAGGTCTCGTCGTGCCATGTCACTTTCTTGGCGTTGGCAAGGAATGCCGCGGCCGCCTTTGAATGTAATGTGCTCATAGTCCTGCTGATAATATTTCGGCTACGTGAATGAATTTGATGGGCTTGCCCAGCCTGCGGGCAATGCCTTCCATGTGCATCAGGCACGAGCTGTCGGGGCCGGTTACGTATTCCGCCCCCGTGGCAATGTGGCGTTCAACCTTTTCCGTGCCCATCCTTACAGATACGTCGGGCTCTTCCACGGCGAACATTCCGCCGAAGCCGCAGCACTCGTCTACTCGTTCGGGCTCGCGCACTGTTATGCCGTCGACGAGGCTTAGCAGGTCTTTTATTTTCGAGTAGCGCTCAATGTTGAGCTCGCTGGGCGACGACAGGCCCAGTTCGCGCACGCCGTGGCAAGAGTTGTGGACGCTGACCACGTGGGGAAATCGCCCGGGCAGTTTTGTCACTTTGAGCACATCGTGTAGAAACTCCACCAGGTCGGTGGTTTTCTTTGCCGTCTGGCACTCGTGCTTTCCCTTGAGCACGTGGGGGTAGTTGAGCCTTATGAATGCGGCGCAGCTGGCCGATGGCGCCACAACATAGTCGAAGCCCGCGAAGAGCTCGTCCATCTTGTTGGCCAATCCTTCGGCCATGCTCTCGAATCCGGCGTTGGCCATGGGTTGCCCGCAGCAAGTCTGGCCCAGCGGGTAGGTCACGTCGAGGCCCAGACTCTTTAGCAATTTGTATGTCGCTACGCCTACTTGCGGGTATAGGGCGTCGACATAACAAGGGATAAACAGTCCGATTTTCATCGTTGGCATTTGTTTAGTCGGTCTTTATGAATTAGCTACAAAGGTACTCAAATTTTCTATAGTTAGTTACATTTTCGCCATTTTTTCTTGTTATGTTTTCGCTTTTCTTGTCCTGTGTCGTGTCGATGCCGTGGCGTCGTCAGCCCTTTCGGGCTGCTGCATGCGTGTTGTGTGGCTGGGCGGCGTGGCGGCCGGCGTGGTGGAGCGGTGGTGCAGGCTTGTTGAAAAAAGGCTTTGCCGCCACCGTGTGTTACGCCTGGCTGTAGTGTGAAGCCCGCCCTGCGCCTCGGCGCCATTGCCGCCATGTTGCCTTTGTCGGGGTCTTGCCGTAGCACGCTACGACTTAGGCCGGGGCGCTTTCCGGGCATCCCGGCAGAGAAGCTGCATTGCTTTTGCCAAATCATATTTTTGTCACTGCCGCCTTGCGTGCCTTTGGGGGCATGTTCAACCATGTGCCTCGTCAGGCAGCCCGCTATGCTCCCCGGCAAACGGACAGGCCTGGCTCTGAAATCCAACGCCGTCGGGCAGTTGGTAAGTAGCTGTTCAAAATTAACCGATACAATAGACCTTGCAGCTGTCCTC
>ENA-OPVK01001901-OPVK01001901.1-human-gut-metagenome-genome-assembly--contig:-NODE-1901-length-11628-cov-2.227339_pt1 | contig 11628 bp, 16 predicted proteins | sample MGYA00241495_ERZ501982 | MGnify/ENA primary metagenome ERZ501982 (study PRJEB25962, sample SAMEA2042002) | human gut metagenome | biome: human gut; feature: human-associated habitat; material: faeces...
ATGCTATAATGTACTTGTAAAGAAAGAGAGGATATGAAAATATGAAATATAAAGTATATGACGTATATGACGGTAGAGATTTTTTAGGAGAATGTGAAACAATTAGTACATTAAATGATTTATTATTGAAGTTAAAGAAAAGTAAAAAACAATATATGCTTAATTTTGATATATTCGGTAGAGAGTACTATACCTCTTGTGATTATATTGATGTTTTTCTAATAAATTTAAAATCAGGACTGTTACTAGGGGTTGACACATGTAAAGATATTTATAATAATATTAATAATGAAATTGAATTTACCATTAAAAATAGAGTTGTATATATAAGAGTAAAAGGATAGATAAGACTATCCTTTTAATTTTTGATTAACTAATTTTCTAACTTCTTCATAGTTCAATCCTAATGCTTCAATTTTTCTTTTTCTATTGTCATGACCGTTACCATATTTACCGTTGATAACATCATCAACAACTTTATTAATATCTACCCTTGAAGAATTATTGACATGATTATTAGAATAATCAATATAATTGAATTTACCATGTTTTTCCCATTTTCTTTCCGGTAGCCCGTAAATATTTTGATTGATTCCATTATTTAAATAAGTCAACTGTACACCGTTTTTCCATTTTGGAGTACATTCAATCACAACTCCATCGCGTAAATAAACACCGATGTGTCCTTTCATCCACACAAATTCACCGCGTGAAATTTTCGAAAAAACACTACTCACATCATTACAATTATTAATCATAGAATCAGCGTTCATATCTTTTAAATTTTTTTGATAGAATCCATTTTGAGGATAACCCCAAAAAGCCGCTTTAATTAAACCGCTACAATCACATAAATAAGCATTACCTTTTTTAGAATTAAAAAAAGTTCCGAGCTTATATTTAGTTTCTTTTTGTAATAAATTATTTTCTAAAATATCTAAAAACTCATTTACTTTCATATATAACACCCCCTTTCAAAAATAAGTATACAATTTTTTTCATTGACTTATAAAGTATAATATATTACACTATTATTTGAAAGGAGAATACTATGGTAGATAAAATAACGAAAATTATTAAAATTGCAAAAAGAGTAAATCAAAGATTTAGAGCATTAGAGAAAAATAAATTACAATATTATTCATATGCGTATGAAAAATTCAAAGACACTAACAAAGACTTTATAGGAAACACTGGTTATTATACACAATCAAGAAAAAGGCTAGAATCTTTTACTGAAGAACAACTAGATAAATATTTAACAACATTAGAAAAACAAGATAAAATGAGTACTACCAAATTGCGTACAGTACGAAAAGTTGAAGAAGAATCTTACACCAAATTAAAAGAAAAAATACAAGAGATTGAAAAAGATTACGAAGTAAAATTAACTAGAAGTGAAAGAGAAAAATTAGTTAGAAGCGGACTACTTGCAATTAAAGAAATAGACTCCGACCAAATAATTGAGGACTGGTTAGAAGAAAAAAGCAAAGGAGTTACTATAGAAGAGTTTATTAGTGTTTATGCTGAATTTAAAGATAAATTTACTGATAAAGAATCTTACACGAAAATTAAGAAAAGACTTAGGGTTTTACGATAAAATGATAAAATGTCAATCATTATGGAATGATAATAAATATCATGAAGAATATGCATATACTCTAGAAGAATTTAAAAAAATAAAAAAAATTCCTTTAATATCAATTAAAAAATGTCGAAAACATTACACTAATTATGTAGCTACTTTTGATATAGAAACATCAAAAGTTGAAAAAGGTAATGATGAATATGAGGGTTTCATGTATCATTGGCAATTTTGTATTAACGGAATAGTTGTGTTTGGTCGTAGTTGGATAGAATTTGCGAGATTAATATACTATTTATATCGTAAATTAAAATTATCTAGCAATAATAAATTAGTTGTCTATGTGCATAATCTTTCTTATGAATTTCATTTTATGTATAATTTATTCGATATTACTGATGTTTTTTGTATTGATAAACGTAAAGTCTTAAAATGTATTCTTGATGGTTTCATTGAAATGCGTTGTAGTTATTATTTATCAAACATGAATTTAGGTAAATTCATAGAAAATACAGCTAACACTATACACATAAAATCAAAAGGAGATTTAGATTATAATAAACTTTATCTTCCATCTTCTAAACTTACCGAAAAAGAACTAGGATATTGTTATAATGATGTTGTAGGATTGTTTGAATGCATACTAGAAAAACTTCAAGAATTTAATTTGAATCAAATTCCACTTACTTCTACTGGTTACGTACGTAGAGAGTGCCGAAAAAAGATGAATGAAAATTTAAATAATAGGAAAATTTTTGAAAAATTAGCATTAAATCAAGAACAATATGACTTATTAAGAGATTGTTTTAGAGGAGGTAACACAGCAAGTAATCGTTATCATACAAATGTAATTTTAGAAAATGTATCGTCATATGACATGACGAGCGCATATCCTTATGTTATGTTAAGTGAAAAATATCCTATGTCTAAATTTATGTATTATGAATTGGAAACTTTAAAAGAATTAGAGTATTATAACAAACGTTATTGTACGATTGGATATTATTATTTTACAAATATTAAATTGAAAAATAACATACCAATCCCTTACGTTCCTATTTCTAAATGTTTAAAAGTAGTGAAAGATGATAATTTAGTTGTATATAATGGTCGTGTAATTTATTCAAGTGGGATTAAAATAGCATTGACAAATGTTGATTTTGAAATTATAAAAAATCAATATGACTTTGATAGTGATTTAAGAATTGAAAGTTTCTATTTTGCTAGAAAAGATTTTTTGCCGAAAGAATTAAGAGACACTATAGTAGAATATTATGAATTAAAAACACAACTAAAAGGGATAAAAGATAAGGAGTATGAATATATGAAAAGTAAAAATAAATTAAATTCTTTATATGGGATGATTGTTACAAATATCCAACGAAAAGAAATTTTATTTGATAGTGAAAAAGACGAGGTTTTTTCTTATGGAGATAAAGGAATTCTAGACGATTATTACAACGGTAGGAACAATTTTTTATCTTATCAATGGGGAGTGTACGTAACAGCGTACTGTAGAAGAAATTTACAAATTGCTATTGATGGTATTGGTTTAGACGTTGTTTATTGTGATACCGATAGTGTTAAATATTTAAATAATCATGATGATGTTTTTCATGAAATCAATAATAAAATGTTAAATTATTGTAAAGAACATGATATACTTAATTATGCACAAAGAAATAATAAAAAGTATTATCTAGGGATTTACGATTTTGAGGGAACATATCAAAAATTTAAGACATTAGGAGCTAAAAAATATGGTTTTTTAAAAAACGATAAATACGGTATAACCGTAAGTGGTCTATCGAAAATAAAAGGAGCGAAAGAGCTCGAAAAACATGGTCTTGACTTTTTCAAAAATGGAAGTGTATTTAATGACAGCGGTCGTACTGTTGTTAAATTTAATAACGATAATTTTCATTATTTAACAATAGGAAACGAGAAAATTATAAATGGTTCTAATGTAGTTATTCTAGATACCACATACACTCTAGGAATATCAAATACAATGCTTGATATTATTGATTTGTGCAATAAAAGAAAGGAGAACTAAAAATGGAAGAAATTGTAAATTTATTCGTAAACAATGGGGTAGCGGTAGCATGTCTAATTTATTTCATGTGGTACAACAACAATACATTGAAAGAATTTGCTAATAAATTTGAAGAATTAAACACAAATTTATTAAAAATCATTGAAAAATTAAGTAAATAATGTTATACTTAATTCAGTTAGGGGGTGTAATAATTGATACTGTTAAAAGAAAAAGAACTTGTAGAAGTGTTACAATGTTCGAAAAGAACTGCATATAATAAATTAATAAATTATAATACATTTACAGTTGAAGACATTTTTTCAATTATGAAAAATTATTCAGTAGATGCCAATACAGCTTTATCTATTATTTTATTCTCATCTAACGAATATCACAAACGAAAGAAAGAACGAGGAACAAAAAATGAAAGAATTGAAACAAGTAGTAAACGAATCTAATTTAGAGATTAAAGAAGCATTTAAAGTCATGAAATCTAATGCCTCTATTAGCGCTAAAGAATTTATCGGTAATGTATTTAAAGTTAAAGGCTATGTTATAGTAGATACTGAATTAACTACTCTTGAAACTGGAGAAGTTGAAAAAGGAAAATCAATTTGTTTCTTAACTGAAACTGATGAAATTATCGGTTCTAACTCAAGCTCATTATTAAAGACATTTTTAGAAATTAAAGAAACTTTTGGAGATATTTATGATACATTAGAGGTTAAAATCACAAAAGGAACGTCAAAAAATGGTCAAACATTCTTATCTTTAGAATTAGCTTAATGAAAGAAATTGAATACGTAAAAGGGTTATACTTCCCTATTTGGGAATATTTAAAAAAGTATAACTCTTTTTTAAATATTTGCATTGGAGGTCGTGGTACTGGGAAAACGTACGGAACTTTAAAAGGTTTGATAGAAGATAAGAAAAAATTCATATATATGAGAATGAGTGAGTTAGAGCTTGAATATTCTAGCGGTAAGGATAGTCCATTCAAAAGTATTAACAATGATTTAGGGATGAATGTTGAAATGGTTAAGAAAAATAAAAAATATAGTATCATAGATATAGATACCGGTAATTTATTAGGTATAGGGTTAGATTTGCTAAAAGGAGCTAAAGCTAAAGGAAGTGACTATACCGATTTTGATTATATAGTTTTTGATGAATTTATACCACTTCTTACCGTTAAAACTTCTACTTATAAGAAAAGCGGAGATTTACTTTTTCAATTTTTAGAAACTGTTAATAGAAATAGAGAAATTGAGGGACGTGAAAGTGTTAGATTAATTCTATTATCTAACGCTGAAAGTCTTGATAGTCCTATTTTAAATTTTTGGGGGTTAAGTGATATAATTTATAAAATGATTAATAATAACATTGAATACGAATATTTGAGCGATAGAGATATTTCTATTTATATTCCTAAAGATGTACCCATTTCATCAAAAAAATCTAAAACAAAATTATACAATTCATTACCAAATAATAACAAAGTAGCTGAAATGTCTTTAGTGAATAATTTCTATACTGAAAATTTCACAAATGTAGGTAGACTTCCAAATAACATTTTAATACCTATATTTTCAATAGAAGATTTATATTTTTATGATGTAAAAAATACAAACTTGGTATACTGTTGTAGAAGAAAACACAATAGAAATAATTTTGAAACTTATAAACAAGCTAAAGAAAAAATAGGAATTGAACTTCATGCTTTAAATATTAACGATATGTTGTTTTTTGAAAATTACGATGTTAAAAATAAATATAGAAATTTTGTTTAGTAGTGTATAAATATACACTACTTTTTTTATTAAAAAAATATATAATAATAGTGAGGGGTAGCTATAACCAAACCTTGACAGGTCAGCTATGAGATGGTAACTCCAAAGCCCTCTTTTTATTTTTTAAAAAATAAAAGGAAGTGATAAAATGACGGAACAAGAACTAGAAGAACAATTAAAGGCAAAAGAAGATGAAAAAAAAGAATTAGAAAAAAAATTAGATGATTTACGAATCGAAAAAGAGGCTTTAGAAGAAATGGTAAACGAAAGTAAAGATACTATTACTTCATTACAAAATGAAAATAAGGAAGTAAAAAAAGAAAATCAAAAATTACTTCTTAAAGTTTCTTCTAATAAGCCAACTGTTAAAAATGATGAAGAACTTTTCAAAGGTTTTTCAAAATATGAAAGGGGATAATTTATGGAAATTACACAAATTTATGATTTAGTAAATTCAGTTACTGAGCAAGCACTAGGTTCTACCAGTTTAACTGCAACTGATTTACAAGGATTAATTGCATTAGGAGATACTATTTTATCTTCAAATACAAATACTGAACCGTGGCTAAACACATTATGTCAAAGAATTGGTAAAACTATTTTATCATATCGAAAATACGAAAGTCCTTATTCTCAATTAGTATTAAGTGATTTTGAATATGGTCAAATAGTACAAAAAATTAAAGTTCAAATGCCAACTGCGGAAAATGACCCTAGTTATGGTCTAGAAAATGGTAAAAGCGTTGATATGTATACGGTTAATAAACCGGAAGTAGCTCAAAAAATTTTTGTAAGTGAAAGTCCTTATATGTTTAGAGTAACTATTCAACAAGAATATCTTAAAGAAGCTTTTTTAAGTGAAAGCGGTATGGCTAGTTTTATTTCTTCAATTTTTGGAGAAGTTGAAAACGCTATTGAGTTAGCGGTTGAACGATTAGGACAAATGGTTATTTGTAACATGTTCGCTGAAGTAAAAGATACACCCGCTCGAGCTATTAACTTATTGCATGAGTATAACACTGAAAGAAACACTACACTAACTGCAGCTGACTGTCAACACGATAAAGATTTTATGGCATTCGCATTAACACGTATCAAATATTATAGTGATATGATGACATCACTAACGAAACGTTATAATGACGGGTCAACCGAAAGACATACACCGAAAACTTTACAAAGATTGTATATGCTAAATGACTTTATCAATCGTACTGAGGGTACTGTTATGTATCAAGCGTACCAAGACGAGTTTTTAAAACTAAAAGGATTTAGAAAAGTAAATTTTTGGCAATCTATCGAAAATGAAAACTCTATTAATATTAAAAGAGCAAGTGATGGTAATGAGGTAGAATTAAGCGGTATTATCGGTTGTATTTTTGATAGAGACGCATTAGGTCTTTATAAAATGTCGAGAAATGTTAAAACAAGTCCTTTAAATGCTAGTGGTTTATACTATAACACGTTCTATCATTTGAAAGAATTATATTTCAATGATGTTAGTGAAAACTTTGTATTTTTTTACATTGCAGATGCTTAAAAGGAGTGTTTTAAATGGAGGTTACTTTATATAATTTTAGTAAAAGAAGTAATTCAACAAAACAACCTACTAATGGCACTATTAAACACGTGGCTTTGAAAAGTGAATGTAGTATTTATAATCCTATATTCACTTTTTCTACTAATGATATTGATTTTAATTATATAAAAGCTTTTTCTAATAAATTTTATTATGTTACTGATATTAAACATACACCGCAAAATTTTATTGAAGTTAGTTGTGAAATGGATGTTCTAAGTACGTATAAGTATAATATACTAGATAGTTACGCATTTGTATTATACGCAACAAAATACTACAACACTAGTATAGTTGATACTAGACTTTCTTCTAATAAGGATGTGATTGTCAATTCAACAAATGCTAGTTTATCATTTATTGCTAAAACTCAAAAAATGCACATTGTTTCTTATATCGGGTCTAGCGGAGCTAGTTATGTTGCGTTAGATGATGGAGGGTTAAACAGATTATGTAATGCGATTCAATCAAATGAATTTGCGGAATTATTTAATAACCCACAAAATGCGTTAGCAAAAGTTTTAACTAATACTAGCTCATGTATAACATCATGTTTATATAACCCTTGTACTGTTACCGGAGCTGTTAAAGAGATTATTTTAGCCGGAGGGTATTCGCCGGGTGTTACTGGTTATGCGGTAAACCGTGATACTGATATGGAAATAGATATTGCCATTCCTTGGAATTTTACGGACTTTCGACAAAGAAGTCAATTTACTACTTTATTGTTATATCTTCCCGGTTATGGCTATCAAACACTTAACGCTGATAATTATTGTGGTAAGAGTTCTATACATTTAAGAGCAAATTTAGATAGCGTCGTTGGAGAAATTACTTACTTAATAGACCATAAAGTTAGGTGTAGTGCTACTCTTTCAAGCAATGAACAAATTTCGACAACTACTAATGGTAAAGGTGGAATACTTGCAACCGCTAGTACTGCAATAGGGTCGATTACAAACGGGATAAACCCTAGTTCAATATTTAATAGTGTTATTTCGTCGTTACAAACTGATGTTGGTAGTGTAGGTTCAAATGGTGGTTTAACTTCGTTTAATGCAAAACATAACATTACACTGTATTGTATAACTCATGATACTAATGTTGCCCCGGAAAATTTAACAAATAGTTACGGTAGACCGTTAAATGAAGTAATTTATCTAAATTCATTGTTAGGGGGCTATGTAGAATGTGCAAATGCAAGTGTTAGTGCAAACACTTCGCAAGAAAATATAGATAAAATAAATTCTTATTTGAATGGGGGTGTGTATCTTGAGTAAAAATAAAACCAATTTTAGTATAGATAGGTTTATGGATGATTTCCCTAAAAATGTTGAGGGTTTAAATAATTCAAGTTATTTCTATTATAGGAACGTTCTTTTAACTAAATTATATAGTGTAATAAGACCAATTAACTTTCCTGATGCGTGGGATGTTGACTACTTCTATAATGCGTTATTCAATCAAGGCTATATTTGTATTACTGATACAAAAAGCGGTGTTTTACCGTTAGAATGTGGTGTAGGTGGAATTAATGTATTCAATAAACCAACTACATGTTTCATTGCAAATCCTATTTTAGGTAGTTTTAATAAAACAATTAATGTGGATTGCGTACTTGTTTATTTTTGGAATATTTTTGGTCAATATAACACAGTAAATAGCATTATTACACGTTATGCTAGTATGCTAGCTAGTATCGACGGTTCTATCAATATTACTATAATGAATTCAAGAGTAGCTCATGTTTTTGAAGTTGAAACTGAGGGACAAAAGCGAACAGTTGAAAAAATTTATGATGATGTTTCAAACGGTAAACCAGTTATCGTTATGAAAAAAGGTCAAAATAATATGTTTGATAAAGACGGTTTACGAAGAGATTTCTTAAACGTTAAAAATACTTTTATAGGTAATGATTTAGTAGACTTGAAAAAGTCTATTATGAATGAATTCCTTACAGAAATAGGTATTAAGAATGCAAATACCGATAAACGAGAACGTTTAAACGGAGACGAAGTAAACGCAAACAATCAAGAAACAAAAGCTCTTGTTACTGTATGGATAGATACTTTGAATAAATGTTGTGAGTTAGTAAATAGGATGTTTGATTTAAATATAAGTTTTGAGCTTAATAAAGATTTAACTACTTTTAAAAATTTAGATAGTGAGGTGGAATAGAAATGCAATTTAGCTTTGCTACTATATGTGAATTGTATGGTATTGATGAAGTCTTTAAAGACATCATCATACCACCTTCTTATGATAAAGAAATTTTAATTAATACTATTTTAAGTGAATGTATGATGTATCAACCTTTATACGTTGAATTACCTATTTTTAATCAAATGATAGTCAATTTTTTTAAATTGAATTATGTAAACTTTGAAAAGTTGTCATATTTATACGATTTAGAATACATTAAAGATTATAACCCTATTTGGAATAAAGACGGTTCATATATTGAAAAAGAAGAATATAAAAAAGATAACACTTTCAATAGTAATATCAATGAAAATAGTAATCAAAATAACATTAATCAAGTAAGTGCTTATGATAGCGGAGAGTTTCAAAATAACAACAAAGATAGTTTAACAAGTACTGATAACACTTCAAAGAATGATACGGGTAAAGAAAGTTTTACCCACAAAATCGAAAGAGATGAAAAAGGTAACATTGGAGTTACTACTACTATGCAAATGATAAAAGAAGAAATGAACGTGCATATAGATAGTAGTTACAATAAATATGAAATTATAGCTAAAAAATTTTATGATGAATTTTTTATACACTATTAAGGAGGTATAAAATGGGTTATTATGAGTTTCCACACACAAGAAATTATGACCAAGATTTAGGTTTTCTAATTAAAAAATATAATAATTTGATTGAAGAATTAAAAAAAATAGAAGATGTTGAAAAAGCTATTTTAAAAGAAATTAATAACATAGTAACTAAAATGTTGAATGATGGTGATATAAAATTAGATTTAAAATATATAGAAGAAACTAAAACATTAAATTTTGTTTTTGGTCCTGTAACTCCTAAAAAGAAAAGAGGAATGAGAAGATGAAAAAACTTTTTGATAATATCAATGGCGAATACTATGTATGTGATAGTGATGCACGTAGTGATATTGAAAATTTAACTAATGATATAAGTACTATTTCTAAAAATATCTATAATTTAAATGATGGATATAGATATTTGGTTGTTAGTAAAGTAGTCGGCTCAAAATTCAACACTATTAAAAGTGCTATTGATTATGCAATAAATAATTTAAAAGTAAGTAATAGTAATAAAGTTACTATTTTAATCACAAGTGGTGTTTACAATGAAAAAATTGTGTTGAATGATGTTCACGGTTTGTCTTTCTATGGTATTGATAAAAATTCTTGTATCATCTCGTTTGACGGGACATATCCTGATTGTGTTGTTCACGTACAAGGAGACTACTATTTTAGAAATTTAACATTAAAAAATACTAATAAAACAACATATATCGTACATCAAGACCCAAGCGATACTTCGGTAACGGGCACAGTAACATTTGAAGATTGTATCTTTGATGGTGGCTCAAATGCTATTGGATATGGTTCTGGTAATAACACAGTTTTAAAAGTTTTTAATTGTTTTTTTCTACGACAAGGAGATTACTGTATTTATGCACATAACTCGCCATATGCACGAACAAATCAATATTTATTCTTGGTTGGTAATTTATTTGTTAATTTAAAATGTTTATTACTTGATGACGCTGGTAACACGTACGGTCAAACTAAAACTAGCAAATTAGAACTATATTTTAAAAATAATGTATGTCAATATTATTCTTATGGTTCGGTCCTATTTAGAAAAAATACAAATGACACCAGTCAAAATAAACCATATATTGAAAGTGACAATATGCGTTTAGGTCTTTCATGTAGTGGTAATGATAACATCCCAGCAATGAATTCAAATATAAACAATGGAATTAGCGGTATTTTAAAATATAATTTATATATTTATATACCACCTGCAGGAACTGATAATTATTCTCATGTGTCAGTTACTGTTCCTGTATATGCTAATGCTTATAATATAAAGGTAAATTCTTTAACTCTTCCCGGAGTAGGAACATTTAATAGCGATGTAGGTATTGAAAATAAAGGAATTAACAGTGTCAATTTCTTATTTAATAATAACGCAAGTATTATCGGGAAAGTTTGTATCTTGAATTTTACAATGACACTCGGTGGATAGAGAAAAAGGATAGAGAAAAAGGATAGGTTAATCTATCCTTTTATTCTAATAAAATATAACACAATCAATAACATGATAATGTTACTAGCTAATACTTCTAACATTATACCACCTCAATTTCTACTTCAATATATGTTTTATCTTCATCTTCCTTTAAATTTGGAATTTCTATATACCATTCATCAAGACCATCTTTAAATACATTCAATGTATTTAATAATGTGTTGTCTCCTACCAATTTTTCTTTTAATTTATCGATAAAGACAAAATCTCTAATCATCCATCCTATTTCATCACAATGCAAAACTCCTTTCAAAAAATAATAAGTATAAATTTCTACATTTACAGTTTTCATATTTTCATATCCTCTCTTTCTTTACAAGTACATTATAGC
>ENA-OPVK01001911-OPVK01001911.1-human-gut-metagenome-genome-assembly--contig:-NODE-1911-length-11584-cov-2.622083_pt1 | contig 11584 bp, 9 predicted proteins | sample MGYA00241495_ERZ501982 | MGnify/ENA primary metagenome ERZ501982 (study PRJEB25962, sample SAMEA2042002) | human gut metagenome | biome: human gut; feature: human-associated habitat; material: faeces...
TGCTGGCTGCCGCTCACGGTGTGTGCCGTAATTTTAGCGGTTGTATTTACGGTAATGTACTGGGGCAGACCATACGCCGAGCATTCGGTTTTAGACACACCGCTATGCAACCTGTTTGCATGGATTGCGACCATTGCAATTTTGGCTTTCATGAAAAAATGGGGGAATATTTCCAACACATTTACAAGATGGATGGCAGCGAAATCCTGGGGACTTTATTTATTTCATTACCTCTTTATTGCGATGACAGCATACTACCTGACCATGTATACAAAATTTCCGGCAGTGCTTCTTTATTTTTTTGTGGCAGCTGCGGGATTTGCCGGTGCATATCTGGCCAATGAGATCATCCGCCGTATTCCGGTGCTCCGGTGGATCGTCTGTGGAATTGGAGGAAAGAAAAAATAATGTTTGCAGACAATCTCATTCAGCTTCGGAAATTAAATCATATGTCGCAGGATGAACTGGCAGATCAGATTGGTGTGTCCAGACAGACACTCTCGAAATATGAGACAGGGGAATCCCTGCCGGATATCGAAAAGTGCAAAAGGCTTGCAGATGTCTTTGGCGTGACGGTGGATGACCTGATCAATTATGAAAAAAAGGATTCTCTTGGGTTGGAAGTCCCACCGAAAGGAAAACACATTTTTGGCATGGTAAAAGTAGGCGAGAAAGGTCAGATTGTGATTCCGGCAAAAGCCAGAAAAATATTTGACATCAGGCCCGGAGACAATCTCATTGTGTTAGGTGATGAGGGGCAGGGCATTGCGCTGATCAAGGAAAAAGGACTGCTTGATCTTCTGAAAGCCGCAAGGGAAGAACATTAAAAAACTTCCCACATATCGCAGGAAAACCGGATATGTGGGAAGTTTTTAATGTGTTTTGCGGTTGATATAATTGGTCTTATATTTGGAGTAAATAATTTTCTGGCTGCTGTAGAGTCCATAGTATCCGGAAAGCATGTAGCTGAATGCAACGGCAAGCAAAAAGTAAGGCATGCCGTCATAGCCGAACAACTCAAAGCTGATGAGCAGGGCAGTGATCGGGCAGTTTGTCACACCACAGAAAACTGCAGCCATGCCGACTGCCGTACAGAGGGTCGGTGAAAAGCCTGACAGGTTTCCAAACAGACAGCCAAATGCCGCTCCGGTAAAAAACGATGGAACAATCTCGCCACCTTTAAATCCGGCACCTAATGTTAAAGCAGTAAAGAGCATTTTCATAAAAAAGGCTTCCGGGCGGACCGTACCGTCAATACACTGTTCAATGATATTGATTCCCGTACCGTTATAATTCTGGTTGCCCACAAGCAGCGTTAAAATGAGTACGAAACATCCACCGGCGAAAATGCGCACATAAGGATTTTTGAAAAACTTCTTATAAAGGTGTTCTGACTGATGCAGCATGACACAGAAAATAATGCTGACACCGGCACATAGAATCGCAAGGACAGAGATTTTTACAGCACTTGTGATCTTAAAAGCAGGAATCTGGCCGATCAGGAACATTTCCTGTGAGACACCAAAGAATTCTGCAACAGCATGTGCGACCAGTGAGGAGATCACGCACGGGACTAACGCCGCATAATACATAACGCCGACACTGACAACTTCCATGGAAAAGACAGCCGCAGCCATCGGTGTGCCAAACAATGCAGAGAATGCGGCGCTCATGCCGCACATGATCATAATGTGTTTGTCTTTTTCATCAAAGCGGAACAGTTTTCCAAGACCGTTTCCGATACTTCCACCGAGCTGTAACGCAGCACCTTCACGTCCGGCAGAACCACCAAACAGGTGGGTGATGAGTGTGGAGATAAAAATCAGCGGAGCCATGCGCAGCGGCAGATCTTCATCAGAATGTATCGCAGATAATACAAGGTTGGTTCCGGTATCTTTTTCATCATGAAACAGGCGGTAACATCCGACGATCAGGATACCACTCACCGGGAGCAGAAAAATAAGCCACGGGTTTTTGGTTCTGGTCAGTGTGACCACATACATGCCGAAATAGAAGAGTGTGCCAACGCCTCCGACAAGCAGTCCGGAGACAATGGAGAAAAGCACCCATTTGGCAGAGGTTTTTATTCGTTTGAAATCATGTTGTAATTTATGACAGATCAGTTCTTTCATATGTTCTTTCCACTTTCCCTTTTGATCAGAATGAAACGGCAGTGCCCGGATTTCATTTCCATAATATTATAGTAGCATTTCAAAAAATCTTTTTCAATGTAAAACATCATTGCATTCTAATTTTATGAAATAAAAGCGGCAGGGCAGAAAGTAATACTTTGAGCAAATTTCCACCAGAAAAAAGAAAAATAAGAAAAATAAGAAAAAAGCATCTTGCTGATATACAATTTGCACAAAAAACAAAAACAAAAATTATGAAATATAGAGAAGATAACGATTCAGTATTGCTTTTTTATGAAAAAAGAATATAATTCAATTATCGACTGAAAACGTTACCGAAAACAATACCGAAAATGTTACCGGGAACATTTCAGCGAAGTGGCAGAGTGCCAGAACAATCATTGCACAATACAGATGTGCAGAAAGTATACGGGAGGAAACGACATGAAGAGAAAAGTTTTATCAGTAATGCTTGCTACAGCAATGACAGCAACTTTATTTGCAGGATGCGGCAGTGATGCTTCCAATGCAGACAGTGCAAACAGTGCAGATGCAACAGCAAGTACAACAGAAGCAGGAGATGCGAAAACAGATGCAGCAGCATCAGGAAGTGGTTCCGTTTATTATCTGAACTTTAAACCGGAACAGGATCAGCAGTGGCAGGATCTGGCAGCAAAATACACAGCAGAGACCGGAACAGAGGTTACAGTTATCACGGCTGCAGATGGTACATATGAGCAGACATTAAAATCAGAGATGGCAAAATCAGAAGTACCAACCTTATTCCAGGTAAACGGACCAGTAGGACTTGCAAACTGGAAAGATTATTGCTTGGATCTTTCAGGCAGTGAGTTATATTCACATCTGACAAGTGATGATTTTGTATTAAAAGATGGAAACGCAGTACAGGGTATCGCTTATGTTATCGAGACTTACGGTATCATTTACAATAAGACAATCTTAAATGACTACTGCACAATGGACAACGCAGTGATCTCTTCTGTTGATGAGATCAACAACTTTGCAACATTAAAAGCAGTTGCAGATGATATCCAGTCCAGATTAGATGAGATTAATGAGAAGTTTGGATACGATCTTCAGGGAGCATTTACTTCCGCAGGTATGGATGGATCATCTGACTGGAGATTTAAAACTCATTTGGCAAATCTTCCAATTTACTATGAATACAAAGACAAAGGAATTAATTCTACAGATGCAATAGAAGGAACATACCTTGACAATTACAAACAGATCTGGGATTTATACATTACAGATTCTACCTGTGAGCCGGGAATGCTCTCCTCTAAGACAGGTGATGAAGCAGAATCTGAATTCGGTATGGAAGAGGCAGTATTCTACCAGAATGGTACATGGGAGTATGGTAACCTCACAAATGAAGAGAATGGTTATCTTGTAACCGCTGATGATATGAGTATGATGCCAATCTATATTGGTGTTGAGGGAGAAGAGAATCAGGGACTCTGCACAGGTTCTGAGAACTACTGGTGTGTAAACAGCAAAGCTTCTGCAGAAGATCAGCAGGCAACACTTGATTTCCTGAACTGGGTTATTACATCTGACGCAGGACGTGAATCCATAGCTCATGAAATGGGATTTACAACACCATTTGATACATTCACAGGCGAATATGAAGCAGATAATGTATTTATCCAGGCTTCTAACCAGTACATCGCTGATGGAAAATATTCTGTAACATGGAACTTCTCTACTATTCCATCTGAGACATGGAAAGACGGTGTAGGTTCTGCATTATTAGAGTACGCACAGGGAACAGGTGACTGGGACGGCGTTGTCAGTGCATTCGTTGACGGATGGGCTACTGAGTATGCAGCAGCTGCAAACAAATAAAAAGTAATGATGAAGTAACATGGAAAGGGTGTGTGGCCTGCCACTCACCCTTTCAGATTATTAAGGTTTTATGAGAGGATGGAAATTATGGAGAAAGCAATCAAAAAATATTTTCCTGTTTTTGCACTCCCTACATTAGTGGCATTTACAATAGGTTTTATAGTTCCTTTTATTATGGGTATCTACTTATCATTCTGTGAATTTACAACCGTTACAGATGCAAAATTTGTAGGATTAAAAAATTATCTGCGCGTGTTCAGTGATTCGACATTTATGCATGCATTATGGTTCACTGCATTATTCACCATTGTATCAGTGCTGACGATCAATGTTTTTGCATTTGTAATTGCGATGCTTTTAACAAAGGGAATTAAAGGTACGAACTTCTTCCGTACAGTATTTTTTATGCCAAACCTTATTGGTGGTATAGTTTTAGGTTATATCTGGCAGATCCTGCTGAATGGAATCTTAGGTCATTTTGGAAGAACACTTACTTATTCTTCTTCCTATGGATTCTGGGGATTGATCATTTTAATGAACTGGCAGCAGGTCGGTTATATGATGATCATTTATATCGCCGGTATCCAGAATATTCCGGGCGAGCTGATCGAGGCGGCAAAAATGGACGGGGCGTCCAACTGGCAGTTATTGAAGAGTGTTACGATTCCAATGGTAATGCCATCCATCACGATCTGTACATTCTTAACACTGACGAACTCTTTCAAACTGTTCGATCAGAACCTGGCATTGACAGCAGGAGAGCCGTCCAATAATTCGCAGATGCTTGCGCTTAACATCTTTGAGACATTCTATGGAAGAACCGGTTGGGAAGGTGTCGGTCAGGCGAAAGCAGTTATCTTCTTTATTATAGTAGCAGTTATCGCACTGGCACAGAACAGACTGACCAGAACAAAGGAGGTACAGCAGTAATGGCAAAGAAAGTAAAAGAAAATAATGAGGTAAGTGCTGTAAGAAGATCAAAACACGGAGGAGTGCTGACCGTATTTTTCAGTCTGCTGACCGTTTTTTATCTGTATCCGATTTTTCTGGTGCTGATCAATTCCTTCAAGAAAAAAGGATTTATCACAAAAAATGCATTTGCACTGCCGGATGAGAGATCCTTTACCGGATTGTCAAATTTCATCCGGGGTATTGAAAAAACAAACTTTTTTCAGGCGTTTGGCTACTCGGTGCTCATCACCGTTGGCTCTGTTGCAGTGATCATCTTATGCACCTCCATGTGTGCATGGTATATTACAAGAGTACATAATAAAGTGAATGCAACCATTTATATGTTATGTCTGTTTTCCATGATCGTACCATTCCAGATGGTAATGTTCACCTTGTCAAAACTGGCAAATATGATGCATCTGAGCAACCCGGTCGGTATCATTTTAGTATACCTTGGATTCGGTGCAGGACTTGCGGTGTTTATGTTCTGCGGCTTTGTAAAAAGTATTCCGATCGAGATAGAAGAGGCGGCGATGATCGATGGATGTACTCCGATCCAGACATTCTTTCAGGTGGTATTTCCAATTATGAAACCAACGGCGATCACCGTTGCAATTTTACAGGCAATGTGGATCTGGAACGATTATTTACTTCCTTATCTGGTATTGGATATCAAAAAATACAAGACGATTCCAATCGTCATTCAGTACTTAAAAGGTGGTTATGGAGCAGTAGACTGGGGTACGATGATGGCAATGCTTGTACTTGCAATTGTTCCAATTGTAGTTTTCTATGTGGCTTGTCAGAAATATATTATTGAAGGAGTAGTTGCAGGAGCGGTCAAAGGCTGATATTACAGTAGAAGATTGTAAAAAATACATGTTTTACGAAAAAAAACGAAAAAACAGTAGACAGGAAAGAAAAATATGGTTACGATAAAGGATATAGCCAGGGAATCAGGATATTCCATCAGCACGGTTTCCAGAGTCCTGAATCATAGAAATGATGTCAGTCCCGATGCAAAGAAAAAAATCGAAGAAGTAGTTGAAAAATTTCATTTTGTTCCGAATAATAATGCGAAGCATTTGAAGCAGAGCAATACGAAAACAATTGTTGTATTAGTCAAAGGTATTTCCAATATGCTGTTCTCCAACATTGTGGAGGAGATCCAGCAGATGATCGGAAGGACCGACTATACACTGGTTGTTTCCTACATTGACGAGGACGACAATGAGGTGGAACAGGCATTACAGCTCTGCAGGGAGCGAAAGCCGTTAGGACTTCTGTTTTTAGGTGGTAACCCGGAATTTTTTAAACAGGGATTTGCAAAGGTGGATGTGCCGAGTGTGCTTGTGACAAACCGGGCAAATAATCTTCCATTTGAGAACCTTTCCAGTGTTGCAACAGATGATATTGCCGCAGGAAAGTGTGCTGTGGATGCTTTGCTTGAAGCAGGACATGACAAGATTGGTATTATCGGTGGTGATCCGGTAAAATCATACACCAGCCACCAGAGATATTTAGGATGTAAGGAAAGCTTTGCAGAACATGGTAAGGAAATGGATCTTGAAGTCTGCTATGAGAAAGCAAGATTCTCATTTGACAGTGCTTACCGGGCGATGAAACGTCTGGTGGAAAAGTATCCTGATCTGACAGCAGTATTTGCAATGTCAGATGTGATGGCTATCGGCGCGATCCGTGCGCTGCGCGATATGGATTATCGTGTACCGGAAGATATTTCTGTGATTGGTTTTGATGGCACCGTATTAGCAGAATATTATAATCCGAAACTCGCCACGATCAGACAGCAGTATCAGACACTTGCAGTGAGAAGTGTGGAGATACTGTTTGGGCAGATCGAACTGAAGAAAGAGCCGATTTATGAGGTGGTTCCGTTTGAGTTCGCAAGTGGGGAGAGTATAAAGAATTTGAAATAGGAGTTTTTGAACTCAAATAGGAGGAATTATTGTTATGAGAAGCAGCGGTGTTTTAATGCACATTTCATCCCTGCCATCCCCTTATGGAATTGGTACAATGGGAAAAGAGGCAAGAAAGTTCGTAGATTTTCTTGATAAATCAGGTCAGAAATACTGGCAGATCCTTCCAATCTGTCCGACCAGCTATGGTGATTCACCATATCAGTCATTTTCCAGTTTTGCAGGAAATCCTTATTTTATCGATCTTGAGATTTTATGCAAGGAAAAACTGTTAAAAAAAGCAGAGTGCGAATCTTTTCCATGGGGCAGCAATCCTCATTATGTAGACTATGGGGTTATGTACAATTCCCGCTATGCATTACTGAAAAAAGCCTATGCACGTTTCATGAAAAAACAGCCGGAGGATTTTGCATCTTTTTGTGAGAAAGAAGCAGAATGGCTCGAGGATTATGCACTGTTTATGGCATTAAAAGATGCCCATGGTGGAATTGCATGGTTTGAATGGGAAAAAGAATTAAAGACAAGAGAACAGAAAGCATTGTCAGAAGCAAAAGAAACTTATGCAGATGACATTCTGTTTTACAAAATGCTCCAGTATCTGTTCTTCAAACAGTGGTGGGCATTGAAGGAATATGTAAATGAAAAAGGCATTGAGATCATCGGAGATGTTCCAATTTATGTTGCAGGAGATTCTGCGGATGTATGGGCTAATCCGGCTCAGTTCTACTTGGATGAGAACTTAGATCCGATCGATGTTGCAGGATGTCCGCCGGATGCATTCTCCGCAGATGGACAGCTTTGGGGAAATCCGCTGTTCCGCTGGGATGAGATGAAAAAAGACGGTTATAGCTGGTGGACAAAACGGATCAAAGCAATGTCAAAATTATATGATATTGTACGTATCGATCATTTCCGTGGATTTGATTCTTACTATGCGATTCCTGGAACAGACGACACGGCACGTAATGGTGAGTGGAGAGAGGGCCCTGGAATGGATCTGTTTCATGCATTGGAGAAGAAGCTTGGCAAGTTAAATATCATTGTGGAGGATCTTGGATTCCTGACACCTTCTGTATTGAAGCTTGTAAAAGATTCCGGTTTTCCGGGTATGAAAGTGGTACAGTTTGCATTTGATTCCAGAGAGGGAAGCGATTATTTGCCACATAACTACCCGACACACTGTGTTGTATACACAGGAACACACGACAATGATACGATCCTTGGCTGGATGAATACAGCACCGAAGGCAAGTGTAAAATTTGCAAAAGAGTACTTAAACCTCACAAAAGAGGAAGGTTATAACTGGGGCATGATGCGCGGTGCATGGGCTTCCGTCGGTGATCTCGCAATCGTTCCGATGCAGGATATCATTGGTGTCGGTTCTGAGGGACGTATGAATACGCCATCCACCTTAGGCGGCAACTGGGAGTGGAGAGCAACCGCAGACCAGATTGACAACAAACTTACAAAACACCTTTATAAATACATGCAAATGTACGGACGTGTCAGGAAAGATGTGAAGGAAGAAGCCAAAGAAGAAGCTAAAGAAGAAGCGTAGATAATAAAAAAGTAAATTGTAGAAAGAAAAGTCGCACAGACAACAGTGATTTCCTTTGTGAGCTCTGCGAGCAGGAACATCACAGTTGTCTGTGTGACTTTTCTTTTTGCCAAAAACTTGAATATCTACGCTTCCCAATGGCTTGTAAAAATGGAGAAAACCATCTATAATAAGTAGGCTGTGGTATATCCACGGAATACGTGAGAGAAGAAGGTTTTACATATGCTGATCGAGAAATTTTTAAAACAGGCAAAAGAAGAGATTATCATGGATACCGTGTTATCCGATGAGTTTATGGATAAAGTGCAGGACAATTTTGCACCGATCGAGAGTCTGATGGCATACTACCGGTGTGCGATCATGGAAGTGGAGACAAAGTTCAATGTTTTGAATGAGCAGTTTTCCCTGCAATATGACAGAAATCCGATCGAGTCCATTAAGGCGAGAGTGAAATCGTTTGACAGTATTTTAAAGAAAGTGAAGCGGAAACAGATTCCGTTTTCACTGGAATCCATAGAGGAAAATATCAACGATATCGCAGGAGTCCGCGTGATCTGTTCATTTCAGGAAGATATTTATATGCTGGCGGATTGTCTGCTGCAGCAGGACGATGTCAGACTGATCGAGCGGAAAGATTATATTAAAAACCCGAAGCCGGGTGGATACCGCAGTCTGCATCTGATTATCGAAGTGCCGATTTTCCTTGAAAAAGAAAAACGTCCGATGAAGGTGGAAGTCCAGCTTCGGACGATCGCAATGGATTTCTGGGCAAGTCTGGAGCATAAATTACGTTATAAGAAGAACATTCCGGAAAGCGAGGCAGCGTATCTGGCAAAAGAACTGGTGGAGTGTGCCGGCATCAGTGCATCCCTGGATCAGAGAATGGAAGCTATCCGTGACCGGATGGAAGCTGCACAGGAGAAGATATCATGACAACACAGGAAAAGAACGGGATCACAGAGGGAGTGATCTGGAAACAGCTGTTGATTTTCTTCTTTCCGATTCTGGTGGGAAGTTTTTTTCAGCAGTTATATAATACGGTGGATTCTGTCATTGTGGGACAGTTTGTCGGAAAAGAAGCACTGTCGAGTGTCGGCGGCTCTGCCGGGCAGATCATAAGCCTTGTGGTAGGTTTTTTCACAGGCGTGTCCACGGGAGCTACCGTTATTATCTCACAGTATTTTGGTGCCGGAAAAAAAGAGGAGATAGAAGAGTCTCTTCACACCGCTTACGCATTTGCACTTGTGGGAGGACTTGTGCTCGGAATTGCCGGGATCGTGTTTGCACCGCAGATGTTACGCTGGATGAACACACCGGAGGAACTGATCGCAGAATCGGTACTGTACGTGCGGGTGTATTTTTCAGGACTGATTTTTATTTTCATTTACAATATGGGTGCTGCGATTTTAAGGGCAGTCGGGGATTCGAAAAGACCATTATATTATCTGATCGTCTGCAGTGTGGTAAATATTATATTGGATCTTTTACTCATTCTGGTTATTCCATTAGGCGTTTTAGGTGCGGCCATTGCCACCCTGATCGCTCAGGCGGTCAGTGCTGTTTTGGTGACAGTTACACTGATGTACCGCACGGAGGGCATGAAACTGTGTCTCTCACAGATCCGCATGTACAAAAGAATGCTGCAGAGTATTTTAAAAATAGGTCTTCCGGCGGGATTTGAGGCAATCATGTACAGTATTTCGAATATTATCGTGCAGGTGTCCATCAATAATTTTGGCGTGGACACGATGGCGGCATGGACGGCTTATTCCAAAATTGATTTTATTTTCTGGATGATCAACAGCGCATTCGGAATCTCTGCTATGACATTTGTAGGACAAAACTATGGAGCAGGGAAATGGGACCGCATCCGGAGAGGTACAAAAATCTGTCTTGGCATGGCACTGATATCGGCGGTTTCTGTGAGTATCATCTTAATGTCTGCAGAGAGATTTCTGTTTGGAATCTTTGTCAATGATGCGGGCGTGGTAGAGATCGGTATCCGCATGATGAATGTGATCGCACCGGCGTACTTATTATTTGCCTTTATCGAAGTGTTTTCCGGGGCACTGCGTGCACAGGGAGCAGTGGTAGTCTCCACGCTGATCACGATGGTTGGCATCTGTGTGCTCCGTATGATCTGGGTGACACTTGTGGCAGCTCACGGAACCTTAGAGCAGGTCATCATCTGCTATCCGATCACGTGGGCGGCAGGTGCGCTTGCGATGAGCATCTATTACATTTACAAGCAGAGAAAAATATTTCAGGCAAGATAGCCACTAAAATACGTGAATATATAAGAGAAACCTATTTATTATTTATTTTGATAATGAACAGGTTTCTTTTCTCATTTATTGCGAAACTCATAAAATGTAAATTAAATTGTGAAAAATCGACAAAAGCTTGAGAAAACACTGGAGAGCGGTCGGTTCTTAGAAGGCAGGTGCGACAATAGTCGTGACTGGCTTCTTAGTACCGTTACCAGCGACACGTAGCGAAAGCGTGTTTTCGAAAATTTTGTTGATTTTTCACAATTTGACATAGCATGAGAAGAGTTTCGCCCCCAAAATGAAAAAGATACAAGAATTCTATTGACAGATATATAAATGACTGATAATATAAACATATGAACAGATATTCATATAACACGGAGGTGAAATGATTGGCAATTAATGATGTAGAACACTGTGAAACGTGCGAGATCCACGAGGATAAGATCAAACAGGTGAGTGAGCACATGCCGGACGAAGATGAACTGTACGATCTGGCAGAACTGTTTAAAATATTCGGTGATTCAACCAGAATCCGGATTTTGTATGTGTTGTTTGAGTCAGAAGTGTGTGTCTGTGATCTTGCGGAAATGCTTCATATGAACCAGTCAGCGATTTCCCATCAGCTTAAAATATTAAAGCAGGCGAAGCTTGTAACCGGCAGAAGAGAAGGCAAATCCGTGATTTATTCGCTGGCAGATGAACATGTGCGCACGATCATCGATCAGGGAAGAGAACATATTGAAGAATAAGAAAATGGAGGAATGGATCATGAAGAAAAAATTTAAATTAGAAGACCTTGACTGTGCAAATTGCGCAGCAAAAATGGAAGATGCGATCAAAAAAATCCCGGGAGTCAACGATGCA
>ENA-OPVK01001912-OPVK01001912.1-human-gut-metagenome-genome-assembly--contig:-NODE-1912-length-11584-cov-1.657906_pt1 | contig 11584 bp, 17 predicted proteins | sample MGYA00241495_ERZ501982 | MGnify/ENA primary metagenome ERZ501982 (study PRJEB25962, sample SAMEA2042002) | human gut metagenome | biome: human gut; feature: human-associated habitat; material: faeces...
TACTAACTCAGCAATACAGATAAGCACATCAGCCACTTCTTCGTGCAAATTTTCTTCATATTTATCATGAAATCCATATCTTTTTACTTTTGTAATAGATTGGATTAGTTCAGCACATTCTTCTGATGCGATTGTAAGAGTTAGATCATCACCATTAATATGTGCCACCTTATCCAATCCTAGAATTATGCTTTGTGGATATTTTAATAATTCCACTACTCTTCCTATTTCTTTAAACATCTCTAGCCCTCCAATACAAATGTGATCAACTGAGCACCTAGAATATTAGCCAATGTTTCAGCTTCTAATTCATCGGCGAACACTTTTGCCTTTTCTGCATTTTCTTTTAAAGTGACAGAATCACTTGATGTATTAGTTACATATAATTTTCCTAACTTTAGCAGATATAATTTTTCCATTTATTTTTCTCCTCTTTCTTAGGATATAAAGTCAGCACTGCATACTGTTCTTGTGCATATGCCTCATATCCTATAACTTGATATTTATCTTTTAACTGTTCGATTAAATCCATTAACTGCTACATGGAATAATAATCGACTTTCTTATATACATACTTCATAATTCCTCTAATGAGATGTAGATTCCTGGAACGGCGCTCCAAAATTTTTCAATCACTTCAGAAGCCACTCTTGAATCATTAGTATAGAAACCTAGTTCCTCTAAGATGTCTTTCAGCATCTTATTTAAGTTATCAGTATCAGGCTTTGTGTATTTATACTCACCGTCTACTTTGTGACTCTTGTTTAAAGGAAAGCACCATTTAACAATCAACTGGCAAGCGTGATCAATCGGAACACTAGGAGCGTAAGATGCGATTGCATCTCTTAATTTAACGTATGCCTGTTTCTGTTCAGGGCTTTTATATACTCCATATCTTCCGATTCTATGCTCCTGTGCAGTAATTGTCGGAGGAATCATCTTTATAAAAAACTGCATTATTTATACCTCAATTCTTTCAAAAATCACTATTTACTTGATAAGCGTGACATACACTTATAGGGGAATCTCAAATTCCCTATAAGTATGTATGTACGATTAGCAATAGTGAAACGCGCATATATATATATATATATATATAGTGTGCGCGCAACATGTGCGCATCACATTTTAATAATGGTCGCATTGTCATATTTGAACCCCTCTAAATCGCCTTTTTCAATCCGTCATAATCAAGGCCGTGAATGAATTTGTTATATGCTGAATCTGATACCATATCTAATATTTCTTTATAAATCACTCTCAACCACCTCACATTTATCTAAAACATCTTGAATTGATGTAGGTTCTGAGTCTTCCCATTTGATAAATGGGAATAAATTAACAAATATATTAAGGTTTTGCATCCCTGTGCTAATATCCCAAGCACCTAATCCTTTCTTGGGCTTTCTTTTGTAAATGTAAATATTGTCGCTTTTTTCACGTACAATAAATCTATATTGTGTCTTTTCGAGAAGATGTTTTAAAACATCATGCTCAAATCTAGTTAATTTGACAGGCTCTTTGTACTCAGATAAGAGCCACTTTATTTTTGCTGCACTACAAGAATAGCCTTCAACGTATTTGCTTTTTTTAAATCCAAACTGACAATTATTGCAACGGCTCACGGCGCAACTTATAGGTTCACTATTCTTATCAAGCCCAAAGAGACTATCATGGTTTTCTTCAACGAATTTTAACAATTGATCCCTATACTTTTCAGCGTTTAACATTACTCTGTCACCTCACATGTACCTAGTAATTCATTTATTTCAAATAATTCGTCTTCTCTTAAGAATTCAAATAACTTCTCACAAAGAGGAACACAACTTAGTGGTTCATCAAATCCGTTCTCAGGAGAGTGCCAAGTACCATCCTTATCAACTGGCTTCAATGTAAAGAACGCGATTGTGAAATCATCATCACGTGATACCCATTCATATCCTTCAGATAGCATATATTCAAGTAAGCCGTATTCCAGAGCATTCATGTTTACCTTATGCTTCTGATATAACCATCTAACGATATTGATTTTTGAACACACGAATTTAGCTCTTTTATCTATCAATCCCTTTGTATCAGGGCAAAATACACATTTATTGCATGAGCCTTCTTCCTTACAGCAGAATAATTCACCGTTTGATTTATCTACCGCAAAATTGAAACCTCTGGATTTAATTTCATCTTCATAAAATTCAAAATTTGTCATGTTATAAATCCCCTCCTAGTTCTTCCATTGATTTTCTTAGTTCAGCAACCTCTTCATCAGAGACTTCTTCTTCAGAGACCTCTTCTTCATCCCCTTCTAAGATTCTCCATGCTCTTCTTAGCTCTTCCTTCTTTTCTTCAAGTTGCTTTTCTGTTAACTTTTTTGGTTTCTTTCTTTCTGTTATTGGTACAGGTTTCTTTTTAGCTGCTAACTCTTCAGCAACTGCGATAGCAAATGCACCAAGATTATTAATCCTGTCGAAACCATAAGCATCACACTTCTCATAGACATCGGAGTAGTATTTATCAAGATTCTTAGAAGCAAGAGAATTAAAGATTTCTTCCTGTCTAGTCAGTCTTCTTTTATTCTTTATTTCTTTTATTCTTTTATTCTTATTACGTCCTACCTCTTGTCCTACCTCTTGTCCTACTTCTTGTCCTACCTCTTGTCCTACTTCTTGTCCTACCTCTTGTCCTACTTCTTGTCCTATTTTTAGGACACTAGGTGAGACACGGTTCTGATATTTATCCCAGTTTTCAACTGTTATAAGAGTGCCTTTTCTAGATATATCTAATTTGATTTTTCCGCACTCTTCTAAGAGGTGAAGATATTTAGTAATGGTGTTTTTTGCCATCCCGCATCTTTCTGATACCTGTCTTAGAGACAAGATGCATTGTCCTCTTTTGATAAGCTGGCCATGATGATAGTAATCAACAGGATTGGCATGAAGAAGGATGTCAATCCAAAGGTGTAGCATTTTTGAATCATGATAGACTTCGTCGTAGTCCATCATGTATAACTTGATCCATCTTCTTTTTTCATCCATCCCTCATGTCTTCCTTTCTTTAATTAGAACTGTTCATAATCAAAATCTTCGCCAAAGTCACCAAATTCAGCATCACCGAAATCGGTATTGACCATTGCTTCTTCTAGAACCTTGTCAGCTTCTTCATGTGGCTGTGGTGCTTTAGGTGCTGAACTTTCATGCTCGATTGCTTTAGGCGCTTCTTCCTGTGGTTCTTCATCGTTTACAAATGTAACAGGAACATCAACATACTCTTTTGTACCATCACCATTGATTACTGCCATATCGGAATCAATAGCATTCTGCATATCAATTGACATGATACCCCACTTACTGATCAACTGACGGAGCATAGTCTTGTATGCCATTCCATCAAAGTCCTTAGACCAGAATGTCCAGTTAGTGCCTTTTCTTTTGTCTGCTGCATATCCTTGAGAATACTTAAGCGCATGTGCTTCCATCTTCTCTTTAGACCAGTACATTGTCTTTCTGAAGCCGTTTGTATATTCAAACATTGCATAATAGCCGATTGTTTTAGCATTCTCTCTTTCAAGTTCATCATCAATTAATCTGATTTCAATCTCTTCATTAAGAGGATCATAATGAATTAATTCACCTTCCTTGATTGAAATAACATTTAATTTTCTATACTGTCCACTTCTGATAGCTAGCTGAATGTAGCCTTTATAACCTAATTGGAACTGTGCCACTGTTCCTCTCTTAGTCTTATAAGGTACAAAGTAGTACTGCCCTAACTGAGGAGAAGGAGATAAGTTGAGCGCTTCGCCAAGGAATGCAGCCATAATGATACTATTAAACTCACACTCCTGAAGCTTTGGATCATTGACAACTGTAGAAGTAATAGAAGCAATGAAACGTGTTCCATTCTTACCGCCAACAACATTATTGATTTTTCTCTGTACTGCTGGGCTGGCGATAAAAGTACTGAATTTTGCTTTGTTTGTGTCTTTTCTTAAACTGTTTTTAACTGTCATTTTTATTTACCTTCTTTCTTTCTAGGGAATCTTAAATCATAATCGAAACAACCATCATATTTGGCTTTGAGGTAGTCTAGAGATGTTTTTAATTCATTTAGTGCTGAATTTGTTCCTACGATTTTACCAACCAGCATCTTTAGAGGTTCTTTTTCTTCTGAAGAAGCATTTACAGGCTTTTCTTGCTGCTTAACTTCTTCCTTCTGTCTCTGAAGTTCTCTGTTTCTTAAGATTCCGTTGATTCTGCAATCAATGTCCTTTGTAAGACTTTCAAGAGACTCCTGCACTAGCATCTTTTTGTATAGATTTAAATCAAACATCTGCTGATCAATGTCCGTCTCCTTGCATTTTGCTTCTAAATAAATGCATAAGCCTTCAATTTTCTGCTGATAGATTTCATATTCCTTTTTAACTCTTTCGCATTCCTGTTTGATTTCTTCAACAAGTGCCTTTGTTGGCTTATGGTTATTAATGAATTTCTTCAACGTGCTCCAACGAGGATTCGTATTGAAGAAATTAGCAGCAAAGTATTCATTGAAATCATTTCTTTCTACGTAATCATGAAGAGCCTTCTTGCATAGAGCTTCGACAACTTTCTTATTTTCTTCAACTTCCTTGTCTGTGAACTGCTTAATGTCATCAGAAAGCACCTTGATAGAAGATTCAAACATCTTTAACACTTCTTTCATTTCATTTTCAAAGAGAGTGTAGCCTTCCATTGCTTTCTTCTTAACTTTCTTTTTCTTCTCGTTGACATCGTTCATTTCTTTCTTTAATTTTGAAACAGTGTCAGACAGTTCTTTATAGTTGTCTACAGTCACCACAATGCCGTCATAGCGCTTAAGGTATGACTTGACTGCTAGCTTGAACTGTTCAGCATTGCCCTCAACCTTTGAAGGAATCACATCGACAATGCTTAGGTCAGGCATTTCAGCAACTTCATTGACTTCTGTATCAATAGGCTGCGTATCTTCTTCTACTGCATCCTGATACTTTACTAATTCATAGCTTTCAGCGTGTTCTTCTTTTAATGCGACCACTGATCCATCAGGTGCAACTGCGATAACTGCGCTCACTGCACCGAAAGGCCACTCAAGCCCTTCAACTTTCTTCTTGTCATCAGCAAGCATGACTTTGATGATTTCAAAATCAATCTTGTCAGTGACAACACCGAGATAACCGCCATAGAGACGGTCTTTAATTTCTTTCTTAAATCTCATTCTTTTTCTCCTTTAAATAAAATTTGGTTCAATATCTTCCACGATGTGCTTTTTCCAGAAGGCTTCTTCATCTGCTTCTAGCTGCATTAAATCCAAAAGCACCTCGCTTCTTTCAATTCTTCTAATGATAGTTTTTGTCTCGTCACACCATGGCATCATCGCAAAAGCAAATAAGACAACGAATTCAGCACCTGTCACATTCATATAGTGCAAGCACTGACAGTAATATGTCTGAGGCATTGAATCATCGCCCCATTCTTCTTGGAAGTACTGCCACTTATTTATGGTCGTTGATTTTATTTCTAAAATCCCTGTTGATCCATCTTCCTTACGAATAAGAGCACCGTCTAGATTGGCTCGCATCCAATCCTTATCCTTACGAGATAAGGAGTAATCCTTTGTGTCAATGACTTCATAGTCATCACCATAGAGTGCATCAAACAGGTTGAACATGACAGGTTCTAGACGGTTTCCCATTTCAATAGCATGGTTTGAAACCTGAGGTCTTTTTTGTCTATTTGTTTTGTCTTCCCAGAGTTCGTGGAGAGTGGTGTAGCGGTTGACACCTTCGATTATTCCAGCATCTGAACCGCCAATCCCTTTTCTTCTCTGAGAGAGCCACCCTTCTTTTGTCTTGGGAATCTCTTCATAAATGCAATCGAACAATCCCTTGAAGGAAGTCATCGTATTTCCTCTAAAGCTGCGATTACATCTTTAATAAGTGCTATGCCACTGTCTCCTGTGACATCGATAAACATTTCAGCGTTACCTTCATAAAGTCTGACAGTGACCTCTTCATTGCCGTTCTTGTCCTTGTGATATAGCATTTCAGCGATTTCATCTCGCCACTTTCTAGTTCTAGTGAGAGTCTCAAACAGGCTCTCTAGAATATCTTTCTTATTCTCCATCTACGTAATCCCCTTCAAACAAGCTATCTAGCGCTTCTAAGATATCAGAGATTGTATTTACATCTCCTAATGGTCCAAATGCCTCAATTGCATCATCTGGACTTTCATACACCTTATTTATAATTCTATTGAATTCCTTTTTTTCTCCTTCATCGTCGAACCCATTAGTGAAGCGCCCTTCTTTTGCATCTTTAACGATATAAGCAAATAGCAATAAGTACTGCCATGTGTTTCCTCTTCCTGTTACTTCACAGTTCCCATCTTTAATCTCAAGGTGTAGGAATGGTGTTTCTACGTGTTTGATCATGATTATTTATCCCCCTTTAATCCGATATATTCCAAAAATAAGATGTTTAATCCTAATGAGAAAGCACTTGAGACATGTACGGCTGTACTATCCCAATTACTTCCTGATGTAATCATTGAGATTACTGTACCTAAAACAAATGCATTAAATGCAATTAATAAGATTCTTTTACTATTCATAATTTCCTCTTTCCGTAATATACTTATCACTTTCTGATTTTTATCAATCTTTTCCGAGAAGATTGAGTGGGAGCACACGATGGCTGTCGTGTGTTCTTTTTTTATATGCTCATAAGCACTTAGCGCCAAAGAAAGCATTTATTTGATCAACAGACAAATTATTTAAAAAGGATTGATATATTCAATGTAAGATACACATACGAAGGGTATTTCCAAAAAAATGAAAACGAAACATTCTACAATAATATTATTTGCCTTCTTTGGCTTTAGGTGCCTACGAGCAACTATGCTACTTATTCAATTGTCTTTCTTTTAGTGAGCTCCTCTACCACTGCTGCAATCAGCTTATCTGAAGGAGCTCTATAGTAATTGTTCATGTAATCCATGAAAGCCTTTCTAGGGATGTAAGTACTTCTTTTACCTGAGTCATGTTTTACTACTGACCCAGGCATTACGCCCTGTTCTATAGCGTTTAGGATGAAGTCTCTACTTTTCTTAGTAATTCTCATTACTTCCTCAACGCTGATACTCCATTCATCCATGATGATCACTCTCCTACTGAAGGAACTTATTAATGAAATACTGCTGACCCTTGCCAGTAATCTTAGGTGTCTTAGTAGTAATGTTTACACCTGAGCCGTTGACATAAGAGCCTTCCTTGATTTCAAAGAGACCTAGCTCCATAGCCTTCTGTGTAGGCATGTTGTAATCAGTGCCCTGGCGCTTGGTAACTTGCTTGAAAGGACTAAACTGTATAGTCCTGATTCATTGATGACAGTCATTTCCTGAACACCGCCAAGGGTGCCCTGAATTGGGGCGTCCTTTTTATCTTCACTATCAATATGGGTTGCAATGGCATTTCTAGCCTTGCTATATCCCAATGCTTCCGCAACATCTTTCCCAACAAACCAAGGCTCATTGTTGAGCAAAAGACTTCTTACTTCATGACTTTCAAAATTAAATAATTGTACTTCGTTCATTTTGTTTCTCCTTCCTTGATTTTAATTCTACTATTAGTAGAGTAACAAGGTAAAAAAATACAATCCAATGGGATTCCATATAATTGTGACATTTTATGCATTGAAGGAATTCTAGGAATTGTTTTTCCGTTTTCCCAGTTAATTATAGTAGATCTTGAAACTCCTAAATTAGAAGCAGCTTGCTCTTGCGTGTAGCCTGCATTAACTCTAGCTGCTTCTAAAGTGATATTAATTTTTTCCAACGGTATTACCTCCTACTTCTTTAATAAGCCAATTAAACAAACAATAACTACGATATTTAGTACAATTTGTAATGTATCAAACATAATTTGCATAATATTATCTCCTTTCGTCTCTGATATATATTGACAACAGCGAAACAAAAAGTTAGTATCAATCAGAGAGAGGAAGAACCTCTCCCCAACCGTTATTTCATAATATTTTTTATCAAGTTAATTATTGAAATAATAAGGTTGATGATTGATGTAGCAAGTGCGATGTGGGTCAAACGCAATTCGTACTTGCTTTTTCTTTTACGCTTTTTCTTCACTGATATGTCCTCCTTTCTACAAATACTATTATACTCTACTTTTAGTAGATTGCAACAAAAAGTAGAAAATATTCTATAAAAAGTGTATTGTGTTGCTCTTATTGTGGTATACTATATATAGAAAGGAGTGAATTTCATGTCAGATGACAAGTATAAATCTGTTTTTGCTGATAACTTAAATAAATTAATGAGAATCAAGGGAATCACACAGACAGACATTATTAATGATTTAAAAATTAACAAATCTACAATTTCAACATGGTGCAATGGTTCTAGATTGCCTAGAATGGACAAAGTACAATTAATTGCTGATTATCTAGGAGTTAGTAAGTCAGATTTAATTGAGGAAAAAGAAACCAAAGAAGAAGCAATCAACTGTAACAATATCTATAAACTAGACAAAATAAAACTACCTTTTCTTGGAAAGGTAGCATGTGGTGAGCCTATCTTTGCAGATGAAGACAGAGAAAGTTATATAATGGTTGGTACTGATATTGGTGCTGATTTCTGTCTCCAATGTCAGGGCGACAGTATGATAAATGCAAGGATCCATGACGGTGATATTGTCTTTGTGAAGAAAACTGACATAGTAGAAAATGGAGAGATTGCTGTAGTAATCATAGATGACGAGGCTACACTAAAAAGATTCTTCTATTATCGTGAACAGAATCTAGTTATTCTGAAGCCTGAAAATCCAAAGTATCAGGATATAATCCTTACAGGTGAGCAGTTGAATCAAGTTAGGGTTATTGGAAGAGCCGTCGCTTTCCAAAGTGATGTGATATAAATTGATAGGAGGACTATAAATTATATGCAAGAAAAGAAAATGAAATATCAAAGATACAAACGTGGACAGATTGTATTGATTGACTTCAGTCCTTCTATGGGCAGTGAATTACGTGGCAAACATTTTGCAATTGTAATAACAAAGAAAGACTCCCCTAATAATGGTGTCTTGACTGTCATACCACTAAGTTCCAAAGAAAAACCTTACTATTTAGATATAGGAAATTTTGTTTCGAAACAGGTTTATCTGCAATTATTAAATATTACTAGAGAATTATATACAGCATTAGCAAATTTGGATTCATCTGATGAAAATGAATACAACGTTGAAGACGTTCAAAAAGTCATCAATAATGTTAATGAATTTAAAAAAGTCGCAAACATATACATTAACAAGAATAAAAAATCATTTGCATTGGTACAAAATATTACAACAGTAAGTAAAATAAGAATTAAAAAACCTGTAAATCATTATGATCCAATCAAAAATTTGATTGCTGATAGCCTAATTCTTGATTTAGTTGATAATAAAATAAAAGAATTATTCATCAATGATAAATAGCAAAGATATAATAACGAGGTTTGACAATAGCCGCTTTGTGTGATAACATCTAATTGAACAAGAGCTATACGCTATTGTTATTTACACAACGGCCTAGCGCCATTGAAGGAATCTCGTTAGAGGTTCCTTTTCTTTTTACAAAAAAAGCACCCTAGCGCCAACTAGGATGCTGATAGTGATACGCCAATATCACTCATATAAAAGAAACATCTCATAAAGTCCTTTTACGTACTCAATTATATCACGATTGGCACGTACAAGGCAAATTACAACTGAAAGGACGTGTCATATTATGCCTAGAAAGACTAGATTTGGGCGCAGACCAAATAATACAGGTACCGTGGTTAAATTATCGGGTAAGAGAAGAAACCCCTTCTGTGCAAGAGTTATGAGCGATGAAAGAGATATAATAACAGGCAAGAAGAAACAGATATGTATAGGCACCTTTGCATCTAGAGAAGAAGCATTGAATGCCTTATCTATTTACTCATTAAAGAGATCAAGCAGCATAACAAACGAAGAAGCAAGAAACCTCGCTCCTGATCTGTTTGATAGAATACAGGAAAAGACACAGAAGAGAGTGCCAACGTTTAAGGAAATATTTAATATCATTGATAATGAAACCTTTATTAAGAGAACCGAAAAAGGACATAAAAACATTCTGAACGCTTTTAGCCACCTTGATAGGTTGTCAAATATGCCTGTCAATATAATCACATTAAGAGATATGCAGAACATATTTGATGAAATGTCTAGCGGTGTAAGCGTGCAAAGAGATATGAAGTACATCTGTGTCAAAGTCTTCGAGTATGCTGTAATGCACAAATATATCAGTAGAGACGATAATTATTCTACTTATATAAAAATAAAGAGCCTTCCTAAGTCAACAATGCATAAAGCCTTTACTTTAGATGAAATAAAGAAACTCAAAAAACTAGATACTCCAGAAGCGCATGTGCTGCTTATTTATATCTATACAGGGTGTAGGCTTTCTGAACTCCTCTCACTTGATAGAAAACAGATACACATAGATGAGCCTTGCAATGATGATGGAGTAGAAAGAAAAATCAGTTATATCATTACCGGTTCTAAGACTGAAGCCGGAAGAAACAGAATCATTCCGATTCATGAAGGAATCAAGCAGTATGTCATTGATGAACTAATCGTAAGGAAAGAAAGACTATTTGATTCTAAGCGCACATGGTTTTATATGACCGTACTCTATGCCCTCAATGATCAGCTGGGCATGAACCACAAGATGCATGATACAAGAGATACTTTTGCTTCTCTTTGTCAGCTTTACAATATTGATATTTATATACGTAAGAAGGTTCTTGGGCACAAACTGAATGATATCACCTTTGATATCTATACCAATGCCTCAAAAAATAAGTTATGGACAGAGATCAACAAGATAAAATTCTAGCGTTCCGAAAGCGTTCCAAAAGAGTGCCAATCAGAGTGCCACATGGCACTTGATAAATGGCACTCAGGATTATATAATTATTTTGTTGTAAATATGCGTCTCCTTTCTGCAAGTTACAACAAACCAAAATCTTTATTATTTTTCTTATATGAGAGAGCCGACTTTTGTCGGCTTTTTTATTATATTATGATATACTTATTGTGTTAGCGGTTGAAGCACTCTAAGTGAGCCTACCTGCGGAAGCCACTTCAAGGAGTGGCTTTTCTTGTTACTGATTTGTTACTAGTTTACGCTTTCATAGTGTTTCAAACCCCTAAAAAACCGCATAAATACAGGAGGAAAATTATAATGAAAAGAAAAGTGAAGACTAAAGTCAAAGGATTCAGAACAACAGATGGCGCAGGCGTAAAATTAGTAAGAGTTTTGGGGAATCTGACAACAAAAGAGTTTGATCCTATTTTAATGCTTGATTCTTTTGATAGCATTAATCCCGACGATTATACAGCAGGATTTCCAATGCATCCGCATAGAGGGATCGAAACGATCAGTTATGTATCGAGAGGTAAGATGGTTCATAGAGACAGTCTTGGGAATGAAGCGGGTATTTCAGACGGAGAAGTTCAGTGGATGAATTCGGGTTCCGGAATTATGCATGAGGAG
>ENA-OPVK01001925-OPVK01001925.1-human-gut-metagenome-genome-assembly--contig:-NODE-1925-length-11521-cov-3.279348_pt1 | contig 11521 bp, 8 predicted proteins | sample MGYA00241495_ERZ501982 | MGnify/ENA primary metagenome ERZ501982 (study PRJEB25962, sample SAMEA2042002) | human gut metagenome | biome: human gut; feature: human-associated habitat; material: faeces...
ATGGGCAACAATCTCCGTGATGCGTCCGGCGGCATCACCAGTAGGTTCGACGACAAGCGTCAGTTCGCGCACCTGCTGCCGCATCGCGGCGGTAAACGGGTAGTCGGTGTCCTTCTCAATCGACACCTGTTCGGCATGGGTGAAGAACCACCCCGGGGCGTTGTCGATGAAGGTGCCCGTCGTCTGGCTGCCCGAGGCCGGGGCGACGGTGGCCGTGGTGCCGCTGACGGTGATACCCTCGGCCGGGTTCCACGCCACGAGGGTGTAGCTGCCCGGCGCGAACAGATGGTCGGGGGCGTGGGTGGCGGCGGTCTCCGTACCCGTATAGTCGCCCATCGAGAGGGTCCACGTGGCGGGGATGTCGATACCCTCGCCGCGGGCCGACCAGTCGGCCGTGACGGTAATCTTGCCGTGGTTGGGGTGCGGCGTGTTGTAGAGCGTGTCCTTGACGCAGGAGGCGGTCAGCAGCGCGGTGGCTGCGGCGGCCAGAATCGGAATATATCGTGTTGGTTTCATATCGTCGTCCTCCATGGTTTAGAAAAGGTTCCACTTCAGGGTGATGCCGGCATGAACGGGGCCCCACCAATCCCTGGTCTCCGAGCCGTGGCGCACGCGCACGCCGTCGATGACCGTGTATTTCTCATAGTCGGCGTTCAGGTATCCGAGCCCGAGCGAGAAGTCGAGCGAGAGGCGCTTGCCGAGCGGCAGGATGTAGCCTCCGGTCAGCCCGCCGCCCAGAAGGTCGCCCTGGCGTCCCGTCTCGGAGAACTTGTAGTTGAAGGCGCCGGTCTTGAACATCAGGCCGAGGTAGCCGCGCCGCGCCTTACCCATATAATAACGCACCTCGGGAGCCACCTCCCAGAGGGCGTAGCGGCGCTGCTTGTTGTTCCACGACCACGAGGTCCACGAGCCGCCTACGCCCAGGCTCCAGCGGTCGGAGATGTGCCACTCCAGCCCGAGGTCGGGCGTCAGCGTCGCCCAGCGCAGCAGGTTGGCCCGCAGGTCGAGGCCCATGGCGCAGCATTCACTCTCCTCGGGCTCTTCGGCCGCGGGGGCGGCAGCGGCAGCCTCCTCGGCGGCCCGGCGTGCCTCTTCTTCTGCTCTGCGGCGCTCTTCGGCGGCGGCCCGCTCGGCGGCAAGGCGCTCCTCTTCGGCGCGCTTCGCGGCCTCCAGACGCTCGGCTTCGGCCTTCTCGGCAGCGCGGCGGGCTGCAAGCTCGGCCTCCGACGGAGTGGCGGGGATGACGAGGCGCACGGTGACGAAGTTGCCTTTGTCGGCATGGTTTTTCGTTGTGAAGCACTCCTCGGTGAGCCCGCCGCGGAGAATCATCTCCGTCTTCACGCGGTTGGAGCGCGTCTTGGCCAAGGCGAGGTTTTCGGCCTCCGAGGGCTGCGAGGTGCAGTAGCCGTCGACCAGAACGGGAACGGAGCTCTCCGTGATGGCGGCCTTGTTTTGCCCGATGCAGGCCAACAGACGGTCGAGCTCTTCGCCGTTGCCGTTCCACGGGATGTAGAACATGTCGTCGCCCGCCACGAAGCGGAAGGTGTACTCGGCCGGGGCAGGGTCGGAGGGGTTGTCTGCCGTCTGGCCGAAGGTTGGGCCCGCGAGGAGGCCCAACGCAAACAATAGGGTCAGCAATCTATTCATGGTATTGGAAATTTTGTTCGGATGGAAGCCGGGAAGCCGGGTTTCGGGGCATGGTTCGAGAACAAAATTAACAGAAAAACCGGAACTGGAAAGTCCCGGTTGTCAATTTTGTCGTTTAGGCAAGAAAAATTGTTGTTTAGGCAAGAATTCGGGGCCGTCAGAGGCCGGCCGGAGTTACCAAACGGAGTTCTCTCCACCCTGCGTCTTGCGCCAGTTGGATGGGTGAGCCCCCCCCGGGTCTTGAACATGCGGGTGAAATGGCTGGGCGAGACGAAGCCTGCGGCCTCGGCGATTTCGGTGATGTTGAACCCGGGGGTGCAGGAGCATCACAGTAGAAGATTCCCGAAAAGGATTATGGCCTTGCATGGCCGGCAACCGCGCTTTTTAATCCCTGAACATCCTCGCAATATTGCAGCGGAGAATCCGCCCGAGATTTTTTGTTTCGGAGATGCTTTTTCGGGAGAGGAATTGTCCTCTGCGAATGCCGGAGCTGTACCCGTCGCCTGACGGGAGCGAGGTGTACCTTTGTCCGACAACCGGCGGTTTGTCCGACAAAGGTCCTCGCTCTGCGAGGCGGGTGAGGTTCTCCCAAGTCGAACCCCAAATCTTCCATCGAATGACCTGTCAGCGAAAACACTACCCTCTATCTCAAACTCCGAGTTACAAATACTCGTTCCGACTCAACGAGGAGCAGGAGATTCGCTTCCGGCAGATGCTTGCTGCCGCCGGATTGGAGCACAACCGCAGCCGGTTCATCGTCAAACGACTCTTTGCCGAGCGTTTCGAGGTTATCCGCCGTGACCCTTCGAAGGTGGAATTTCTGACACGGCTCAACGACCTTTACTTCCAGTTTCAGCGTGTCGGAAATAATTATAATCAAGTGGTCCGTGCCATCAACAGCCACTTTTCCAACATCTCGATTCCCCGCCAGATTGCTGCGTTGGAACAGCATACCCGCGAACTGAAAGCGTTGAGTATCGTGATTCTGAATCTTACCAAACAGGCCGAAGGATGGTTGCGAATATAAGGACGGGAGCAACCGTCGGCGGAGCCGTCCGCTACAACGAGGAGAAAGTCAACCGCGGGCAGGCCGAGGTGCTCTTCTGGAATCGGATGCTTAATCCGTTCGATACCGCAGGCCGCATGAGCCACGAGCGGTGCATGGCCAGCTTCGAACCCTTCCTGCAGGCGAACCGACGCACGACCAACACGGTCTTCCATGTCTCGCTGAATCCCTCGCCCGAGGACCGTCTATCCGATGAGCAACTGGGCGAGATTGCCCGTGAATATATGGAGCGGATGGGTTACGGCGAGCAGCCCTACATCGTATTCAAACATCGGGATATTGCCCGCGAACACCTGCATGTCGTGTCGCTTCGTATCGACAGAGAGGGGCGGAAACTGCCTCATGACTTCGAGGCCCGACGTTCCGTAGAGATTACGCGGGACCTCGAGCAAAAATACGGGCTACACCCGAGTGTCAAAGGCCAGGAGCAGCAGGACCGGGAGGAATTGCACAAGGTGGATTATCAGAAGGGCGATGTCAAGCAGCAGGTCTCCTCCACCGTAAGGTCGTGCTTGCGGCATTACCGATGCGCCTCTTTTGGCGAGTGGCGGACGCTTCTGGAAGCCTTCAATGTCTCGGCCGAGGAACGAACCGGGACCATCGACGGACGCGATTATGCCGGGATGATTTACGGCGCGCTGACTGACGACGGCTATGGCATCGGAACGCCGTTCAAGTCGAGCCGGATTGGGAAGGATGTAGGCTATGAGGCTCTGCAACGCTACTACGAGCGTTCGAAAACGGCTTTGAAGGAGCCCGGAGCACTGGACGGATTGAGGGGAAAGGTTGCGGATGGCATGGCGCGGTGTTCAACCCGGACGGAGTTCTGCGAGCGATTGCACGACAAGGGCGTAGATGCGGTATTCCGCCTCAATGCTGCGGGACGAATCTATGGTGTAACCTTTATCGACCATGAGCAGGGAATCGTAGCCAACGGCTCCCTGCTGGGGCGGAATTTCTCGGCCAACGCCTTCGAGCATCAGTTTCATACCGAAGAGAAGGGTAGGGGAGTCTCCCGGGAATCCTCGGAGCAGGAGAGCCCATCCTCAAAAGAATCTTTCCGGTCGGGTCAGTCGTTCCATCCGTTGGACGCGATTCTGGAATTGGCGGATGTGCAAGCCTACGAAGAACAACAACAGCGACTTAAGGGAAGAAAAAAGAAAAGAGCGTTACGGAGGTAACGCTCTTTTTTTAATGCTTTATGTTTAGAAATAAGATGGCAAGAATCATCAGGTAATCTTTCAAGGAGAGCCGTAAAGTATTTAATGCCTTGCGCAATTCATTGTCGACTCGTGTTGTCGTGATTCCGTTCCTGTCTGCTATTTCCTTGTAACTCATTCCCTCGAACTTGTTCGCCGTAAGAATTTGACGCCGCAGTTCAGGCATCCGGGCAATTTGTTTGCGGCATATCTCCATAATCTCCTCGCAGAACAATTCGTTCGGGTTGCAGCATTCGATGGTGTGCGTATAGTAATCCATCACGCACCGCTCCTTCATCAGAATCTTATCATAAACAGCCTTTTTGAGTTCCTTGTTCCGTCGATATTTCAGGCACTCGTTTTTTACAGACTGATATAAATATGCTTCGAATGTTTTGATTTCGATATATTCCCGATGGCGCCACGCGGCAGTAAAACTTTCGTTCACGGCGTCTCGCGCAGCATCTTGATCGCGCAGGTAAGAGTATGCGATTCGACACAATTTCTTTTCGTACCGATGAAAAGATTGTTCGAATGATTCTTGCGTCAATTTCTCCGATACAATTTCCTGCATACTCCTCCTTCTGCTTGTAGAGCAAAGATAGGAAAAAAATATTAAAAAACGAGCAAATGAAATTTTTATATATTTATATAGTAATCAGCGTGTTATAAAATTAAGAAAAATTTATAATTTAATAAAAATATTTATTTGCGCGGCAGGGTACGAATTCACCCTGCTCGTGGATATTTAATAATAGAAGGGATTAATAAATTAAAGCCTTAAAAAAATAGCTCGCAAAAGAATCGGCATTATGAATAAAATTGAAATATCAGACACTTTGCTGTTCAAGTTTTTCCTCGGTGAGACCACGAACGACGAAACCGACCGGATTGCCGCCTGGCTGGATGCCAATCCCGAGGAACACCAAAAATACATGAACGAGGTCCATGAAAAGTTCATCATCAGTATTATGACTGAACCGGACTCCGTTCCCGAAGCTGATACCAGTCTTTGGTATCGAATCACCCATTCACGGGCAATCCGCCAAACCATGGGGATTGCGGCTTCCCTGCTGCTTGTTATTGGAGGATGTTATCTATTTTTTACGTCCCAATTGACGCAAATGGTCGGAAGCCCGACCTGCATCGAATCTCCGACCGGACAACATGTCCGTTTGACGTTGCACGATGGCACTGCCGTTGAGCTTAACTCAAAAAGTAAGATTTCCTATCCTGCGCTTTTCATCGGGAAGGAACGTCGCGTCCGCCTGGAGGGTGAAGCCATGTTCGAGGTTGCACACAATGCATCGCAACCTTTCATTGTCGAGACCTATGCCTGCGACGTTGAGGTGCACGGTACACACTTCAATGTGATTGCAGACAAGAATACGCAGGAGTTTTCGACTGCATTGTTTGAGGGAAGCGTCACTGTTCGGAACAAAATAAACGATGAGGAAATTCTGATGGAGCCCAATACGGTCGTCAACCTGCGGAACGGGCACTTGTACCTCGGAGAACTGAACGACAGGGACGACTATCTTTGGACCGATGGCATTATTTCGTTCGGTGGCGACAATTTTGAGCAGATTGTTGACAAATTAAGGAGGTATTTCGACGTTGAAATCGAAATCCAACGGGAAGAGCTGCCCGAGATTAAATACAAGCGTCTGAAGATTCGCACCTCGGAGGGTCTCGACCACATTTTGCGCGTTCTGCAGCGCTCTTCGGATTTTACGTATGAATACAACGATCTCGAAAATAAGATTATTATCAAATGAGATAGCGTAATTTATTCATTAATGTCAAATGCCCCAAATGAACTGCCTATGGAAAAACTCATATAGAACCTGATTCCTCCTATTTTTTGATTGACATAAAAAAACCTGCAGGTGTTGCACCACCCGCAGGCCGCAGTTCAATCAAAATACTAACCGATTTTTACTTGAACCTTAACTCACAAATGTATGAATAAAAAGATTATTCAGCAAATCCGTCTGTCTATTCTTTTGTTCGTTCCGGCCCTGCTGTTCCCTCTATCCTCCCTTCATGCACAGAATGTGCGGGTTACCATTCGGGGAAATGGGGTAAAAATGGAACAGGTCATCAGCGCAATCGAACGACAGACCCGCTATCTTTTCGGTATCGGAGACAATGTAAATACCAACCAACTGGTCTCTGTTCACGTTGAGAACGAACCCCTGAAGAAAGCCCTCGACGAGATGGTCCGCGGTACGGATATCTCCTATACGGTCGAAGGAACCAATATTCTGTTGTTCCGGCGTGCAAATACCTCGAAAGAGCGTCCGGTGACGGTCTCGGGCCGCGTGACCGATGCCAAGGGGCAGCCGATTATCGGCGCCTCGGTGATTGTTCGCGGCACCACGCTGGGCGTCTCTACGGACGCCGAGGGGCGCTTCACGCTGGAGGTTCCCGCTCCGGCCTCCTCGCAGACCCTCGAGGTGAGCTATCTGGGCTATGAGACGGCTGCGGTGCCGGTCGGTACGCGGACCTCGTTCGCGGTGACGCTCCGGGAATCGACCTCGGAGATTGAGTCGGTCGTGGTGACGGCTCTCGGCATCAAGCGTCAGGAGAAGGCCCTCTCGTACAATGTCCAGCAGGTCGAGGCCTCGGACATCACGCTGGTCAAGGATGCCAACTTCATGAATTCGCTCTCGGGCAAGGTGGCGGGCGTGACCATCAACGCCTCGTCGTCGGGCGTGGGCGGTGCCACGAAGGTGGTGCTGCGCGGTAACAAGTCGATTTCGCAGTCGTCGAACGCCCTGTATGTCATCGACGGTATTCCGATGTACAACTTCGGCGGCGGAGGCGGCACGGAATTCGATTCGCGCGGTGCTACGGAGTCGATTGCCGACCTGAACCCGGAGGATATCGAATCAATCTCGGTGCTGACGGGTGCTGCGGCCGCGGCCCTCTACGGATCGGAGGCGGCGAACGGTGCCGTGATGATTACGACGAAGAAGGGCGAGGCCGGCGCCTTGAAGGTGACCCTTTCGAGCAATACGGAGTTTCTGAACCCCTTCGTGCTGCCGGAGTTCCAGAACCGCTACGGCACGGGTCTGAACGGGCAGCGGAGCGGCTCGAACATCTACAGCTGGGGTGAGCGGCTGAATGCGGCCTCGCGCTACGGCTATACGCCGAACGACTTCTTCGAGACGGGCCATGTCTATACGAACGCCTTCACGCTCTCGGGCGGTACGGACCGCAACCAGACCTACTTTTCGGCCGCGGCGGTCAATTCCGACGGTATCATTCCGAACAACGAATACGACCGCTACAACTTCACCTTCCGCAACACGACCTATTTTCTGAAGGACAAGCTGCGGCTGGATGCCTCGGCGAGCTACATCTACCAGCAGGACCAGAATATGACCAATCAGGGCGTCTACTCGAACCCGCTGGTTTCGGCCTACCTCTTCCCGCGGGGCGAGAACTTCGACCTCTACCGCCGCTTCGAGCGCTACAACGAGGGCACGAAGCTCATGGAGCAGTTCTGGTCGTCGGACATGGAGGGCGGCGACCTCCGGATGCAGAACCCCTACTGGATTGCCTACCGCAACCTGCGCAATACGGACAAGAAGCGCTACATGCTCTCGTTCTCGGCCTCGTACGACATTCTGCCGTGGCTGAACGTTACGGGCCGCGTGCGGATTGACAACATGAACTCGCTCTACACGCAGAAGCTCTACGCCTCGTCGAACACCACGATTACGGACGGCGGCAAGAACGGCCACTACACCGAGGCGCGGACCTACGATTCGCAGACCTACGGCGACGTGATGGTCAACGTGAACAAGACGTTCGGCGACGACTGGTCGCTGCAGGCCAACCTCGGCGCCTCGATCAACAACGTCAAGAGCGACGAGCTGTCGTACCGGGGCCCGATTCAGGAGAATGGACTCCCGAACGTCTTCAACGTCTTCGACCTGGACGACACGAAGAAGCGTGCCGAGAAGACGGGCTGGCACGACCAGACGCAGTCCCTGTTCGCCTCGGTGGAGGTGGGGTGGAAGCAGATGCTCTATCTGACCGTCACGGGCCGCAACGACTGGGCCTCGCAGATTGCCGGCTCCTCCTCGTCGTCGTTCTTCTACCCGTCGGTCGGCCTGTCGTGGGTCCCCACGTCGCTGTGGGATACGGGCGAGGCCCTGAACTACCTGAAAATCCGCGGTTCGATTGCCTCGGTGGGTATGCCCTTCCCGCGCTACCTGACCATCCCGACCTACGAGTACGACGCCACGAACCGGGTCTGGAAGGACAAGACGCACTATCCAATCGGGGATTTGAAGCCCGAGCGGACGACGACCTACGAGGTGGGTGTGGACGCGCGGTTGTGGCGCCATATCAACCTTTCGGCATCGTGGTATCGGGCCGATACGAAGAACCAGACCTTCGACCCCTCGCTGCCGCCTTCCTCCTCCTATACGACGATCTACCTGCAGACGGGCCACGTCCGCAATACGGGCGTCGAGCTCTCGGCGGGGTATGACAACACGTGGCGGGATTTCCGCTGGGCGACGAACTTCACCTATTCGTGGAACCGCAACGAGATTATCGAACTGGCGGCCAATGCCGTGAATCCCATCACGGGGGGACCGCTGAATCTTGAGAAGCTCGACATCAAGGGGCTTGGCAAGGCGAAGTACATCCTCAAGGAGGGCGGCACGCTGGGCGACCTCTATACGACGTCGAACCTGCGCTTCAACGACAACGGCTACATCGAGGTGGACAAGAGCGGCAACCTGCTGCTGACGGACGAGGGGGATGACATCTACCTGGGTTCGGTCTTCCCGGACCACATGCTGGCGTGGCGCAACGACTTCTCGTGGAAGGGTGTGAATCTCGGGGTGTTGTTCACGGCCCGCATCGGCGGCATCTGCTACTCGGCGACGCAGGCCAACCTCGACTTGTACGGTGTTTCGGAGGCCTCGGCCGCGGCGCGTGACGCCGGGGGCGTGTGGATTAACGGCCGCGAGATGGTCGATGCGCAGAAGTGGTACCAGGCCATCGGTTCGCAGTCGGGCCTGCCGCAGTACTATACCTATTCGGCGACGAACTTCCGGCTGCAGGAGCTCTCGCTGGGCTACACGCTGCCGTCGAAGTGGTTCCGCGACCGGATGCGGATGACCGTCTCGTTCGTGGGGCGCAACCTCTGGATGATCTACTGCAAGGCGCCGTTCGACCCCGAGGCCGTGGCCTCGACGGGGCTGAACTACCAGGGCATCGACTACTTCATGATGCCGTCGCTCAGGAGCCTCGGCTTCAGTGTCAAATTCCAATTCTAAACGACTACGGGCATGAAAAAGATAACGACAACAACGGGCCGGCTGCTCCTGGCGGCCGCACTGCTGGCACTGGCCTCCTGTACGGGAGATTTCGAGGATATCAACCGCAACCCGAACCAGGTGACCGAGGAGCAGATGGAGGCCCTGAACTACAAGACGGGTACGAAGGTCCGCACGCTGCAGGGCCTGGTGATACCCGTCGAGGAGCACATGTACCAGTTCAACGAGTCGCTGACGGGCGGGCCGTTCGCGGGCTATATCGGCGCCACGGTCGATACGTGGCAGACGAAGTTCGAGACCTACAACCCCTCGGCCGACTGGCGCAAGTGGCCCTTCGCCAATGTCATCACCGAAACCTACACCCCCTACAAGGGGATTGTCGGCGGTACGGACGACGAGGTGGCCATCGCCTTTGCGCGGCTGCTGCGCGTGGCGATCATGCAGCGGGTGACGGACTCCTACGGTCCGATTCCCTACTCGAAGCTCGAGAGCAACGAATCGGTCTACGTGGAGTATGACTCGCAGGAGGCGGTCTATACGAAGATGTTCGAGGAGCTGGACGAGGCCATCGCGACGCTGGGCCGCAACACGACCCTTTCGTCCGATGCGTGGAGCCGCTACGACGGGGTCTACTACGGCAACATCGCGCAATGGTTGAAGTATGCCAATTCGCTGAAGCTGCGTATGGCGATGCGCCTGACGGAGGTGAAGCCCGAGCTGGCGAAGACGAAGGCCGCCGAAGCGATTGCCGGGGGCGTCATCACGTCGAATGCCGACAACGCGGCGATGCACGCCGCGGAGAACCGCACGACGCTCATCTACAACGACTGGGGCGACCACCGCGTGGGTGCCGACATCCTCTGCTACATGACGGGCTACAACGACCCTCGCGTGGAGAAGATGTTCCTTCCGAACGACGCGGGCAACTACGTCGGCATCCGCATCGGCATCGACGTGGCGGGCAAGTCGACGGCCATGACGAAGTATTCGAACCTGATCGTCGAGTCGACGACTCCCTATCTGTGGTTCAATGCCGCCGAAGCGACTTTCCTGCGTGCGGAGTACGAACTGCGCTGGGGCTCGGAGGAGACGGCCCGCGAGCTCTACGAGGAGGCCATCCGCCTCTCGTTCGAGGAGCGGGGCGCAAGCGGCGCCGATGCCTACATCGCCGATGCCGCGAGCCGCCCGGCAGCCTACACCGACCCGCTGGGCAATTACAGCGCCGCGGCGCAGAGCACCATTACAATTGCCTGGACGCCGGGAGCTGACAACTTCGAGGCGAACCTCGAACGCATCATCACCCAGAAGTGGATTGCCATCTTCCCGCTGGGCGTCGAGGCGTGGTCCGAACACCGTCGCACGGGCTATCCGCGGCTGCTGCCGGTGGTGGCCGACAAGTCGGGCGGCGGGGTCGATGTGGCGCAGGGTGCGCGACGGCTTCCCTACCCGGTGGAGGAGTACCAGCAGAACAACACGAACCTGCAGGCGGCGATTCAACAGCTCAACGCCGAGCAGACGAACGGCAACCGCACGGGCGACCAGATGGGTACGCGCGTATGGTGGGACTGCAAACCCTATAACAACTGACCGATATGAAACAGACAAGCATATACCGAATGATTCTTCCGGTTGCGGCGTTGCTGCTTGCCGCCGCATGCAGCGACTGGACCGAGACGGAGAGCGTGGAGAACAGCGTGCGCAAGCCCTGGGAGCAGGACCCGGCGCTGTGGGCCGACTATACGGCGGCGCTGCGGGCCTACAAGCAGTCGGAGCACTACCTTTCGTATGCGCGGCTCTACAATTCGCCCGCGAAGGCTGCGAGCGAGCAGGACTTCATGCGCTGCCTGCCCGACTCGCTGGATATTGTTTCGCTCACCAACGCCGACAACTTCTCGGCCTATGACGCCGAAGACATGGCCGTGATGCGCGAAAAGGGGACGCGGGTCCTCTACCAGGTGGACTACGCCGCGCGCAAGGCGGAATTTTCCACCGAGGCGGCCCTCAAAGCCTACCTCGACGGCGTGATTGCCTCCGTCGCGGCGAACGGCCTGGATGGCTACTCGTTCACCGCGGACCCGCTCGACGCCGCAGCCACGGCCACGCTCGTCGCGACGCTCTCGGCCGCCAAAACGGAGGTCCAGCTGCTCGTCTTCGAGGGCAACCCGCTTTCGGTGGCTGCCGCCGACCGCGCAAAGCTCGACTACGTGGTCCTCGATACCGAAAAGGCCGAAAACACCACCGACGTACGGCTGCAGGTGCTCAATGCCACGGGCTATGCGGGCATTGCGGCCGATAGGCTGCTGCTG
>ENA-OPVK01001931-OPVK01001931.1-human-gut-metagenome-genome-assembly--contig:-NODE-1931-length-11484-cov-2.664800_pt1 | contig 11484 bp, 7 predicted proteins | sample MGYA00241495_ERZ501982 | MGnify/ENA primary metagenome ERZ501982 (study PRJEB25962, sample SAMEA2042002) | human gut metagenome | biome: human gut; feature: human-associated habitat; material: faeces...
CTGGAGGAGCCGCCGCAGGCGGTCAGAACGCCAGCAGCACCCACAACAGCGGAAGCCTTCATGAAGTCACGACGCGAAATCATTTTCATAATATTGTTCTCCTTCATTCGCATATCACAGCAAATTTCCGAAACGCATCAAACCGCACGTTTCGTGATTCTGTTTGTATTATAACCGTCTGCCGGGCAGTTCGCAATAGAACAAATCCACAAGATTCCGCAAAGTCTTTTGTGCACTCCTCACAATTTCCCCTGTTGTATGCAAGATCGATTTTCATATCAAGCACAATTTCCGTCGAAATTGCAACATGCGTCCAAACATCCACCAAAAATCCATAAAGTCTGTCAAAGGGGTTACAGCATCCGGCGTTTTCTGCAACAAATGTGTCAAGACAGAAAAAGACCCGCTTCGCCTTTCTGTACGGACTGTGCGCACCAAAAGGACAAAATGAGTCTTTTTTTCATTTCTGCTTTCCGCAGTTATTTTTCTTTATGTTCCCGGCGGTAGCGGGTGGGGGTGACGCCAAGGGTCTTTTTGAAGATCTTGGTGAAATAGTTCACGTCCAGAATGCCCACTTCCTCGGCCACGGCGGCAATGGTATGGCTGCTGTGCTCCAGCAGCTGTGCAGCCCGGTTGACCCTCTGGGTGTTGATATAGTCGATGAGGGTGGTGCCGGTCTCCTGCTTGAACAGCGCCGACAGGTAGGACGGGCTGATGAAGCACATGGCGGCAAGGCTCTTGAGTGTCAGCGGCTCGGCGACATTCAGGTTGACGTAGTTCATCACCTTCTGGACGGCGGGCGAGTATTCCTTCAGCGAGTAGCGGCGGACATAGGCGCAGTAATCCCGCACCATCTGCCACATCAGCTCTTCAGGCACCTCGTCGGCCTCCTCAATGATCCGGGCGTACTTGCTGGAAATGGCGTCAATATAATAAGGGTGCACTTTGCTGGGTTCGATGGCCTTCCGCAGCAGGGTGTTGAAGACGATCATCCGGTTCTTCTGCTGGTAGAGTGAGCCCTCGAACCGTCCGCCGTAGGTGAAGCGGGAGTGCTGGTGCATCGCCTCCACGGCGGCTTCCTCGTCGCCGCGGCTCACGGCTTCGAGGATGCGGTTCTCCGACTCGTACCTCTGCTCCAGCATCGAGATGGGGATGTCCTTCTGGAACTTGGGTTCGTTGAAATAGCGGATATCCGGCAGGAACTCGAAGGGCAGGAACTCCTTCATCTGCTCCACCTTCAGCTCGTCCTCGTCGAACATCATCCCGACAAGGACCCGGATGGTGGAGTAAAAATCGTTGGCTCCCAGCACCTTGACGCCGTTGTAGTATTCCTGCACGGCGCTCTCCCCTGCCACGCCCAGATGGCGCTTGACCCACTTGCGGGACTTTTCGCTCCGCTGGCCGAAAGTCCACGGCCCCACGAGAAAGACCGTGTTCTCCTCGTCCGGGATGCGGAAGAGGGCGAAGTGGAGTTCAAACGTTCCCTCCACGAAGAGCAGCGTCTGCTCCGGGGTGTTGTCCAGCAGCAGTTGGCCGAACTCCTGCCAGTCGAACTGCGGGTCCAGCGAACGGCGCAGACCGTAATCGAACTCGTCCAGCCCCTCAAAAGGCGGTGTCACCCGCCGGGTGGGGATGTTCTGGGCTGCCGCCAGCTTTGTGAGCACCTGTAATGGATCAACCCGCATCGTCTTCACCGCTCCTTTTCTCGCCTGTTTTCTGCTGGTACATCATCTAATATATCAGTATACAGTATTTTTGCGGGAGAAACAAGTGGTAGATAGAGAAAAATGCCCCGCTGCCCTAGACAGCGGAGCACTCTATTTTACGGTTTTTCGATACTTTGTTCAGGCAGTACGATCAAAACCGACCTGCCAAGAGCTCCCACTCCGGGGGAGCTGGCGCGAAGCGCCTGAGAGGGTTATTTATTGCGGCGGGCTGCCAGCTCAGCCACATTTTCCTCGACCTTTTTCTTGTTCAGCGGGTAGAGGAAGGCCAGTGCCAGCACGATGCAGACAAAGCCGATGATGGGGGCGATGCAGGCCATATTGAAGATGCCGCGGGTGACGGCAGGATCGAAGGCCGTTGCCTCGGTGTAGCCGATGATGCCCAGCAGAGCACCCACCAGACCAGAGGAGAACGCCTGACCCAGCTTCCGGGCGAAGGAGTAGACGGAGTAGATGGTGCCGTCCTCACGCACACCGTTGCGGACCTCGGCGTCATCGATGACGTCGGTGATCATCGCCCAGATGATCGTGTTGAAGAAGCCCATGCCGATGTTGGCCAGAATGTAGCAAGCTACAAAGCCCCAGACGCTTGCCGGGCGCCAGATCAGGCAGACCAGCCAGACCAGAGCGGAGAGGATGCTGGAACCCATAGCCAGCTCCTTCTTACCAAACTTGGCAGACAGCTTGGAAGCAAAGGGTGCACAGACCACCAGCATGACCACCGTGCCCAGCAGACTTGCGGTGGACTGGGCTGCGGCACTGCCGTAGACGTTGGGGTAAACGTAACCGGCAAGGCTCATGACGGTCAACTGGCTCAGCAGCACGAAGATGGCAGCCACAATGATGCCCAGCAGGGCCTTGTTGGTGAAGATGCTCTTGAAGATGGCGGAAGCGCTGATCTTCTGATTGCTTGCGGGCACTTCCACGCGCTCGCTCGTCAGCTTGAAGCAAACGATGTAGCACAGAATGGCGCAGATGGAGAAGACGCCCGCGATGATGGTCATGCGGGAGCCGGACATGACGGTCTTGCCGTCCACGACCACGTAGGCCACCATAGGAGTTGCCACGCCGATGACCATGTTGGCCAGCGTAGAGCCGATGGTGCGCCAAGTGGACAGATCGGCGCGGTCCTTCGGGTCAGAGGAGATGGCGGAAGCCATGGAGCCGTAGGGGATGTTGATGGAGGTGTAGAAGATGGAACCCCACAGGATGTAGGTGACGAGCAGCCATGCCACCTTGAAGCCGTAAGGCATCCCGGCCAGACCGGACTGATAGATCAGGAAGGACGCAATGGCCACAGGGCCGCACATCCGCTTGATCCACGGGCGGAACTTGCCGTCCTTGTTGGGCTTGGAGTGGTCCACGATCTGACCCATGCCCACATCGGTGAACGCATCCACAAAACGGGCGATCATCATCACCATGCCAACGATGGCGGCGTTGACGCCCATGACGTCGGTGTAGAACTTCATCAGGAAGCTCGACGAAAGCAGGAAGGTGAAGTCGTTGCCGAAATCACCGAACATGTAGCCGACCTTGTCCTTCATGCCGAAGGGTGCGGCTTTCTTCATCTCATTTGCCATTGGTTTCTCCTTAACTAAAACTCGCGGTCGTTCGGAACACAGTGAAACATGGTTCGCTGTATTCATTCTGATATACCAGTATTATGACAAAGATTTAGCAATCATCGTTAGAAGAATTTTTAGGTGAAATCGTAAAATCTTACGGTTATTCTTTGTGCAATTTCACGGCTTTTTCACAAATTCTATAGAGTTTCTTTCGTATCCTTCTTCCGAGACGGTACAGTTCACCAGTTTCTTTTCAGACCCCGCGATCTATAATAGGTATTCTGCCCAGAAAGAGCCCAATTTACCTGAAAAAAGTCTGGATTTATTGCAAATTTGTTCTATTCCCTTTTCGAAAAATCTGTCATACTGGTACCAGAAGACAATGATTGCTCCAAACCTCTCCGTCCATGCTTCTGCCACCTCCCCCAGCAGGGGAGATGGCAAGCCGTAGGTGAGACTGAGAGGTTGAAGTGCGATCCAGAAGAACTTTCGTATGACGAGAAAGAGGTTTTTGCAATGAACAACAAGTCCCTGCTGTACCCTGTCGTTTCCGCCTCCCGCCGCGTCGTCAGCCTTGACGGCATGTGGCGCTTCAGCTTCGATGCCAAGAGCGAAGGCGTTGAGGCCAACTGGGCCAACGGTCTGCCGGAGTCCATCTCCATGCCCGTTCCCGCATCCTTCTGCGATTTCTTCACCGACAAGGAGTCCCGCGAGTACTGCGGCGATTTCTGGTACGAGACCGACTTCTTCGTGCCCGGCGAGTGGAGCGGCAAGGACATCGCCATCCGCTTCGGCTCCGCTACCCACCACGCCCGCATCTTCGTCAACGGCGTGGAAGTGGCGCAGCACGAGGGCGGCTTCCTGCCCTTCGACGCGGTCGTCACCGACATCGTCCGCTACAACCAGTTCAACAAGCTCAGCGTCCTGCTGAACAACGAGCTGAACGAGCACATGCTGCCCGCCGGCAACACCACCGTCCTGTCCAACGGCAAGAAGATCGCCGCCCCCTACTTTGACTTCTACAACTACGCCGGCATCCACCGCCCGGTCAAGCTGATGGCTCTGCCCACCGAGCGTATCCTCGACTACTCCGTGAAGCACCGCCTGACTGCCGAGGGCGCTGAGGTCGATTACACCGTCACCACCAACGGCGACCACGAAGTCACCGTCGAGCTGTACGACGGCACCACCAAGGTCGCTGAGGCCACCGGCAAGGAAGGCACCCTCGTCGTCAAGGACGCAAAGCTGTGGAGCGTCCACGCTGCTTACCTGTACAATATCGTCATCCGCATCCACGACGGCAGCGCCGTGGTCGATGAATACACCGAGAAGGTCGGCATCCGCACCTTCGAGATCAAGGACGGCCATTTCCTGCTGAACGGCAAGCCCGTCTATCTGCGCGGCTTCGGCAAGCACGAGGACGCCGATATCCGCGGTCGCGGCCTCGACCTCGCCACCGTCAAGCGCGACTACGAGCTGATGAAGTGGATCGGTGCCAACTGCTTCCGCACCAGCCACTACCCCTACGCCGAGGAGCTGTACCAGATGGCTGATGAAGAGGGCTTCCTGATCATCGACGAAGTCCCCGCTGTCGGCTTCATGGAGAGCACCATGAACTTCCTCGCCGCCAATCAGGGCAACGGCAAGAAGGTCGGCTGGTTCGAAAAGGAGACCACCCCGCAGCTGCTGGCCAACCACAAGGACGCGCTGACCGATATGATCGGCCGCGACAAGAACCACGCCTCCGTCATCGCATGGAGCATCCTGAACGAGCCCCAGTGCACCAGCGAGGGCACCGAAGCTTACTTCAAGACCCTGTTCGATCTGGCTCACGAGCTCGACCCCCAGAAGCGCCCCCGCACCTACGCCGTCGTCATGATGAGCCTGCCCAACAACAGCAAGGGCCAGCAGTTCGCTGACTTCATCAGCCTGAACCGCTACTACGGCTGGTACGTCATGGGCGGCATGGGCATCGTGGACGCCGAGGCCGCCTTCCGCAAGGAAATGAACGGCTGGGCACAGGTCCTGAACGGCCGCCCGATGATCTTCACCGAGTACGGTGCCGACACCATGCCCTCCGAGCACAAGCTGCCCAGCGTCATGTGGAGTCAGGAGTACCAGAACGAGTACCTCGACATGAACCACAACGTCTTCGACAGCTACGACTTCGTGCAGGGCGAGCTGGTCTGGAACTTCGCAGACTTCCAGACCACCGAGGGCATCCTGCGCGTCAACGGCAACAAGAAGGGCATCTTCACCCGTCAGCGTCAGCCGAAGGACGCCGCCTTCCTCTTCCGCGCCCGCTGGACCAGTCTGCCGCTGGATTACAAGGGCAATCAGTAATCGCGTTTTCTCTCCAACCTTCTCATAACAGGAAAATCCCCTCCCGGCCCGTAAGGCTGAGAGGGGATTTTTCCTCTATTGGGGCACCCTCCTTGAGGGGGGTTACTTGAGGGGGGTTACTTGATGCAGGTCGAACAGGGCGTATACCCCGCCGCCACAGCCTCATCGTAGCTGGAGAAAAGGATCTGGTTCTTCTCCGCCGGGAGGTTCGGGCAGGTGGGCAGGTGGAACTTTTTCGAGTTCACATTGCCGATGTACGCTTGCTGGGCCGTGCCGGACGCCGCCGGGTCGGTGGGGTTCAGTTCGGCGTCGGTGGCCGTCTTGTCGGTGCGGATGGTGTAGTTCTGCCCATCCGACCCGATGACGACGGTGCCCAGCAGGTCGGTGCGGTAGACGTCCACCCCCGCATCCCGCAGGATGCTCAGTGTCTCCTCGTGGGGGTGGCCGTACTTGTTGTTCACGCCGCAGGAAATGACGCCCATTTCGGGCAGGACCGCGTTCAGGAAGATGTAGCTCGTCGAGGTGCTGGAGCCGTGGTGCCCCACCTGAAGGACATCGGCCTTCAGGTTCGCCCCGCTGTTCACAAGGTCGCGCTCGGCGTCGGCTTCCATGTCGCCGGTGAGGAGGAAGCTCGTGGAACCGTAGTCTACCCGCAGGACAAGAGAGGTGTCATTCGTCTCGCTGTATTGCGCCACCGGGCCCAGCAGGGTGATGGTCGCGCTGCCCAGCTGCCAGACGGTGCCCACTGCGGGCACCTCCACCTGCAAGCCCTGCTGCTGCGTGTATTTGACGAAATCTTGGAAGCACTTGGTGGAGGCATCCGTCACCGGGCTGTAGACATGGTTGGCCGGGAAGTAGGCCAGCGCAGCGGCCAAACCGCCCACATGATCCTCGTGGGCGTGGGAGCAGAAGACGTACTGCAATTCCTCCACGCCCTGATTCTGCAGGTAGCTGACCACCATGCTGCCATCGTCCACATTGCCGCCGTCGTAAAGCATGTACTGCCCGTCGCACTCCACCAGAACGCTCAGCGCCTGTCCCACATCGAGGAAGTGCATCTGGAAGCTGTCGTTGGCAGGGTCGCCGTCGGTCTGGGCTGTGCTGGACGGGTTCGGGATGACATCGGCGCTGCCGCCGGGCACCACCGAGGAAACATCACAGGCGGCCAGCCCCAGTGCCAGCCACCCGCGGCGGCTGGGCTGCTCTGGCTGCGCATGCTGCGCGGCCTGCCACACCACTGCCGTGGCAAGGGCTACCGCAAAAAACGCGCCGATATCAATGGAAAGGCAGAACACTGCGTTGGCTGCCAGAACCAGCTTCCAGCGGGAAGGCTGGGGCACGCGGTACCACAGGCAGACAAACAGCGCCATAAACGGCAAAAAGCCAAGGGATGTAACAGAAAACATCAGTTGCCCTCCCCCCGCTGCACGGTGCTATCCGGTGATGTAGCCAGCTTTTCGGCAACCGTATCATAGAACAGGCTGCTTACATCCTCGCCCGCAGCACTGCGAGCGGCCACCGTGGCGAACGCCTTGCTGAACGTTTCTGCCCCCTGCCCGTTCAGGTGGTGCATATCTGAAAAATCGTCAAAGCCAATGGGCAGCAGGTCGGTATCCTTAAAGAGCGAAAAATCCCAATACTGGGTGCCGTTGGCCGCGGCAAAGCTGCGCATGGCATCCACATAGGCCTGGTAGTTCTGGGTATCCTGCACATAAGCGCTGGGCAGCGGGGCGGTGACCAGCACCAGGCGGATGTTCTGCTTTTTGCAGAACTCGGCAATGCGGGTCAGGTTCGCCCGGCCGAACGGTGAGATCGGCGCGCTGGCATCCACGTGCATCAGGGTGCCGAACCCCCAGATGCTGGTGCCCTCGGTATAGACAAAACCGCGGTCCCGGTAGGCTTCGCCCTCGTCCGGGTAGGTGACCCAGCCATAGTTCCCCGCGTTATAGCCGCCGGTCAGCTTGCCGCGCCAAAGGGCCGGCAGCTCACCGGGGTCAGCAATAGCATGGCGCGCCGGGAACACCAGATCCGCAAACGCCGCGGCACCGCCCATCTCCCACAGATACTGGTAACGGTAGGGCGAGGACGCGCGCATGTAATCGGTGATCAGGTAGCAGGCCAGCGGAACATTGCTGGATTTTTGCTGATTATAGCCGGTATAGAAGGTTTCCAGATAGACGGTTTTCAGCGGGCTGTTGGCGGCGGCTTCCCGAATAAGCCAATAGGAGCCATCCGGCTGCTGCTGGCTGGTGCCAAGGTTAAAGCTGTGGCTGCCCAGAATGGGATCAATGGTATCCGGGTCAAAGCTGCGGTAGCTGTGGGAGGAACCCACAAACACAGTATCCACCGCATCCGCTTGGGCGTAATACTCCCCCAGCGTCACACGGGAATAGGCGTGCAGGTCATCCACCAGCAAAAAGTTCAGCAGCAGGCAGAGCGCCGCCGTGATGGCCGCAAACAACACAAACAGGCCCGCCTTGTGCAGCGGGCCGGGAATGCGGCTGGTTTTTGGGGTTGTATGGGGCATGTAGCTTCCTTTACGTTTGCCATCTGCCGCGCGGTATGCGCCGCGGCTCAGGTTTCAATTTTTATATGGGGGCAGCGGGGATTGTAAGCGGCAAGGTCCAGGCGCCAGGTGGTGTTGCCATCGGCATCCTCGGCCGTTTTTTCAAAGCCGTACCCAGCATAAAATTCCCGCACCATAGCGTTTTTGGCGGTGGGGTAATAATAGCCCTCCAGCGCAGTATACCCTGCAGCGGCAGCTTTGGCGGTAAGGGTGTCCATCATGGCGTCTTCCATGCCGCGCTTGAGCACACGGCAGCTCATCAGCCACAGGCGCAGGCAGAGCGTTTGGCCCTGGGCCTGCCCTGCCACAACGGTAACAACGCCGTTATCCGCAAATTTATCCACCAGCTTGCCGTACAGGGTGATCCAGTCCGGCTTTTCTGCCATGGAACGGATGTCATCCTCAGTGCAGCGCAGAGTGGTCAGGTTGAACTGGTTGCTCTTGTTGGTCAGCTGAGCAATGCGCTGCATATACACCGCCTCAAAGGGGCGGATGGTCGCCGTCATTTCCAGGCTGTCCAGATACTGGCCGTAATCGGCAAAAGCTGCCTGGGCCTGGGCGGCCTGGGCGCGGGCATGGTACTGCGCGGTCTTTTTCAGGTCGTCGCCGGAAAGGATCGTCGTTTCAAAGTACCCGCCGTGATCCAGCATCTTGATGTAGTTTTCGGCACCATCCAGCACCGGGGTGGCCACGCCGGGCAGCTGGGCGGCCACAATGGCACGCTCCGCCGGGTTGTCATCAGCAAACACAAAGCTGTCGGCGCCAAGGCTGAGCTCTGCGGCGATGGCTTTCAGGTTCTGATCTTTAGGATCCCAGTTGGCCTTGATGCAGACAAAATCATCCGGGTGCAGCACGCTGTCCGGGTGGTTCAGGCCGGCCAAGGCGTTGGCTTCGTCATTTTTGGAATCCACCGCCAGCACCACGCCGATGGTCTGCAGGGCTTTGCAGTAGCTCTGGAACTCAGCGTACACCTGGCCTTCCGGCACTTCGGGGCCAATGGCAATGCCGTCCACACCGTCATCGCCCACAATGCCGCCCCAGAGAGTGTTATCCAGATCCAGCACCAGGGCTTTTTTGTTGCGGCCATACAGGGATTTGATGATGTTTGCCACGCTGTTTGCCAAAGACGGGATTGCATCCAGGCACATGGCGTACTTGTACATATGCCAGAAGAACGCATCCCCCCAGGCAGTCAGGCCGTAATCTGCGCTGAGATAGTCAATATCATTGATATAAAAATCCTCATGCGCGGCGGCATAGGCGTAAAAGCGCTGGTTCAGGCGGCTGAGATAGTTGGAACGGCCATGCGGGTCCCAGATATCGCGGTTGCCCATCAGGCGGTAGTTGGGGCGGTCAAAGTTATTCTGGATGACGGGGCAGTGGAATTTGGTTTCCAACGCCTGCCACATCTGCTCAAAGCGGCTGTACTCGGCATTCAGCATGGCATCAATTTCCGCCTGCGGGGTGGCCGTTGTGGGGAAATTGATGATGTTGCGCCAGTTGGTGTGGATATAAATGACATCGGGGTGGAACCCATCCAGCTCCGGCGTGCCGAACATGGCGTCCTGCCAATATTGGCCATACTCGCTCTGGTAGAACTCCGCCTGAATGCCGTATTGCAGCAAAAACAGGCCCAGCTGATCTGCCACCTCATTGGTGGTGGAACCACCCAGGATGGCGATGCGCTTTTGCAGCGGGTGCGGGTTTTGGGCCAGCAGTTCCTTGCGCAGGCGGCGCTTTTTGCGCAGCAGCGTTTCGGTATCCAGCGGGTAGTTAAAACAATCCATATCGGCGCTTCCTTACAAATAATATTCAGGGCTTACAGCTTCTGCAGGGCCTCTTCCAGCGTAATGGCGATCTGGTCCGGGCAGCTGGTGGGCTTGGAGCCGCACAGGGTACCTTTCATGCGCTCAATAGCGTCCTCAGCTTTCATGCCTTTCAGCAGCTGGCAGATGCCTTTCAGGTTGCCGTTGCAGCCCCCCAGCACCTCAACAGATTCAATGGTATGGTCAGGGTTCAGTTCTACTTTGGTCATCACCGAGCAGGTGCCCTTATTGCGGCGTTCGTAAGTCATAATCGTTTGCTCCTTTTTATTTTCTTGCTCCGTTTTGTTTTTTGCTGTTGGTTTCTTTAGGCAACACCGCACAATTCCCGCCTGACGGCTTAAGCACCGCTTCGGCGGCTGCGGCACGGCATTTGCGTTGCCAAAATGCTCGATAAGACATCCAGTATTATCTGCGCTTTTGGCTTGGCATCTGCCGCACCTCGCTCGCCGTATCGGCACTTAGAATTATGCGGTATTGCCTTTACTTTTTGCGCGCTTCGGCCAGCGCACGGATGCGGGCGATCTGTTCGTCCGCGGTGGTGCAGGTGCCAACCGGGTGCGGGGTGTTGGTGTTCATGCCGTGGTAGTCGGTGCCGCCGGTCACAATCAGGCCGTACTCCGCGGCCAGCTGTTCCAGCTCGGCTTTATCCTCCTCCGTGTTGCGGGGGTGGTCGATCTCCACGCCGTCCAGCCGCCCGGCTGCAATCAGCTCCCGCGCCAAAGGCATGCTGTGGTAAACGCTGGGGTGGGCCAGTACCGCCACGCCGCGGCATTCTTGGATGAGGTTCAGGATGGTATCCACGGTTTCATACACCGGCGTGTGCAGGATCTTGCCGCGCACCGGGCGCAGACCGAACAGGCTGCGGTACACCGTGTTGTACATCCCATCCGAAAGCCCATACTGCCACAATACACGCATGACATGGGCCTTGTACAGCGTGCCGCTGTCCTTGGCAAATTCCAACGCTTCCTCGGTCTTGAACTGGGGGCAGATTTCCTCCAGCTCCTTGCAGGACTGGTACACGGCATCATAGCGGCGTTTGTCCATGACTGCAGTATGGCGGGCCAGAGCTTCGCAATCATCCGGGTAATAGCATAGGATGTGCACGCGGTGTTCCCGCCCATAATCATAGGCCGTCAGCTCCACCGCCGGGATCAGCTTCACACCGTTTTGCTCCGGGTGGGCGTAAGCATAACGCACAGAGCGGTTGGTATCATGGTCGCTGATGGCAAGCCAATCCAACCCCGCGCAGGCCGCCAGCCAAGGCAGCTTTTCGATGGGGGTAGAACCGTCCGAACAGGACGAATGGGTATGCAGATCACCGGGCATAGGCTGAGCTCCTCCTTTCCTGCTGAAGCTTTATTATATACCTTTTTTATATTTTTGAAAAGAGGGATATGACATTGTCAAGTCAGCACAAGTCCGTCTTCCCCGCCCCGCCGCTCACTTTTGCCGCA
>ENA-OPVK01001934-OPVK01001934.1-human-gut-metagenome-genome-assembly--contig:-NODE-1934-length-11480-cov-1.643939_pt1 | contig 11480 bp, 5 predicted proteins | sample MGYA00241495_ERZ501982 | MGnify/ENA primary metagenome ERZ501982 (study PRJEB25962, sample SAMEA2042002) | human gut metagenome | biome: human gut; feature: human-associated habitat; material: faeces...
TCCAGCGTGGAGATGAACTTTTTAAAGGGCAGGCGGATTTTTCCGCCAGGCAGGAAGAGTATGCCTTGCGCCCAGCCCGAAGCGGAGTGCCGGACAGATTGCCGGATCCGCTCTCTTCCGGGAAAAACAGCATGTTTCTAAATGAATGCGGATTCCGCTAAACCGATGACAAAATGTTTTGAATAGTTTCCGAGGTACAGATTAAGTCTAAAGGAAAAAATCGAATTTGAAAAGGGCGGTTATGGTCTTTCACGGCGGTGCATATTTCATCGGATTGTCACATCAATGCAACAATTAAGGGGATTGAAAGCGATGGTTCAAAAAATATTTTCAATTTATTTTCTTATAAGCAAAACTTTTTATAAATTAACTGCAAATTTTCAAAGAAAATTCGGCGTAATAGTGCTAGAAGCTAGAAAACGAAAAAACATTTTGCAAACGTTATACAAACAAAACTAACTTTATGAACAGACTTACGGTATGGGGAGGCGTATTTGCCTTGTTAATTCTCCAGGCTTGTGACAACGGGACTCCGGAGAGGATGCAGACGGACAACAGCGTGACGGACAAAGTGACTTTCACGTCTTCCATTGAGAACAATTCCGCATCGAGAGCGTATGATGGAAAGTGGGAAAAGAATGACAGAATCGGAGTGTTTATGCTGAACAATGCAGACGGAACGCCTATTGAAAGCAACGTACCTTATATTACTTCTTCCGGCGACGGCAACTTTGTGGGGGATGGGGATTTCATCCGCTTCCCGGAAGAAGGAACTGTTGTGGATTTTGTAGCCTGCTATCCCTATAAAGCTGATTTGGCAGATGGACTTTCTTATTCGGTTGATGTAAGTGACCAGAGCAGCCAGAAGGCCATTGACCTGATGGTTTCGAACAATCTGACCGGGCGCGATCTCACTAATCAGGCTACTGGAAATAACCTGCAGTTTATGCATGTGCTCTCAAAACTGGTGCTGAACCTGCGCTCTGCAGATAACGGTTCGCTTCAGGGACTGAAGGTTTATGTGCTGGGGACGAAGGTTCGGGCTTCTGTGGGCCTGAAGGACAAGAAACAGACAGAGCCGGAGGGCGAAGCGCAAGATATACTTATGTATACGAATGATGATTGTACGCAGGCGGAAGCGGTGCTTGTGCCTCAGACAATCGGCGGGAAACTGAAGCTGCGTCTGGAAATCAACGGAAAGAGCAAGGAAGTGGAAACCGGCATCGAAGGCGGACTGGTTGCAGGCAACAAATACATCTACAGCTTGACGGTAAGCAATACGGGAGGTCAAATCGTTACAGACCCGGAGGCTGAATATACGCGCTGGTTTGAAACTCCGGTAATTACTGAGTCGCAGCTTGCGCAATATGAATACATAACTCATTATACGGACACGAAGTATACAGGCTCCAACAGTTCATGGGGAAGCGTCCGCAATTATAGTATGTTATATGATACGGATTTAAAGATAGCCTATTGGGTGGCTTATCCGCTGTGCGGATATTATCTGGGAGATTCCGGCCGTACCGATGCCTGGGACTTTGATCCGTCAATACCCAACGGTTTGCAGGCAAACCTTGGAAAGGGATTCAGCGGTTACGACCGGGGACATCAGATTCCGAGTGGCGACCGCACGGGATCGAGAAGCATGAATACCGCTACGTTCTATTATACCAACATGACTCCGCAAATCGGAAAGGGACTGAACCAGACAATCTGGGCTGATTTGGAAGGAGCGGTGAGGGGATGGAGCAGCGGCATTGACACACTCTACGTGGTGACGGGAGCGATGCCTGTCACACAGACCGACAAGAACATTACTTATGTAGACGACAACAGCGGCAGGGATGTGGCTGTTCCGAAATATTATTTCAAGGCACTGGCCCGGAGAATCTCTTCTACCGGAAGCTACCAGACAATTGCATTCAAGATGGATCAGAAAAGATATTCCGGCAACGATTATGCACAATGTGCTCTCAGCGTCAATGAACTGGAAGAAATCACAGGCTTCACTTTCTTCCCCAACATCGATGATCAGTATAAGAATAGTTCAGAACTATGGTGAGAAAGACTTTTCACTTTTGCAACGCAACGAACAGAATAACCCCTAAAATAAACGAGTTATGAAACTGAGTAATTTATTCTATCTGGGCGCGTTTTCCGCCTTGGTTCTTACCGGATGTAAGAGCAATGATGACAACAGTGAATGGATGGGAAGTGACGGCATCGTCTTTACTTCTCAGATTGAAGGAGTGACTTCAAGAGTATCAGACGCTTCATGGGATGAAAACGATGAGGTCGGCATCTTTATGACCACTGCTGAAGAAGAATATTCAAACTACAAGTATCTGGCAAAAACAGACGGCTCTCTGGTGGCTGACGGGCAAGTATTGAAGTATCCGGCAAGCGGTGAGTCAAGTTTCATCGCTTATTATCCGTATACGGCTTCGCTCAGCGGGAAGATATATGCGGTTAATGTCAGTGACCAGAGCGACCCGAAAAAGATTGACCTGCTCTATTCGAACAATGCTACCGGCATTCAGCCCAACGATCAGGTTGTTCTTAGATTCCAGCATAAGCTGAGTCAGATTGTGCTTAATATTCAGAAGGAAGGCGATCTCGACATCAATGGAATGGCGATAAAGGTTTCCGGAATGAATACAACGGCCAACTTTGACCTGAATGACGGAACATTGACGGCAACAGACAGCAAGGCGGATTTCAATATGAACGTGCAGACGGAAGGGAATACGGGAACGGCTGAGGCCATTGTCATTCCGGCTGCTGACTTGACTGGCGCAACGCTGACTTTCACGCTGGCTGATGGCAAGAACTTTGCATGGACTGTCGATTCGCCGGAAGCAGACGAAAGCTTCAAGGCCGGCACCAAGTATATCTATACAGCTACTATATCCAACACCAACGGACAGCCTGCAGTTGAAATGGGCAAGGCAACGATCGAAGACTGGACTGAACAGGCCGGAGGCAATATCAATGTAGATATGGGAGATGGTGAGGATCCGCAGCCGGGAGAAGAGTTCGTGGCTTTGGATGCTTCGTTTGCTGATGGACAAGGCGAGTTTACCATCAAAAATGTTACTGACCCTCTACCTTCTGGAATATCTTATGTATGGAATTATTCTTCTGGAACAAGTGAATCAGGTGCATATCACTATATGAAAGCCAGTGCACACGTAGGTGATGTGGATTATGCAACGGAAAGTTGGCTTATCTCTCCGGCTATAAACCTGACGAATGCTACAACGGCAACGCTGACTTTTACTCATATTATTAATTATGGCGGCGGTCTTATGTCTACAAACCAAACACTATGGGTAAGTGAAGCATCTGTAGAAGATTGGGAACAGGTTACAATTCCCAATTATCCTAACGGGACAAGTTGGACTGCAGTTTCATCCGGTGATATTGATTTGAGTAAATATGCAGGTAAGACTATTAAATTAGGATTTAAATATGTTAGTACAGAATCTTCTGCTGCTACATGGGAAGTTTATGATATAAAAGTTGTTGGCAATCCAGGAGGCGGAACAGTTGATCCAGATCCGGATCCGGAACCGTCAGGAAGCAATCTTTTGACTAATCCTGGATTTGAAGATTGGACAGCAACATTGCCTACTGCATGGGATAATAAAACTTATAATACGGGAGAAATTGTAAAAGAAACTACCATCAAGCATGAAGGGAATAATTCTCTTAGGCAGACTTCTGCAAGTGGGACGAATAAGGTTCAACAGGAAGTCAATATTATAGGTGGAAAAAAATATCGTATATCTTATTGGTTCTTAGACAACGACACCAAAGCATCAAGCAGATATTGGTTTGCAATTGTTGGAAGTGACAATAAAACTATCGCTGATATCAACGATCAAATCCAGCAGAAAGACTATTCAACAGATAATGCTGAATGGCAAAATGTTGTAATTGAATTTACAGCGCCTGAAGGTGCCGTTAAAATGCGTTATGAGGTAAGAACATATCGTAATATGGATAGCAACGAAGCTGGTGGATACATTTACTACGATGATATGGAACTGACAGAAGTCCAATAATAAATTACCATTTTGAAAGAAATGAAGAATCTCGTGGACAATCAGTGTCGCGGGATTCTTCTCTTCTCACTGAATAACCTGAAGAGGTTAACTAAACAATTAATAACAACTTACAAAAACTATTTATGAAACAAAAATTACTGTTCTTCATGGCATTCCTGTTGCCCTGCCTGCTCTTTGCACAAAGCAGATACAGCGTAAAGGGTAATGTAATCGGAGCAGTGAGCAACGATCCTGTTCCGGGAGTCATTGTGACCGTTACGGAACATGACATTCAGGTAACGACCGATGCAGACGGAAGATTTACTCTCCGTAACATGCAGCCCGGAAAATACGTGCTCCATTTAAACTCCGTAATGATTACTCCGAAAAGTGTGACCATCGAAGTGAATGATCTGGGCGATACGGAACTCGACCCGATCCGTGTGACTGAACTCAACGCCAACGAAGACATCTCAATGATCGGAATCATTGATGCGGAGATGGTGGACGATGATGTGGAAAGCGCTTCGCAGGATGTCAGCTCTACAGTAATCCTCTCGAACGACATTTTCTTGAACCGCACCGCTTATCAACTGTCGCCGGGACGATTCTCGCCCAGAGGATACAACAGCACCAAAGAACTGAAATACATCAACGGTGTGGAATTCAACGATCAGAACCGGGGCGTGTTCAATTATGCTTCAATCGGCGCTTTGAACGACATGACACGCAACGGTGACGTAACCAACTTCACCGCGCCTTCGCGCTTTACTTTTGGGGCGTTGGGAGGAGCAGAAAACATAGACATGCGCGCCTCAAGCTATACGCCGGGCGGCAAACTGACGCTAAGCTATACGAACAGAAACTATTATCTCCGCGGCATGTTCACCTATTCAACGGGAGTGAACGACAACGGATGGGCTGTCACTGCTTCTGTGGGAGGAAGATATTCGCATGAAGGAAACATTGACGGAACATTCTACAACAATGTTTCACTGGCACTTTCGGCCGAAAAGCAATGGGAAGGCGGAAAACACAGCCTGTCGATGGTGGCCTTCGTTTCGCCCGTACAGCGCGGGCAGCAGGGAAGCTCTTACCGCGAAGTGTATGAACTGACAGACAACTATCTGTATAATCCGAACTGGGGGTATCAGAACGGCAAGAAAAGGAATGCGAGAGTGGTGACGGCATTCGACCCGACAGCAATCATTTCGCATGTCTGGAAGATAAACGACAACATGCGTCTGACAACCGGTATCGGAGCGCATTACCAGCGCTATGGAAATACAGCACTGAACTGGTATAACGGACCGGATCCGCGTCCGGACTACTACCGTTATCTCCCGTCTTACTTCGAGAACGAAAGCGTGCAGATGCTTTATCGGGATTTGTGGAGAAGCGGCGATCCGAGCTTTACCCAACTGAACTGGGACAACATGTATCTGGCTAATGCCAACAATCTGCGTAACGGAAACGGTGCGGCTATCTATATGGTGGAAGAAAGACGCAGCGACCTTTTTGAAACTTCGCTCAACTCGACACTGAACGCGCGCTTCGGAAGACATCTGAATCTGACCGCCGGAGTGGGCGCACGGTTTACTCAATCGCGCCAGTTCAAGACGGTAGATGATTTGCTGGGAGCCGAATACGTGCTGGATATCGACAAGTTCTCCGAGCAGGACTTTTCTGGCGAGCATGACAAAATTCAGAACGACCTGCTGCGCCCGGACCGGAAAGTGTATGAAGGCGGTATCTTTGGCTATAACTTCAATCTGAACATTTATTCGGTGAATGCGTGGGTAGTGAACCAGTATACTTCGCGTCACTGGGATTACTATTATGGGATGAAACTGACCTATACCAATTTCCAGCGTGACGGAAAAATGATGAACGGACGTTATCCTGACGATTCGTACGGAAAGGGTGCCAACCACTCGTTTACCGACATCATGCTGAAAGGCGGTCTGACCTATAAATTCAACGGACGCCACATGCTGACAGCCAACGTCAGCTACGGAAGCGAGGCTCCGCTGCCCTATGATGCCTATATTTCACCGCGTATCACCGACCGCACCATCAGTAACATAGAAAGCGGGCGTGTGTTCTCGGCTGACTTGAACTATATATTCTCCATGCCGAAGTTTGCGGGACGTATCGGTGTGTTCCAGACTAATTTCTATGATCAGATGGAACGTAACAGCTATTACGACGGAATTGAAGGGACCTTCATCAATCACATCCTGTATGGTGTAAACCGTATTCATCGCGGATTTGAAGTGGGAGCGACCTACAAGCTGGACGACCATTGGAGTTTCGACCTGGCCGGTACTGTAGGCGAATACTATTACAGCAACAATCCGAACGGACTCAGACACTCCGAAAACGGCAAGGTAGTAGAAGAAGAAAAAGTGTATATGAAAGACGTACATGTAGGAGGAATGCCCCAGATAGCCGGAACTTTCGGAATCCGCTACTTCATCAACTACTGGTTCTTGGGAGCTAATGTAAACTGGTTTGCACGCAACTATATAGAGGCAGCTCCGCTCCGCCGGCAGGCTTCGAACTATGAAACCGTAAATCCGTACGATCCGGAAATGATGGAAGCTTATCGTAAGCTGACTACTCAGGAACGTTTCCCGTCGGCCTATACGATCGATCTTTCAGTAGGTAAGATCTTCTATCTGCGCAACCGCCAGTCTATCAACTTCAATTTGTCGGTGAACAACTTGCTGAACAAAGAGGATATCTGTACGGGAGGTTACGAGCAGGGCCGCTCGGATCTGGACTATCCGGACCGGTTTGGTGGAAAATACTATTATATGCAGGGAATCAACTGCTTCCTGAACTTAAGCTACCGCTTCTAACGATTCATATTACTAACGACAATAAAACTTATCATATATGAAACTTTTGAATAAATTCAGTTTATTGCTGCTTTCCGCTTCATTTGCATTTACTGCTTGCGAACGCGATTATGATGCACCTCCTTTGAGCGAACCGGAATATACCGGTCCGGCAGCAAATACAACCATAGCCGAATTGCGCGAATTAGGCGCGAGCGCAACCCAGGATGTACCGTTCGTTATCGCCGGAGATTTTGTTTTGAAGGCTACCGTAACAGGTAACGACGAATCGGGAAACATCTATAAAAAAATATACTTTCAGGATGAAACAAGTGCCATCGAGATGGAAGTTGACCAGAACAGCGTGTACAATTATTATCCGGTGGGACAGGTTGTTTATGTAAACTTGAAAGGATTGAGCATATCAGTGTATGGCGACGAGCAACAGTTGGGACATCCTGACGGTTATCTTTATCGTACCCCATGGGAAACATTTCAGGAGGTTGTGAGCAAAGACGGATGGGCTAATCCCGAAAACGCCAAACCTACAGTCATTGATGACATAAGTACGGTCAACACAAACGTTGACGGCTATAAGTTCAAGCTTGTCCAGTTTACGAATGTGTCTTTTGCAAACGGAGGTAAAAACATTTTCGCTCCGGAAAGTGGTTACGGTGAAGAGAATATCGTAGATAGTCATGGCAATACGCTGATGGTGCGCACCAGCAATTATGCTGATTTTGCCGGACAGACGCTCCCTGCAGGAAGAGGCAATGTAACCGGTATTTTGGGAAGATTCAACGGAACATGGCAGCTGACTCTCCGTTCGATCAATGATGTTGCTGACTTTACAGGAGAAAGCACTGGCGATGGAGAACAGGGAGGTGAAACGGAAGAAAACGTTATCTTCAGTGAAACTTTCGGGACTCCGGAGAGGAGTGGCACTTATTGGCCTTTATTTAAAGATTACAATGGGTTTGATAATCCGAAGGAGATGTTCGAAGACGAATCAGGAAAGGCTTCTGTGCGTATCGCAAACAATTACACGAACGTTTGGTATCCTACCGGTTCTGATATTAATATTAAGATAAAGGGCATCAATGCACAGGGACAAACTGTAGCTACTTTGGTATATGAAGCTGGAGCGAATGTATATGATGCTGGTGAAACTCAGGATCTGAACACGTTGAAAGTGCGTTGCAATGGAACTGAGCTGACTGTTCCAAGTAAAGTTGTTACCGGTGATGATAAGCAAGGCAATACGCCCTTCAAATTCACGTTTGAGAATGTAAATGTTTCTGACGATACTACCTTGGAGTTTTATACTACGTCCGCAGACAATACATACGGGCTTCGTTTGTATAATGTTAAGTTGTATACCGCAACAAGTGGTGGAGGCTCTCAAGGCGGCAATACCGGAGATGGAGGCACGCCTATAGAACCGATACCGACCAACAATTAAAATGTAATCTGATTATTTATGAACAAACGAATCATTTTATTGAGCCTGTTTGTGACATGTATTGCACTCAGCCTTTCTGCGCAGCAGAAAAGGCTGGGCGTATATGCCGCGGCATTCTATAACTTGGAAAATCTTTGGGATACGGAAGATGATCCGGACAACCCGGGGGATGATGAGTTCACTCCTAAAGGTCCGTACGAATGGACGGAAACAAAATACAGGCAGAAATTGAACAATGTGGCTAAGGTGATTTCTCAACTGGCGCTTGACTATTGCCCTGCCGGGCCGGCGATTATAGGTATTTCGGAGGTGGAGAACCGGAAGGTGGTCGAAGATTTGGTGAAGGCAGAGCCTATTGCTTCGAGAAACTATCAGATCGTGCATTTCGAGTCGCCCGACCATCGGGGAATTGATGTGGCAGCACTTTATAACCCGCGTCTGTTCCGTTTCATTTCTGCTCAGAAATATCCGTTCAACAAACCGGATATGCCTGACTATCGTACGCGTGATATTCTTCTGGTAAACGGACTTCTGGCAGGGGAGCCTTTCCACTTGATTGTGAATCACTGGCCTTCGCGCTATGGCGGTGCCAAGTCTTCTCCGTTGCGGGAGTTTGCGGCAAGCATTGTCAAGCATATCGCTGATTCGCTTCATGCAGACAACCCGGAAGCGAAAGTCTTGATCGTCGGCGACTTGAATGATGATCCGAGCGACCCGAGCTGCAGCAAGGTTCTGGGTGCCAAGAAGAATAAGAAAGATGTGAAGCCGGATGGTTATTTCAACGCAACTTGGAAATTCTTCGATGAAGGCATCGGCTCGCTGTGTTATCAGGACAAATGGAACTTGTTTGACCAGCAGATCGTTTCGGGGAATCTGTTGGGCAAAGACCGCAGTACGCTGAAGTTCTGGAAATCGGAGATCTTTAACCGTTCGTTCCTTATCCAGCAGGAGGGCAAGTATAAAGGCTATCCGCTGAGAACCTTTTCGGGTACGACCTTCCAGAACGGATACAGTGACCATTTACCCACACTGACATATTTCATTAAAGAAATCCAATGACATTGACGGGCAAAGGCGGACGGGTGATGGAGAAACTGAATAAACGGCTTCGTTCACCCGTCCGCCTTTACTTTTTGATCAATATTCAAAAGTAATTCCCAATGTGGGAAGCACCGTTCCGCTTTCCTGTCTGATTGACTTCATTACGTAACGCTGCTCAGCCGACGGAGCAGATGGGTTTGCTATCTGCCCGGTGCTCATCAGTACATCCTGCTGGCGCAGCTTGCTCCCGGTGATGTTCTGTATGTCGATATAGAAGCCAAGCATATATTTCTTCAAGTAAAACGTTTTGTCTATGCGCACGTCAAGTTGTCCGAAAGCAGGCAGACGTTCCGAATTGTAGCGGCTATAGTCGAAGTAGGGCTTGCCCTGTGCGTTCCATGCCTCCACCAGCGATGACTTGTCCGTATCGTAAGGAGTGTAGGGAGAGCCGCCGATGCAGCATACTTTCATTCCTACGCTCCAGTTCTTCGGAAAGTTGTACGTGCCGCTTACGTTCAGAATAAAGCGGTTGTCCCATGCGGACGGCAGATAACTTCCTTCGTTGCCGGAGCGGAATTCGCTCTTGAACAGCGTAAATGAGGACGAAAGGTTCAGCCGGTTAGTGAGCAGCCATTTGAACATCATTTCAACCCCGTATGAACGTCCTTGAGCTTTCGACACGAGTTCTTCGTTGCCTATCACTCCATAGTCGTTCCCTTTGCAGGATAAAGGTATGCCGTCGGTTACGGAAAGAGGCATATTGCGGTATAATTTATAGAATCCTTCAACTGAAACTTCCATCGTTTCATTCGGGTTCCAGGTCAGTCCGATGCTTTCTTGCGAAACGGAAGTATAATCCAGATCGCGGTTGACATACTGCCCTTCATTTCCTTTGAATCCCAATGCCGTATATTGGGGAAGCTGGTAATATAATCCTACATGGCCGCTCAGAAAAAGTCCGTCAAGCAGCCGGTATGATACCGAGAGCCTGGGTGACATCTGGCGCCAGAGCTCTTTCATTCTGTCGCTGTAATTGTTCGCATCCGCCCGCAATCCCAATGATGCGGTGAAGCTTTCATCGGAGGAAATATAGTTCATTGACGCGAATAGCCCCCAGCGTAACAGGTTCAGGCTGGTATGATAGTCTGACAGATGCATCTGGTCGGTAAAAATTTTCTGGTAAGTGGTGTTCGTATAGTGCGACTGCCCCAGCTCCAGTCCGAAATTCAGTTTCCATACGTTCCATGCAGAAGTGTTCTCCAGCCGCAATTTTGTTTCCTGTTCTACAGAGCGCAGATTCAGTGTCAGGTTCTCTTCACTGCTTTCATCATTGTTCAGATACTTCAGGTTGCGGTTGTTCAGGTAGCTGTGGCTCAATGTGACCGTTTGCACATGATTGCCGGCATAATGCCGGTAGACTCCTCCCAGCGTAAAGGTTTCCTGTTCTATCTTCGGCAGATAGCTCAGCATGTATTCTGCATCCTCTCCGTCGATGCCCAGATTCAGTTTCATGCGGTCGATTCCTCCCAATCCCAGTACGGTCAGCTCATTCTGCGGATTGAAGCGGGTCTTGACTTTAAACGAAGCGTCGGTGTAGGCTGGAAGAAAAGGCAGGCCCAGCACTTTGAAAAGCATCTGCAAGTATGACTGCCGGACGGATACCAGATAGGAGGTACGTTCGCCGATGTGTCCGTTGGAACTCAGCGAAACTTCTGATGCTCCCAGCGTAGCCTTTATTGAATTATGCTCCATGTCACCGTCGCGCAGGCTGAAGTCGAGAACCGAGCTCAGCGCATTGCCTCGGTTGGCGGGGAAAGCTCCGCTGTAAAAGTTTACGTTGCGGATCAAGTCTGCGTCAATCAGCCCGACCGGCCCTCCTGATGCTCCTTGTGTGCTGAAATGATTGATGTTTGGAATCTCGACTCCATCGAGGTAGAAGCGGTTTTCTGAGGGGCCTCCTCCGCGTACGATCAGGTCGTTGCGATAGCCGATGGGGGAGAATGCTACACCCGGATAATTCTGTACCACGCGCGATATGTCCCGGTTGGCTCCCGGCGCTTTTTCTATCTCCTGCATTCCGAT
>ENA-OPVK01001937-OPVK01001937.1-human-gut-metagenome-genome-assembly--contig:-NODE-1937-length-11466-cov-2.362019_pt1 | contig 11466 bp, 6 predicted proteins | sample MGYA00241495_ERZ501982 | MGnify/ENA primary metagenome ERZ501982 (study PRJEB25962, sample SAMEA2042002) | human gut metagenome | biome: human gut; feature: human-associated habitat; material: faeces...
GCGCGGCCTTCCGCCGCAGCTCTTCCAGCTCCTGCTTGCGGGTGAACAGCCCCGCCGAGCGCTGGACGCTGCCACCCGTGAAGCTGCCGCCCGCGTTGATGACCTGGCCGTCCATTGTGACAATGCGGTTGCGGTAGCCAAGATTTTTGGCCACCACCGACGCTTCGCCCAGATCCTCCACCACAATAATGCGGCCCAGCAGGTTATCAATAATATGCTGGTACTGGGGGGCGGTCTCCACCAGGTCGGCGGCCACCTCCGCCGTACCGGTCAGACGGCCATTGAATCGGCTGCCCTGCACGGTATCCAGCGGCAGGAAGGGTGCACGTCCGGCGCGTTCTTCCTTCAAAAAGGTGATGGCCGCGCGGGCGCAGCCCTGGTCCTGCACCACAATGTTCTGTAAGGCAAACCCCAGCGCCGTCTCGATGGCAATTTCATACCCCTTGCGCACGCTCAGGATACCGGCCACGGGGCCGATGATGCCCCGCAGCCGCCCACCGCCCGCGGCGCGCATGACGGCTTTTACGCTCTGCTGATAGCCGTCCATGTTGCGCTCCAGATCCTCCAGAATGCGGATGCGCTGGGCGGTGTTGTTTTTGTCCGCTGCGGCCTTCTGCAAAGCTTCAGCGGCTTCCGCCTGCTGGCGGTGCCGGCTTTCCAGCTTGAGCTTCAAGCCGGAGCGGATGTTATCGTTGCGGGTCACAGCTTCCTCGCACTCTTTCAGGTGCTCGGCAGCAGCGTCCCGTTCCTCGGTCAGTTTTTGTGCCACATCACCCGCGGCGGCTTCCTGGTTTTTCAGGCCGTTCAGCTGGGCGCGGGCCGCTTCCACGGCGGATTGCAGCCCCGCACCCCGCACCTGCAGGGTAGTGGCATTCTGCTGCATGCGGGCCATGGCGGCGCTCACGATCTCCCGCCGCTCACCGCTTTGCAGCGCCTGCTGTTCCAGCGTGTTCAGCTGCTGGCGCAGCTTGTCCGCCTCGGCATCCAGATTTTGCAGCACGGTTTGCAGCTGGGTGATTTCCGCTTTGTGCTCGTCCGCTTCTTGCGCAATCCCCTTTGCGCCTTCCCCGGCGCGGGTCAGCTCATCGCTGGCGCTGCGGATCTGCTCGTTCGCGTGTTCGGTTTCGTTCTGCAAAACTGCCAGCTGGCTTTCGCTCCCGGCGTTCTGCTCGGTAATGGTGCGGATCTCAGCGTTCGCTTCCTCCACCTGCAGCATCAGCTGCTGGGCTTCGGCGCGCAGGGCTTCGGTACGGGTGTCAAATTCATCCAGCTGGCGGGAAATGCGTGCATAGTCGCTTTCCGCCGCCTCATACTTGCGCTGCTGGTCCCGCACCGTATCCTGTGCGCGGCGGATTGAATCCACCCACAGGGTAATTTCCAGCCCCTTGCGGGTCTCGGAATATGCCAGGAACTGCTCCGCCTTTTCGCTGTCGCGTTTCAGGGGTCCAACCCGCTTTTCCAGCTCCCCCAGAATATCCCGCAGGCGTTCCAGATTGCCCTCCGCCGCGGCCAGGCGGCGTTCGGCTTCATTTTTGCGGTAGCGGTATTTGGCAATGCCAGATGCTTCCTCAAAAATCTCGCGCCGCTCGGTGGATTTTGCACCAACGATCTCCGCAATGCGCCCCTGACCCACAATGGCGTAGCCATCGCGCCCAAGGCCGGTATCCAGCAGCAGCTCGTACACATCTTTTAAGCGCACGCTCTGGCCGTTGATGGTATACTCGCTCTCCCCGCTGCGGTAATAGCGGCGGCCAATGGTTACTTCGTCCGCGTCCATTTCCAGCCCATGATCGGAGTTATCAATGGTCAGCGATACCGCCGCATAGCCCATTGCGCCGCGGGTCTGGGTGCCGCCAAAAATAACGTCCTCCATCTTGCCCGCACCGCGCAGCTGTTTGGAGCTGGTTTCGCCCAGAACCCACCGGATGGAATCCGAAATGTTGCTTTTGCCGGAGCCGTTCGGCCCCACAACACCGGTAATGCCTTCGCCAATGGTGATCCGCGTTTTATCCGGGAAGGACTTGAAGCCCTGTATCTCAAGTTCTTTTAAGCGCATAGATGCCCCTTTTTATGCCTGCTGTTCCAGCTTGGTCAGCGCCGCTTTGGCAGCCTGCTGTTCCGCAGCCTTTTTGCTGCGGCCTTCGCCCACAGCCAGCGCCTTGCCGTTCAGCGCCACAGTAACCTGGAACCGCTTATCATGCGCCGGGCCGGATTCCCCTGTCACGGTGTAGGTCAGGCGGTCGTCCGGGTGTTTCTGCACCACTTCCTGCAGGGCGGTCTTGTGGTCATCCTCGGCGGTTTTGCCCTCCGTGATGAACGGCAGGATAAAGTTGCGGGCGGTCTCAATGCCGCCGTCCAGGAACAAAGCGGCAATGGTGGCTTCAAACGCATCCGAAACCACGCTGGGGCGGCAGCGCCCGCCGCCCAGCTCCTCGCCGCGGCCCAGCCGCAGGTAAGAGCCCAGGTCGATCTCCTGCGCAAACTGGAACAGCGCGTCCTCGCTGACCAGCGAAGCGCGCATGCGGGACAGTTCGCCCTCCGGGCGGGTGGAATGGTGGAACAGATAGTTTGCCACCACAACGGACAGCACACTGTCGCCCAAAAATTCCAGCCGCTCGTTATACAGCGTAGGGGTTTTGCTCTCGTTGGCGTAAGAGCTGTGGGTCAGCGCCGTGATGAGCAGTTCTTTATTCTTAAAATGGTAATGCAGCTTTTCTTCCAATTCCTCAGGGGTACGCGTGGTCATAAGATTGCCTTACCTTTCGTTCTCTCTGTTTTGCGATTGTATATCGGGATATTTTGCAGGCCGGGCGGGCAATGCCCGCCCCTGCAATGGGCTTTGGTTTTGCGGCTATCCCGTAGGGGCGCACATTGTGCGCCCGCTGCCTATATTTTGGTACCGGCCATTTCCAATGGGCGGGCATAACATTTCAATTTTCGCACGATATGCCGTTTTATTCCACGTCTGTCTTTTCTGCTGCGGCCTTGGCGGCTACTTCGGCCAGGGCGCTCTGCATGGTGCCGCACAGGTCATTGGCAACGCACAGCTTTGCCTGGCGGATGGCGTTCTTGATGCCCTTGGCCTTGCTGGAACCGTGTGCCTTGATGACCGGCTTTGCCGCGCCCAGCAGCGGTGCGCCGCCGATCTCCTCAGAGTCCATCATGTGCTTCAGATTGCGCAGCCCGCCTTTTACGCCAAGGTAGCACAGCTTGGTCACAATGCTCTGCATAAAGATGTCTTTCAGCATGCCCAGCAAAGTACCTGCCACACCCTCGGTCAGCTTCAGCACCACATTGCCCACAAAGCCGTCGCAGACGATAACGTCCACCTCACCAGCCATAATATCACGCGGCTCAATGTTGCCCACAAAGCGGATGGCCGGGTTTGCTTTCAGCAGGCCGTGGGCTTCGCGGTACATCGGGGTGCCCTTGGTGTCCTCGGCGCCGTTGTTCACCAGCGCGACGGCGGGGTCCTTGCGGCCCATGACCTTATTCATGTACACGCTGCCCATGGTGCCAAAGGCATTCAGCATCTCGGCACGGCATTCGGCGTTTGCGCCGCAGTCCAGCAGCAAAAACGGCTGCTTTTTGCCCGGCATGCAGGTAGCCAGCGCCGGGCGCTTGACCCCCTTGACGGTGCGCACGATCAAACTGGTGCCCACATGCAGCGCGCCGGTGGAACCGGCGGAAACAAAGGCATCCGCCTCGCCGTTTTTCAGCATCGTCAGGCCTTTGACCAGGCTGGAATCCGTTTTGTGGCGCACGGCCTTGACCGGGTCATCGTGCATATCCACATCCTCGGTGCAGTGAATCAGCTCAAAGGGGGTCAGGTCCACGCCAAGCTCCTGGGCAGCGGCCTTGATCTTGGCTTCATCACCCAGCAGGGCCAGGGTCATGCCATCACCAAACTCTTTTACCGCATCGGCTGCGCCCTGTACGGTCGATTTCGGGGCGTTATCGCCACCCATTGCGTCCAATAAAATTTTCATAATCCACCTCAGTGTTCCGCTTCAGCTGCCCATGCCCGCATAGTGGCCTGTGCAGCATCAGAAAGTGCCATATACCGTTCGCGCTTATCCCGGATGGTGTCAATCTCCTCGGTGCGCGGCAGAATGCCCATGTTGGCACCCATGGGCTGGAAGTCCTTGTTGGGGGTGGTGATATAATCGATCAGTGCGCCACACATCGTTGTGGTCGGCGGGGGCGGCAGCTCTCTGCCATGCAAACGGGCGTACAAATTGCGCGCTGCCAGCAGGCCGGAAGCCGCGCTTTCCATATAGCCCTCAAACCCGGTGATCTGCCCGGCAAAAAACACGTTGGGGTGCTCTTTCAGGTAAAGCCCCTTGGTCAGCACCGCCGGGCTTTCCAAAAAGGTATTGCGGTGCATCACGCCATAGCGGATGAACTCTGCATGTTCCAGGCCGGGAATCATCGAAAAAACGCGCTTCTGCTCGCCCCACTTCAGCCGCGTCTGGAAGCCGACGAGGTTGTACAGCGTGCCCGTTGCGTTGTCCTGCCGAAGCTGCACGACGGCATACGGCTCTTTGCCCGTCTTCGGGTCGCGCAGACCGACCGGCTTCATCGGGCCAAACGCCAGCACCATGCGCCCGCGCCGCGCCATCGACTCCACCGGCATACAGCCTTCAAAGACCTTCGTCTCCTCAAAGCCGTGAATATCCGCCGTTTCCGCCGCCAGCAGCGCATCCACAAACGCGTTGTACTCTTCTTCCGTCATCGGGCAGTTCAGATAGTCGTCACCGCGGTCATAGCGGGATTGGCGGAACACCTTGTCCATGTTCAGCGATTCCGCCGTGACAATCGGGGCAGCCGCATCGTAGAAATTCAGCGTTTCCAGACCCGGCAGGCGGCTGATGGTTTCGCTCAGCGCGTCGCTGGTCAGCGGACCAGTCGCAATAATCACCGGGCCATCCGGGATTTCCGTGACTTCCCCGCTGACGACCTCCACCAGCGGATGCTCCCGCAGACTTTTCGTGATATGCCCGGAGAACGTCTCACGATCAACAGCCAGCGCACCGCCCGCCGGAACGCGCGCCAAATCAGCCGCTTCCATCACCAGCGAGTGCATCAGGCGCATTTCTTCCTTCAGCAGGCCGACGGCGTTCGTCAGGCGATCGCTGCGCAGAGAGTTCGAGCAGACCAGCTCCGCAAACAGCGGACTATGATGCGCCGGGGACATCTTCTCCGGCTTCATTTCAATTAGCGTGACGGCAATCCCCTGCCGCGCCAGCTGCCACGCCGCCTCGCTGCCCGCCAGCCCTGCGCCGACGACCGTCGCGTGCAGATTACTCATCCGCTTCCTCCTCGCTTGCCTGCACCTCAATGCGGTGGTGGCACGTTTCATTGGCGCACAGGTGCCACACTTCGCCTTTGCGGCCGCGCTTTTCCACCATATAGCTGCCGCAGACGGGGCATTTCTCCGTCACCGGCTTCTCCCACGACACAAAGTCGCATTCCGGGTAGCGCTCGCAGCCGTAGAACTTACGGTTCTTGCGGCTCGTCTTTTCCATCAGACGCGCACCGCACTTGGGGCACGGCGCGTCAATGTAGGTGACAATCGGCTTGGTATTGCGGCATTCCGGGAAGTTCGGGCAAGCCAGGAATTTGCCGAACCGCCCCATTTTGTAGACCATCATCGCACCGCACTTGTCGCACGGCACGTCGCTCGGCTCGTCCTTGACCTCCACCTTTTCAATCTGCTGCTCCGCCAGCTTCAGCGTCTGTTCAAACGGCGGGTAGAAGTCGCGCAGAATCTGCTTCCAGTCCATTTCGCCTTCTTCCACCTTGTCCAGCTTGTCTTCCAGTTCGGCGGTGAACTCCACATCAACAATGTCCTCGAAGTACGTTTCCATCATGCTCGTCACCATGCGTCCCAGCTCGGTGGGATACAGGCGCTTCTTTTCCCGGCTGACGTAACCGCGAGAAATGATGGTCGTGATGGTCGGCGCATAGGTAGACGGGCGTCCGATGCCCTTTTCCTCCATCATGCGCACCAGCGACGCTTCTGTGTAGCGGGACGGCGGCTGGGTGAAGTGCTGCTCGCTGGCGACATCAGCGACCGCCACAGCGTCACCCTCGGACAGCTGCGGCAGCGTCGTTTCGCTCGACGCCACGTCGTCATCCGTGCTTTCCTCATACACCGAGGTGAAGCCCGCAAACTTCTTGTGTTCGCCGTAGAAGCGCATTTCCACGCCGTCGCCGCTGATTTCCATCGTCATCGTTTCGTAGAGGGCGGGCATCATCTGGCTCGCCAAGAAGCGGTTGTAAATCAGCTTATAGAGGTTGTACTGCTCCTTCGTCAGCGACGGCTTGATGCTGTCCGGCGTGCGGTGGACGTCGGTCGGGCGGATGGCTTCGTGCGCGTCCTGTGCGTTCTTGCGCCCCTTGTACTCGTTCGGCTTCTCCGGCAGATAGTCGCTGCCGAAACGCTCCGGGATGTACTCGCGCAGGGCATTCAGGGCTTCATCCGAAATGCGAACGCTGTCCGTACGGATGTAGCTGACAATACCCTGCGTGCCCTCGCCCTCAAGGTCAATGCCTTCGTAGAGCTGCTGGACAACCTGCATCGTCTTTGCCGTCGTGAAGCCCAGTTTTCTGCTGGCTTCCTGCTGCAAAGAGGACGTCGTGAACGGTGCGGCAGGCATCTTGCGCTTTTCGCTCATTTTGATGCTGTTGACCGCAAAATGTGCTTTCTGAATGCGTTCGACCGCTTTCTGCGCTTCCTCCGCATTGGCAATCACCGCTTTCTGCCCGTCGAGCGTGGCAAGGCGCGCCGTGAAGTGCAGCTTGCGCCCATGCGCCTGGTGCGCCAGCAGCTTGGCGGAAATCTCCCAGTATTCCTCCGGGATAAACGCCTCGATTTCTTCCTCGCGCATCACCACCATGCGCGTCGCGACGGACTGCACGCGGCCGGCGGAAAGTCCCTTCTTAATCTTCGCCCACAGCAGCGGGCTGATTTTATAGCCGACCAGACGATCCAGCACGCGGCGTGCCTGCTGCGCGTCCACGCGCCCCATATCCACCGGACGGGCGGACTTCAGCGCGTTCTGAATCGCCTTTTTCGTCACCTCGTGAAACTCAATGCGGCACGGCTGGCTTGGATCCATGTTCAGCACATGGCTCAGATGCCACGAAATCGCTTCCCCTTCGCGGTCCGGGTCAGTTGCGAGGTAAATCTGCGACGCGGTGCGCGCCTCTTTGCGGATGCGGTTGAGAATTTCGCCGCGCCCGCGGATCGTGATGTACTTAAGGGCAAAGTCGTTGTCCACGTCTACGCCAATCTGGCTTTTGGGCAGGTCGCACACATGGCCCTGCGAGGCTTCGACCTTGTAGCCCTTGCCCAGAAATTTGCTGATGGTTCGCGCCTTGGCGGGAGATTCGACAATAATGAGTTTCTGCTTGGCTGCCGTCATGGTTGTTTACCCCTCCGATAAATTTGAAAATGAGAGAAGGGCTATTCTGTCGCCCTGCAATAGCTTTTTCCGGGCAGCGGCTTCACTGCGCCGAGAATTTGCAGCATGGTCAATGACGCCATCAGCTTTGATGCGTCCAGCCCCGTCTGCGAAGCCAGCTGATCAAAGGAGCGCTCACCGTCCGCCAAGGCATCGTAAATCCGCTTCTGCACGTCGTCCATTGGCGGCAGCGGGATTTCGGGCGTTTTAGGCGGTTCCGGCGGGGGCGCTTTCTGCTCCATCACAGGCGGAGCTTTCGGTGCTTTGGCCGGAGCGGGCTGCGTTTCCTTTTTTCGGGGTGCGGGGCGCGGCTGACCCGTATCCTGCCGCTTCGGGATGCTTGCGGCGGGCTGCCAGTCCATGTCCTCCAGAATATCCTTCGCACTTGTGAAGTAGACTGCACCTTCCCGCAGGAGTTGATGCGCCCCTTCGGACATCGGCGCGTCCGGAATGCCCGGATAAGCGAACACATCCTTGCCCTGATCCAGCGCGTGATGCACCGTCAGCATACTGCCGGAGCGGATGCGCGCTTCCATCAGCACCACTGCATGGCCGAGTCCAGCCAGAATGCGGTTTCGCGCCGCAAAGACGTACTTGCTTGACTGCATGTCCGGCGGATATTCACTCAGCAGCAGCCCACCTTGTGAAAGAATTCGTGCTTTCAGCGCCACGTTTTCCGATGGATACGGCACGTTCAACCCGCTTGCCGCTACGCCGATGGTCGGGCTGCCGCCGTCCAGGCACCCCTCATGCGCCGCCGCATCAATGCCGACCGCCAGTCCGCTGACGATGCACACGCCCTGCTTGCTCAAATCACGGCAGAGCGATTTTGTTGCCGCAATGCCTGCAACCGTCGCGCTCCGCGAACCGATAACGGTGATGCACCTGCCCTCCGCCGCGCGCAAATCCCCCTGATAGAAGAGCATGTACGGTGGTTCGGGAATGTTTCGCAGGGATTCCGGATACATATCGTCCGCCATCGAGACAAGCCCCATATTCCACTTCCGCATGGTCACGAGCATATCATGCAGTTTCTCTCGCGACGCGCTTGCCCGCAGCAGCGACAGGCTGTAATCCGAAATCCGGTTCTGCAAGGATGCGCCGTGGTCGCGCTGAAAGGCATCATACGCGGCTTCTGCGCTTCCGTACTCATCCAGCAGCTTTTTCAGTCGCCTGCTGCCTAACATTCCCTGCGCCAGCCACGCCAGACAGGCCTGCTCGCGGGTATATCGCATTTGCCACGCCTCCTTTGCAGAAATTCCAGCTTCTGGTGTTGCCTGCCGTTTTGCATAGTTCTTTAAGAAAAACAGTTTCGCAGCACATTGAACAATGCTATCACAACTCGGATGAAAAATCAACGGGCAAATGATGCGCATAAGGAAACTACTTTGATTTTCGCCAAAAACATCGTTGCGCTTTTGTGCATTCTGCTGTTATTCAATCGCAAAATCCGTCTCCGGAAGCAGATATGGCGTGAGCATTTCCGCAATTTTCGCATAACCTTCCGCGTTCGGATGCAGCCCGTCACTGAGCAGTTCGGGGTAGGCGTATTCGCCCGCTTTGGGGCAGAACGCGCTGTATGCATCCACAAACGTTACGTTTGGCGTCTTATTCGCGAACCGCTTGAACGCCAGATTCAGCAGCGTAATTTTCCCCTGCTGACCGCTGTAAAATGCGCTCGTCGTGGGCAAAGTGCTGAGAATCACAAACTGGCAGTCCGGGTTATTCGCCTGCACCGTCTCAATCATGGCGGCGTAATTCTGCACGATTTCTTCCTTTGTATAACCGTGTCCGATGTCATTGATGCCACAGATGAACACAATCTGCCGATAATTGCGCGCCGCCAGCTCCCCAATACGCGCGCGGCACTCCAGCGTCGTCTGCCCGCCGATGCCATAATTCGCGCAGTCGCTGCGGCCAAGAATCGTGTTCCAATCACCGTAAAGCAGCTTCGCGTTCTGGCAGATGCTGTCGCCAATGAAGGCAATGCCGGTATCCGGGCGATCCCAGCGGCCGTCCGATGAATCCACAATTTCACCCGTTCCCGCAAAATACGCCAGCTTATGCAGCGTCACGGGCTGTTTGCCCGACGAATACACGCTAATTTGATCCAGCCGGGCGAAATTCGACCCGAACGCCATTGCCATCGTGCTTTCATCGAAATACGCCCCGTAGCGTCCTTCGGACACCTCCACCGTCTCCGAGGCATTCACCTTCGCCCACTGCGTCGCGCCGGAATGGCTGGAAAGTGCCAGATACACACCGTATTTCGCGCCGCTGTACTCGACATAAAGCCGGCTGTCCGTGCGCATCTGCGACGCATCGAATGTGCCGCCGACGTGCTGCGTGAATCGGAAGACAAGGCACTCATTCTGTGCGGTGGACGTCGCCGCGCCGCTGAACAGCACCTCATCTGCGCCCAGCGAATCCGTCTGCGCCGCCCCGCACCATGCAACCTTGTGAATCACCATCGTCTTGGTGGATACGGACGTGCCGACGCAGATTTGATCTGCTGCCGCGAAATCCATGCTGCCATACGCCATCCGGCACTGCTCAAACGCAAAGACCGCCGTGTACATTCCATCCGTCTGCGTGCAGGTGGACGGCACGTTGATTTGCGCCCACACGCCGCCTTCCCAGTCGGACAGCGCCAGATAGACGCCATTTTGCACCCCGTCATACGTCACGGCAAAATACCCGTTTTCGGAAATCAGCGACGGGTCAAATGTGCCGTTAACGTTCGTTGTGTCAATGGTCAGCGCAAGATTCCAGCCGCCCGATGCAGGCTGGCTGCCCTCAAACAGTACCGTCTCCGTCATCGGCTCTTCTGCCAGCGCAAAACCAAACAGCAAACAGCAGAGCAAACATACCAGCAGACACTTTTTCTTCATAGTTGCGACTCCTCTTCTCGGTTATGCTGCTTTGATTATACGCTGTTTTCCCGTTTCCTGTCAAGCGTGGAAAAATGCCCGATCCGCGCGAGCAGACCGGGCAAGCAATGGTCAAACCGTACCCGTGACAACAAGCGTTACCGTGCCGGGCGTAATTGTCACTTCGCCCGTCGTCGCATTGCGGGTGTAGGTGGCGGCGGGAATCAGCAGCGGTGTCAGCGTGCGGAAGGTCGCGCCGTCGTAGGTGTAATCCGTGCCGGCAGTCAGCGCCGTGCCGTTCAGCGTCACGCTCGTGATTGTCAGCGCAGGCGTGAACGTATCCGTCAGTGACACGTTGTCCGTCGCCGTCGTTGCCGTTGCGCCACGGTTTTGCAGCGTGAAGGTGTACGTCAGCACACCCGCCTCCGTCACCGTCGTCGGACACATGGATTTGATAACGCTCAAATCCGGCGCGGGGTCAGCATTCACGGTTGCTTCCGCCGTCAGGGGCGCCGCGAGTCCGCCGCCTGTCACGGTTGCGGTGTTCGTCACGCTTTCCTCAGCGCCGTAGGGCGTGAACTGGTTCGTCTTGACGACGTACATCAGTGTGGTGTTGCCGCCCGCGGGAATCGACAGTCCTGTCACCGTCAGCGGACTGGTTGCCGCGATGGTCGGCGTCGCCTGCAAGATGCCGTTGCGGTAGTAACGTAGCGTATCGCTCTGATACGTCATCGGAACGACCGCTGCAGTACCCGCCGCAGGGGTATACGCGCCCAGGTTATCCGTCAGCGTCAAACCCGTCAGCGCCGCCGTACCGGAATTGACAAGCTGCACGGCGTAGGTAATCGTATCGCCGTTTTGGTAGGCTGCCGGAATCGCGGTCTTGCTCACGGACAGCACCTCGGTCAGCACGCCCGTCACCACATTGGAGGGAATCGACTGGTTGTTATAAGAAAGCGTTGCCTGATTCGTGAACGTTGTCGGCATCGCGAAATTCCTCCTTTCCCGGCGCTGTCAATCAGCTTTCCGGGGCACTTTCAAGCTATGCCGGACGTTTTGTGTTGGTGCGCAAAAAAACGGCGCGCTCCGCTATGGATACGGAAGCACGCCGCAGGTTTATGCTTTTT
>ENA-OPVK01001938-OPVK01001938.1-human-gut-metagenome-genome-assembly--contig:-NODE-1938-length-11463-cov-1.824947_pt1 | contig 11463 bp, 8 predicted proteins | sample MGYA00241495_ERZ501982 | MGnify/ENA primary metagenome ERZ501982 (study PRJEB25962, sample SAMEA2042002) | human gut metagenome | biome: human gut; feature: human-associated habitat; material: faeces...
TTCCTGCAATCGGTTGCTTTCCGTTACGGTATCGGATTCTGGAAGCCCGGAGCCGGTATCATTCACCAGGTCGTGCTGGAAAATTATGCTTTCCCCGGCGGTATGATGGTTGGAACTGACTCGCATACTCCCAATGCCGGTGGACTGGGTATGGTTGCAATCGGAGTAGGAGGGGCTGATGCCGTTGATGTAATGACCGGGATGGAATGGGAACTGAAGATGCCACGCCTTATCGGTGTGCACCTCACCGGCAAACTCTCCGGTTGGGCATCTCCAAAGGATATTATTCTCAAACTGGCAGGTATCTTTACCGTAAAGGGTGGAACAAATGCCATCATTGAATATTTCGGACCGGGAACCGCTTCATTGTCTGCCACTGGAAAGGCTACCATCTGCAATATGGGGGCAGAGGTGGGGGCGACTACCTCCCTTTTCCCTTACGATGAGCGTATGGGTACCTACTTGAAGGCTACCGGACGTGAAGAAGTGGCGGAAATGGCTGCTTCCGTAGCTGCCGACCTTCGCGCCGACGACGAAGTGCTGGCAAATCCGGAAAAATATTACGACCGCATCATTGAAATAGACCTCTCGCTGTTGGAACCGTATATCAATGGGCCCTTTACGCCGGATGCAGCAACACCGATATCGAAATTTGCCGAGGTAGTGATAACCAATAACTATCCCCGCCGGATGGAAGTCGGCCTGATAGGGTCGTGTACCAATTCGTCCTATCAGGATTTGAGCCGCGCAGCCTCCCTTGCCCGGCAGGTAAAGGAAAAGAATTTGAAGGTTGCTTCTCCGCTGATTGTCAACCCCGGTTCGGAGCAGATACGTGCCACTGCTGAACGCGACGGCATGATTGCCGCTTTCGAAGATATTGGCGCAACGATAATGGCGAATGCCTGCGGACCTTGTATTGGCCAGTGGAAGCGCCATACTGATGACCCCGAACGCAAAAATTCCATCGTCACCTCTTTTAACCGTAATTTTGCCAAACGTGCCGATGGAAATCCCAACACTTTTGCTTACGTCGCTTCCCCGGAGATAACGATGGCGCTGACCATTGCCGGTGACCTTTGTTTCGACCCGTTGAGGGATACGCTGGTCAATGCCAAAGGAGAGGTTGTGAAACTGTCCGAACCGGTCGGTGAAGAACTGCCGGCACACGGGTTTATAGGAGGAAAGGAAGGATACATTGCTCCAGGCAAAGGACAGACGGAAATTACGGTCAATCCTCATTCACAGCGCTTGCAACTGCTGACTCCCTTCCCTGCCTGGGATGGCATGGACTTGCTGAATATGCCTTTATTGATTAAAGTGCAGGGGAAATGTACCACCGACCACATTTCCATGGCAGGGCCATGGCTCCGTTTCCGGGGACATCTGGAGAATATTTCGGATAATATGCTGATGGGAGCTGTCAATGCTTTCAATGGAGAGACGAATAGTGTCTGGAACCGCTCTACCAATACCTATGGAACGGTGTCAGGCACGGCGAAATTGTATAAATCCGAAGGCATCCCTTCCATTGTCGTTGCCGAAGAGAATTATGGTGAAGGTTCCAGCCGTGAGCATGCTGCCATGGAACCACGCTTCCTGAATGTACGCGTCATTTTGGCGAAAAGCTTTGCCCGTATCCATGAGACGAATTTAAAGAAACAAGGCATGTTGGCGCTGACCTTTACGGATAAGGCCGATTATGACAAGATTCGTGAACGCGACCTGATTTCTGTCATGGGGCTGAAAGATTTTGCTCCGGGACGTACTTTGAAGGTGGTTCTTCATCACGAGGACGGGAGTAAAGAAAGTTTTGAAGTACAACATACGTATAACGAACAGCAGATAGCCTGGTTCCGGGCCGGTTCTGCACTTAATGCAAGATAGAATATGGAAAAAATGACTGTACCTTTTATTACCGGCGATGGAGTGGGAGCAGAAGTGACCCCATCCATGCAGGCTGTCGTGAATGCCGCTGTCAAGAAATCCTATGGTGACCGGCGTGGCATTGAATGGAAAGAAGTGTTGGCAGGAGAACGTGCCTTTCACGAAACTGGTTCCTGGTTGCCGGACGAAACCATGGAAGCCTTCCGCACCTATAAGGTGGGCATCAAAGGTCCTTTGACAACTCCCGTCGGCGGAGGTATCCGTTCCTTGAACGTAGCCTTACGTCAGACGCTCGATTTGTATGTCTGCCAACGTCCGGTACGTTGGTATAAGGGCATTGTTTCTCCACTCAAAGAGCCGCAGAAGGTGGATATGTGCGTATTCCGTGAGAATACCGAGGATATTTATGCAGGTATCGAATGGGAAGCCGGAACTCCGGAGGCTGAAAAGTTCTATCGTTTTCTCCATGATGACATGGGGGTGACAAAAGTCCGTTTTCCCGAAACCTCCTCGTTTGGCGTGAAGCCCGTTTCAAGAGAAGGAACAGAGCGCTTGGTGCGTGCCGCCTGCCAATATGCTCTTGAGCATCATCTGCCTTCCGTGACGTTGGTACACAAAGGAAACATCATGAAATTTACGGAAGGCGGCTTCAAGAAGTGGGGGTACGAACTGGCAGAACGTGAGTTTGGTAAAGAGCTGGCAGAAGGGCGTCTGGTCATCAAGGACTGCATTGCCGATGCATTCTTGCAGAACACGTTGCTTATCCCCGAAGAATATTCCGTGATTGCCACGTTGAATCTGAACGGCGATTATGTGTCCGACCAACTGGCTGCCATGGTAGGCGGCATCGGCATTGCACCGGGTGCGAATATCAACTATAAAACGGGGCATGCCATTTTTGAGGCTACTCACGGGACGGCTCCGAACATTGCCGGGAAAGACATTGTGAATCCTTGCTCCATCATCCTTTCCGCTGTGATGATGCTTGAATATCTGGGTTGGAAGGAAGCAGCCTCTCTTATAGAGAAAGCTTTGGAGCAAAGTTTCACTGAGGCCCGTGCTACTGCCGACTTGGCCCGTTTTATGCCGGGTGGCGTCTCGCTGTCCACTTCGGCTTTCACCCGGGAGATTGTAGGAAGAATAGAAAATGGGAATAACGAATAAAACGAAACGATTATGAAGAAGGAGTATCTGATTTACAAGCTTTCCGAAGATTTGAAGGAAGCTACCCGGATTGAGAATGAACTGTTCAGGAAGTTTGATGTGAAGCGCGGTTTGCGTAATGAGGACGGCACGGGAGTCTTGGTGGGGTTGACCAAAATAGGCAATGTGGTCGGCTATGAACGCATCCCCGGTGGAGGGCTGAAGCCTATTCCCGGCAAATTGTTCTACCGCGGTTATGATGTGGATGACTTGGCACACGCCATCATCAAAGAGAAGCGTTTCGGTTTTGAGGAAATTGCCTACTTGCTGCTTTCCGGCCGCCTGCCCGACAAGGAAGAACTCTCTTCTTTCCGTGAGCTCATCAACGATAATATGCCGCTGGAGCAGAAGACCAAGATGAATATCATTGAACTTGAAGGAAACAACATCATGAACATCCTGGCGCGCAGCGTGCTCGAGATGTACCGTTTCGACCCGGATGCCGATGACACTTCCCGCGACAACCTGATGCGCCAGAGCATTGAGCTTATTTCAAAATTCCCGACCATCATCGCGTATGCCTATAACATGCTTCGTCATGCCACCCATGGCCGTTCATTGCATATCCGCCATCCGCAGGAAGACCTTTCCATTGCCGAGAATTTCCTCTATATGCTGAAGAAGGACTACACGGAGCTGGATGCCCGCACACTCGACCTGCTGCTGGTTCTTCAGGCCGAGCACGGTGGTGGTAACAACTCCACTTTTACCGTACGCGTCACTTCTTCTACCGGGACGGATACTTACTCTTCGATAGCGGCAGGTATCGGTTCCTTGAAAGGGCCGCTTCATGGAGGTGCCAATATCCAGGTTGCCGATATGTTCCACCATCTGCAGGAAAACATTCAGGACTGGACGAACGTGGATGAGATTGATACTTACTTCACCCGCATGCTCAACAAGGAAGCTTATAACAAGACCGGCTTGATATATGGTATCGGACATGCCGTCTATACCATTTCAGACCCGCGCGCCATTCTGCTGAAAGAGCTTGCCCGCGACCTTGCCCGCGAAAAAGGGAAAGAACGCGAGTTCGCTTTCCTTGAACTGCTTGAGGAGCGCGCCATTGATGTGTTTGGCCGTGTGAAGAATAATGGCAAGACGGTTTCGAGCAATGTGGATTTCTATTCGGGCTTTGTGTACGAGATGATTGGGCTGCCGCAGGAAATCTTCACGCCTTTGTTTGCCATGGCACGTATTGTAGGTTGGTGTGCACATCGCAATGAAGAATTGAACTTCGAAGGCAAGCGTATTATCCGTCCTGCCTATAAGAATGTTTTGGATGAGGTGACTTATGTGCCCATTAAGAAACGGTAAGGATTAAACTTGTATCTTTTAAATCGTTCCATCACGGGGGAAAAATCGTTCCACCATGGTGGAACGATTTTTTCTCCATGGTGGAATGAAATTTACTCCATGATGGAACGATTAGATTTTCGTATCTCTACTGCTTAATCTTCTCAGTAAAAAACACTGGTTTTTGCATGAAAAAACAATTATCCGGGGAAAACGATTTGTTTGTTGTGAGTTTTCTTTATCTTTGCTTCGCATAAATAAAGAACTATGAATCAGGAAACTTTTCAGATATTTCTGTGGGTAATGAGTGCTGTGGCATTGGTTGTCTTTATTGCGCTCTATTTTGTCAAAGCGGGTTATGGCATGTTCCGTACTGCCTCGTGGGGAATCTCCATCAATAATAAACTGGCGTGGGTGCTTATGGAAGCGCCGGTATTCATCGTCATGTTTGGGTTGTGGGGGAAGAGTGGAGCGGGATTTGCCGTGCCGGTATATTTCTTTTTCCTGCTGTTTCAGTTGCACTATCTTCAGCGGGCCTTTATTTTTCCGTTCCTGCTGAAAGGTAAAAGCCGGATGCCGGTAGCTATTATGGCGATGGGTATCGTCTTCAACCTTTTGAACGGGATGATGCAGGCGGGCGGTTTGTTCTATTTTGCTCCCGAAGGCTTGTATGCCGATGGCTGGGCCTATTTGCTGAAACCTCATGCCTTGTTGGGAATCATTCTGTTTTTTGCGGGTATGTTCGTCAATTTGCATTCCGACTATGTGATACGTCATCTGCGCAGGCCGGGTGATACGAAGCATTATCTTCCCGGAAAAGGGCTTTACCGATACGTCACTTCTGCCAATTACTTCGGTGAGCTGGTGGAATGGACGGGGTTTGCCATACTCACAGCCTCTCCCGCTGCCTGGGTGTTCGTCTGGTGGACGTTTGCCAACCTTGTTCCCCGTGCCGATGCCATTCACCGCCGTTATCGGGAGGAGTTTGGTGATGAGGCGGTAGGAAAGCGCAAACGCATCATTCCATTTCTTTATTAATGGAAAATGGAGAGTTGAAAATGGAAAATGAATAATTCATAACTTATAACTCATAACTCATAACTCATAACGATGGAATCCAAGTTATTCACCCCCGTCACTTTCGGACCGTTGACCTTGCGTAACCGTACCATCCGTTCGGCAGCTTTCGAGAGCATGTGTCCCGGAAACGCTCCGTCGGACATGTTGCTTGACTATCATCGGTCGGTAGCGGCTGGCGGTATAGGTATGACTACTGTTGCTTATGCGGCAGTTACTCAGAGCGGTTTGTCTTTTGACCGCCAGTTGTGGATGCGTCCTGAGATTATCCCCGGACTCCGTAGGCTGACTGATGCCATACATGCGGAGGGAGCTGCGGCAGGCATCCAGTTGGGACACTGTGGCAACATGTCCCATAAGAGCATTTGCGGTTGTATGCCCGTCGGCGCATCTTCCGGTTTCAATCTTTACTCTCCTACCTTTGTGCGCGGACTGCGTGCCGATGAGCTGCCGGAGATGGCGCGTGCTTATGGACGTTCGGTGAATCTGGCACGGGAGGCCGGATTTGATTCTGTAGAGATTCATGCAGGGCATGGCTATCTCATCAGCCAGTTCTTATCCCCGTCTACCAACCATCGGAAAGACGAGTTCGGAGGCTCGTTGCAGAACCGTATGCGTTTTATGGATATGGTAATGGAAGAAGTAATGAAGGCTGCCGGAAATGATTTGGCTGTCTTGGTGAAGATGAACATGCGCGACGGTTTCCGTGGAGGGATGGAGCTGGACGAGACGATGCAGGTGGCCCGGAGGCTGGAGCAGTCGGGAGCACATGCGCTGGTCTTGAGCGGTGGATTCGTCAGTAAGGCGCCGATGTATGTCATGCGGGGCGAAATGCCTATCCGCAGCATGACGCATTACATGACCTGCTGGTGGTTGAAATACGGTGTACGCATGGTAGGCAAATGGATGATACCGAGCGTACCGTTTAAGGAAGCTTATTTCCTGGAAGATGCCTTGAAATTCCGTGCCGCCTTGAAGATACCGTTGGTTTATGTGGGTGGTCTGGTTTCCAGGGATAAGATAGATGAGGTGCTGGATGACGGCTTCGAGGCTGTGCAAATGGCGCGCGCTCTGCTCAATGAGCCGGGGTTCGTCAACCGCATGCGTGCCGAAGAGAATGCACGTTGCAACTGCCGGCATAGTAATTATTGCATTGCCCGGATGTATTCCATCGAGATGGCATGCCATCAGCATTTGAAGGAGGAGCTTCCACCTTGTCTGAAAAAGGAGATAGAGAAAATCGAAGCGAAAGGCTGATTTTTAGTTTTTAATTTTCAATTTTTAATTATTAAAGTGAATTTAGCTGTTATAACCGGGGCAGACGGTGGCATGGGCATGGAAATTACCCGCGCAGTGGCAACTGCCGGCTATCAGGTCATCATGGCATGCCGTGACCCCCAAGCTGCCGAACCCAAGCGGCAACTGCTGATGCGTGAAACCGGTAATCCGCGTATTGAGACTGCTCCCATTGATTTGGCATCTCTGGCTTCAGTGGCCGCATTTGCAGAGCATCTGTTGAAGCGGGGAGAGCCGTTGGCGTTGCTGATGAACAATGCCGGAACCATGGAAACGGAACGTCGCATTACCGAAGACGGACTGGAACGGACGGTGAGTGTCAACTATGTAGGCCCTTACCTGCTGACCCGCAAGCTGCTGCCATTGATGGGAGAGGGGAGCCGTATTGTGAATATGGTATCTTGTACGTATGCCATCGGTCATCTTGACTTTCCGGATTTTTTCCTCCGGGGAAAGAAGGGTGGCTTTTGGCGCATTCCTATATATAGCAACACGAAGCTGGCATTGACTCTGTTCACCATCGACTTGGCCAGTCGTGTCAAGCACAAAGGTATTGTTGTGAATGCGGCTGACCCGGGGATTGTGTCTACCAATATCATTACCATGCATATGTGGTTTGACCCGCTGACAGATATACTTTTCAGGCCTTTCATCCGTACTCCCCGTAAGGGAGCTGCAACGGCTGTCAGCTTATTGCTGGATGAGGATGCCGGTAAACGTACGGGTACATTGAATGCCAGTTGCCGTCCCAAGTCTCTTTCGGAGAAGTATACCCGGCATGTGCAGATGGAAGAACTGTGGGAGAGGACGGAAAGTATAGTGAAGAAATGGTTGTGAAAAAACAGAGAAGACGCATATGTCGCCTTCTCTGTTTATGGGGTATCTGAACTGTCTGTCATCAGATAGACAGTTCTCTCAATACATTTACAAGGTCTTTCTTGATGGGTTTGTCATTCTTGATGGCCTTCGTGAAGGGAACGTATACCACTTCATCGTGGTCAATGCCTATCATGACATTGCGCTGTCCTTCCATGATGGCGTCGATGGCGGCTGCGCCCAGACGGCTGGCAAGGATACGGTCGTGTGCCGTAGGGCTACCACCGCGTTGCAAGTGACCGAGGATGGTCACGCGTACGTCATATTGGGGGTATTCGTTCTTTACACGCTCTGCATAGTGCATGGCACCACCGGTCAGTTCACTCTCGGCTACCAGTACGATACTGCTGTTCTTGGATTTCCGGAAACCGTTCTTGATGAATTCTTCCAGTTGGTCTACTTCCGTACTGAATTCCGGGATAATGGCTGCCTCTGCTCCGGATGCGATAGCGCCGTTCAGGGCGAGGAAACCGGCGTCACGTCCCATTACCTCTACAAAGAAAATACGATCGTGTGACGTTGCTGTGTCACGTATCTTGTCAACACATTCGATAATAGTATTCAAGGCTGTGTCATAACCAATTGTGGAGTCGGTTCCATACAAGTCATTGTCAATTGTACCAGGCAATCCGATACAAATCATATTATGCTCATTGGCCAACAGTTGGGCTCCCGATAAGGAACCATTTCCACCAATCACAACCAGTGCATCGATTCCATGTGCCTGAAGATTCTCATAAGCTTTCTGACGTCCTTCAGGAGTCATGAATTCTTTCGAACGCGCTGTTTTAAGAATGGTTCCGCCACGTTGTATAATATTGCTGACACTCTCTGAGGTCAAGTCTTTTATGTCATTGTTAATCAATCCCTCATAGCCCCGATAGATTCCTTTTACTTTCCATCCGTTGTAAATGGCTGAACGAGTCACCGCACGGATTGCTGCATTCATTCCCGGAGCATCACCCCCGGAGGTTAAGATACCAATACATTTAATTGTTCCCATGATGTTCTTTTTACCTATGAATAATTTGTTTAGATGTTGCAAAAGTAGAAAAAATAGTTGTACGCATGCAAGAATCTTTTCTAATTTAGAAGCTGTCTATACCTTATTTAATATATGTGTAATAGGTTGCAACAGTCTTTTAAGTTCAGAATTTAATCTCTTCCAATATCTGAAGGATACGTTCTGCCGTACGTCCATCCCAGCGTTCCGGAAGGGAGCCTGTTTTCCACTCTCCTCTTCTCAGAACCCGGAGGGCTTCTGCCAGTTCTTTCATATCCAGACCTACGGCAACGTTGGTCCCCTGGTTTACTGTTTCAGGATGTTCCACATAATCATGTAAGGTAATACAAGGTATTCCGAGAAACGTTGCTTCTTCCGCCACATTGCCTGAATCTGTGATAATTCCGGCTGCATGTGCTTCCAAATAGCCAAATTGCAAATAAGGCTGGGGAGGCAACAAATGAAAGCGGGACAAATCAAGATGCAAAGAACGTATCTTATCTGCTACATACGTATGAAGTGGAGTCATGATTGGCAAATCCGTCTCCCGCAAAAGAGTTTCCAACAAATTCTGCAATGTTTCCGGCTCATCGACCACTGCGCGTCGGTTCAGAGTGAACAACAGGTAGGCTCCGTCAGTGATATCAGCCGGCATATCGGGACGCACGAATCTCTGTCGATTGTAACGCAATGTATCAATTAGGAGATTACCTACGAAATAGACATGGGCCTGTTCTGTCCCCGTTTGATTCAGGTTGCGATTGGAATTCATTCCCGCAGTAAAGAAATAATCAGATAATCCATCTGTAATCATCCGGTTAACCTCCTTGGGCATATTCATATCAAAGGAACGGATTCCTGCAACCAAATGCGCTACTTTGATGCCTTTCTTTTTTGCTACGATGGAACATGCCATGGTTGGGGTCATATCATCGACAACCATCACCAAGTCTGTAGGGTGAGCATCCAGGTCATGTGCAAAAGAAACCAAGATTCCCGCCAAACGTTCAAAGAAGTCCGTTGCTTCCACATTGAGATATACATCGGGAGCATCCATTCCCAAATCCTCAAACAATGTAGAGTCCAAACTTGCATCCTGTCGTGAACCGGTGTAGACCAAACGATATTGAATATCTTTGCCCTGAGCCTGTTCAGCTCTGATTGCACGTGCTAAAGGGGCTATTTTCATGAAATTGGGACGTGCGCCGGCAATAATCGTAATCTTCATACTTAAAAAATGAATATTTAGAGATTTACAGTACTGCTGAATCCTTATAAATTATAGGAGAGCTAATAGCCCACAAATGTAGAGTATTTTAAGTAATCAAGCAACATTCACAATGCACTAAATATCATTTAATAAGTAGGCAGACCTCCTTGTCTGTTGCCAATCTGGTATTGTCCAGCTTATCATACGGCAGATAAAAAAGTGTATATTTGCACCGTATAACTAAAAAGATTGTAACAAAAATGATTAACGGACACGGCGATGACATCCATCACTATACTCATCCGATAACAAGTAATTTCAGTTCCAATGTATACTGCGGAATCGATCATCAAGAGTTATTCCAACGACTTGGCTCGAAAATTTCATGCCTTTGTAATTATCCTGAACCTGCACCTGTCACGTTAGAAACGGCTTTTGCTGATTTTTTTCAGGTAACCGGGGAGAGCGTATGTGTCACCAATGGTGCAACAGAAGCCATTTATCTCATCGCCCAAGCCTTTCGCGGGCGCAAAAGCGCCGTATGGGCACCAACTTTCAGTGAATATGCAGATGCATGTCGTTTGCATCATCACAAGATTTCCTATTTCTACACCTACGATAGCCTTCCGGCAGATGCTGAAGTCGTATGGTTGTGCAATCCGAATAATCCGACAGGAGAAGTGCGTACCTTGTCCAAATTGAAAAACTGGATATCCTGCAATCCTCACAAGCTTTTCGTTATAGACCAGTCTTATGAGGCTTTTACCTTGCATCCGCTGTATAGCGTTTATGAAGCAGCAGCTCTACCCAATGTTCTTTTAATTCATTCCCTGACAAAGCATTTTGCTATCCCTGGTCTTCGCATTGGGTATTTGACAGGACACCCGGAGATATTGCGCGATATACGTGTACAACGGATGCCATGGTCAGTGAATGCTATGGCTATTGAAGCGGGGTTTTATGCATTGGAACAACATTTGTCTCTTCCATTTGACTTGGTTGGCTATCTCAACGAAAAAGAAAAATTTATAAATGCCTGGAAACAGACCCGAATGGTAGATGTATGGGACAGTGATACCCACTTCTTTTTACTTCGTTTGCGTCAAGGTAAGGCTGCTGCGCTCAAAGATTTTCTGGTTCGTGAGTATGGAATATTAATCCGAGATGCATCTAATTTCCGTGGACTTGACGAAAGTTTTTTCCGTCTCGCCACCCAAACACCCCGTGAAAACAAGATGCTTATCCAGGCATTTATGCACTGGTTGCAACAATAATATTCATTTTATGTATATCCTTACACCTATATTATCCCTGATTACAGGTTGGAGTCTTGATAAGATTTTTGGAGATCCACCTGCGTTGCCCCATCCGATCGTTGGCTTTGGCAAACTGATTGCCAAAGGAGAGCGTTGGCTGAATCGTGGAAAATTCCGCCTCCTTAAAGGAGCTGTCATGGCTATAACCTTGGTCTTAGGCATTTATATTTGTACTTATACGGTTTTACAGGCAACTCAGGAAGCTGGTTGGCCATGGCTTTATTACCTGCTGTCCTCTGTCTTGGTATTCTATTGCTTGGCAGGTACTACACTCATTCGTGAAGTCCGTGCCGTATTCCGTG
>ENA-OPVK01001940-OPVK01001940.1-human-gut-metagenome-genome-assembly--contig:-NODE-1940-length-11458-cov-1.810401_pt1 | contig 11458 bp, 10 predicted proteins | sample MGYA00241495_ERZ501982 | MGnify/ENA primary metagenome ERZ501982 (study PRJEB25962, sample SAMEA2042002) | human gut metagenome | biome: human gut; feature: human-associated habitat; material: faeces...
ATGGCTGCCGATCCATTCTCCCCGCACTTCACGGTGCCGGCCTTCCAAATCCCCCACATTCGTCAGATTGGACAGGCGCCAGGAACCGTCCCCCATCAGGATGTCGCCGCCCAGGTAAGCGCGCCTCCACCCGTTGTTATGGCCGCCGGAAGACGGGCAGAATTTATTGGCCCCATTGGGGCTGACGGCTGCTGCCTGATACTGGCCAATCAGCGTCAGCTTCACCTTCCTGATCCATGAGGAATCATTCCGGTACAGCACCGGACCGCGATCCAGCACACGGCACAGGGACGGCAGAGAGCCCCCGGAAACCGGCTGGGACTGAACTGCTCCCGCGCCAGCTTCCGCCGCCGGAAAGGCGGCATACCAACAAGCGGCCAACAGGAACATTCCTGGAAAAACAAGCTTCATCATAGGCTAAACAAACAAATTGGGCGCACATCTTAAGGAGCCCTCTCCGAAAATCAAGCCCGGATGCTCCTTTCGACATTGTTGTTTTCTGAAAGGGTTGTTACGAAGAACGGCAATGATGGACGCACCAGTGCGCCCATCCGGAACGTCTCCATCAGAAGGCCAGGGACGCAGGTTTCAGCACGGCTTGGAGTTACAGCTACATCGGCCTGTTGTATCTCCGGCCTGATGAACCGGGCCATTTCAATCACTTCCTGTACGATGAAGAAACAACGATGCAGCAGCCTGGCATCATCGCGAACAGTTACCGGCACCAAATCATCACTCCGGCAAGCTTTCCCTCCCGGCCCGCATGGGGGAACATGCCTGAATAATTATTTCCCGCTCCTGCGGGGAAAGGCCGTAAATGTCTTCCATCAGCCCATTCATCCGCTCATCCCCTTCCGGGCAATAGCGGACCGCGAGAGCGTCCGCCAGCCCTTCCACTTCCAGCAGGGACAGACCGGGGACCCGGATGGGAGCCCGGAGGACAGGGGCGGTATCCATCTGGAAAAAATCCCCCTGCATTTTTCCCCGGCGGAGAAACCAAAACTGCATCAGGCGCGAATTGAACAGGGCCGCCAGATATTTCATGCTCACGCGTTCCGAGCGTATCACGTTGAATGCCATCATCACATAAGCTTCCTTTTCCGTATAGGAGAAGGTTGGACGGGCACACTTCCTGACAGCCAGAATTTTGGGGCCGGGCCGGAAAAAACGTTCCTGCCGGGGCCAGTGCACATGGTAATATTTCATGCGGCCCATGCGTGTTTCCCGCCGGGCCTCCATCAGGGGACGGAATTTTTCCAAATGGCGCAAAAGCGTAACGGCCTGCTCCGCTCCGTTGGACGGAGTCAGATATAACAGCACCTTCTCCGGAGCTTTCAGTGCATGCCGCCCTGCCTGGACAGGTTCATACAGAGGTTTGAGAAAACGCCGCTCCCGTTCCGGCAACAGGCCAAAATACCCCTGAGGCAAGACAAATACCCCATCCCCCCTCCGGATTCCGTACCGCCGCACTGTTTCCGGCGCCAGATTCTCCAGAGCTCGGGAAGAAACGACGTCAGGATTCGGCACAATCCCCTGCGTCATTTCCTTTGCGGCATCCAGCCTGAAATTCCGGCAGGCATCCATCTTTTCCAGAAGATGCCGCTCTGCTGCAGAGCAGAAGGACAATCCTTCCCTGACGCACGCTCCGGCATCTTCCGGCAAGGGAAACCGACGGTACGGCTCATGTTCCAGAAATGATTCCACGTCATTCAAGGAGCCGCCAAAACGGCGGTATTCCGGAACCAGGCGTCCGCCTCCCTCTCCCTTTTTCTCCGCCAGAACAGTCATGGTATGGACGCGGGCGGATTCAAACACGCGGCAGGCTCCGAAATCCGACAGGCGCAGCAAACCGCAATCTTCCAGCAGCTTGCGGCGGAGAGAGGCGGCTCCCGCATTAGACATCCACTTGTTGGGAACGACCAGATGCATTACGCCCCCCCGCTTCAGGGCATCCAGCCCCACACAGGCAAACACGTACCAGTAATCCATGCGGGAAGAGCAGTAGGAAGCAAGAGAAGAACATTTCAAACGGTCAAATAATTCCTTGTTCCCTTTTTCTCCGACAAAAGGGGGATTGCCGATCACCAGGTCAAAGCCTCCTTCCTCCATCACCGTTGAAAGACCCTGACGCCAGACGCCGGACGCAGACATATCCAGACTGTCCCCGCACAACAGGCGATCCCGTAAATCCCCCTTTCCTCCGGCGGCCAACCATGCGCAACGAAAACGGAAACGGGCCACCTCCAATGCCTCCGCGCAAACATCCACTCCGTAAATATTCTCTTCCAAAACGGCGCGGATTAAATCGGGCTCCGGGCAATCCGGTTCCAGAAGCTTTCTGCGGGCGACAAGCTCCCGGAGCATTCCCATGGTGAATGCTCCGGCCCCTACGGATAAATCCAGCACACGGATACTTCCCAGCAACCCGGCTTCTTCATCACCGCTCCTGGGAGAAGGCAATCTGGATTCCAGCCAGGAAGATACCGCTTCCCGGGCCATCCAGCGAACAAGAAAACCGGGGGTATACACCGTCCCGGAACGGCGGGCGTCCGTCAGGAAACGCCCCAGCAATCCTTCCAGCACGGAAGGAGTAACAACCCGGCAGGCATCCTCTTCCCTCAAGGAAAAAGCGAATCCCCCCTCATGGCCTGCCTGCCGTTTCTGCAAGTTGTCCATCAAAACCTCTTTCAATCGTTCCCAGGTTTCAGGACGGCCCCCGTTGCCCTTCTCCACGGAGAAATACTGAGCTATAAAACAATCCTGAACGTTCCGCTCCTTCACTGCGGCATTCGTACACTACTGGAACAGGCCGCGCAACCAAAAGGAGAAATTGTCCAGAAAGCCAGCTTCAGAACATGAATGCCCGGAACTCCCTTTTCTGAACATTCCCGGCGCCCCAAAACCGTATCAACCACCGGGAAGGGGTCATTCGAACAGATTCACCTATATGAGCGCATATTGAAAAACTTTAACCGCCCGATAAACATTTGAAAAATATCCCCTATTATTATTTTCCGGCGCAGCGCTGGATGAAAAGTCAATCATGGCCATGATGAATCAATCGAAAAGCGTTTCCGGCAGAAAGGGAATTTCAAGCATCGATGAGACAGGAGGCTAAGGCAGGAAATGCCCCGCCAGCCTCCCCATGCTGACGTTGTCACCTTCTTCAAATTCAGAAGAATTTCCTCAATTCGTCTCTCTATTCCCCTATTTTGCAATAAATAAAATCCGGCTTTGCCATCAGCAAGCCGGACTAAAAAAGAAATGGTACCCCGTCACGGGCTCGAACCGTGGACAAACTGATTAAGAGTCAGCTGCTCTACCAACTGAGCTAACGAGGCATGTATCCGGCGATTCCCCGCGATAAGCACCACCCATGAAGATGGAGCCACTGGTCGGAATTGAACCGACGACCCACGCATTACGAATGCGTTGCTCTACCCCTGAGCTACAGTGGCATCGCGAGAAGCGCACGAGCAAGTAATCATAAGGAATCCCTTTTAGCAAGTCTTTTTTGCAATAAGACCGTTTTTTTACGCCTTGAACGCGGAATAGAAGCCAAGAGCGGCAGGTGACAGTAGAAGAGCTTGCATAGGCGAGGGAAACATGGTGGAGTTCATGTCCTCAAAGAGCTTTTCTTTCCCTACTTATCATGAAGGCATATTACATTTTCCAGCAGGCGGACGAAGAAACAATCAGCAACATTCTGGACTGGATGCGCAACCAGGAACGCGCCATTTACCGCGCCGCCGTGCGTGAACTTGGAGCCCTGAAAAAACTGCGACCCGAATTCATTCAGCGCAAACCTCTTCAGGAACAATTTTCCTTCATCAAGAAAATGCTGTCATGGAAACCCAGCAATGAAATCGGTGACCATCTGCTTCAGGTCTGGCTGTTGCGCAAACACCAGGACATGCTGATTACGTTCCTGAATACCCTGGGCATCCCCCATGACGGCAACGGCATTGTCAATGAACTGCCGGAAACGCTGGACAAGGAGAAACTCGCCAAAGCTGTGGACGAACTGTTTGAAAAATACCCTGCCGGCGTAGCGTCCGTCTACCTCCAGATGTTCCAGCTCCAGACGGAAGACGGCTGGGAAGAACTGGCCGAGGTCCTGGCGAACGACCCCCGCGTTACCATCCGTTGACGTTATTCTCCTTCGGGACATAAACAAGGGCCACTCCGTTCCGGGGATGGCCCTTTCTTATGGAGGCAAACGGACGGCCCTGCCGCTGTTATCCCAGTTCCAGGCGGAACAGGCGTCCGGACGGCACGGAACCTGTTTGAAACAGCTGCAAAGGAAAGCATGCCGGAAGCGCAAGCCCATCAGGAGGAGGCGCTGTCCGACTGTTCCGGGTGGAATGCCCCCCTCATCTCCGTGGTACACCATCATACGGGACATGCCGCCGTCAATGACCAGATTCTCCGCATTGACAAAGCTGGAGCCGCAGAGAAAGAAAACGGCCTTCACGATATCTTCCGGAGAACCGACGCGCCCGGAAGGATGCTGAAAAGCGTCTTCCGGATACAGGACGCCGAACAGCCCCGTGTCAATCCAGCCAGGACTGACGCTGTTCACACGAACGCCGAAAGGGGAAAGGCTCATGGAGAGAGCGTGAGTTAAAGAAGTGAGGGCCCCCTTGGCCGCACTATAGCTTTCCGTATCCTTCCGGGACATGGAAGCGCGGGTGGAAGCAATATTCACAATGGAAGCGCCGCGGGAAAAATGGTCGCGAAATAAAAGGTTCAGCAGATAGGGCGCGGAAACTCCCACGCGCAAAACTTCATTGAATTCCTTGAAGGAACAGCCGGAAAGAATGCCGCGATGCGTGATGCACGCATTATTTATCAGCACATCCACACGGCCAAAACATTCCAACACCTTTTCCGCAAAAGACCGCACGTCCTCTTCCACACCCGCATTGCCCGTCATGCAAAGATGCCCCTCTCCCGGCAATTCCTCCAGCAGGAAGGCTGTTTCCTCATGCTTCACCTCTAAAACACCACCCGGCCTCCCGCCGCAGCGAAAGCTTCCGCAATGGCGCAGCCAATGCCGCAGGCTCCTCCCGTCACCACCACGGTACTGCCGGAAAAATCAACATCCTTCATAGGCTGATTGTCATATTCCACTCAAGAAAGTCAATCATCGCCTTCCGGCATACGGTACTTAACGTGCATACATTACATCGCGGTAAAGCCCCATGGCCCTGGAAAGGAGAGGAGAGCGGGTTACCACGTCCGTCTCCACAATAAGACGGGCCATGGAGCCGGAAACGGCCATTTCCGCTTCCTCCGCACGGCGGCTGATACGCTCCATATCCCCGGTTTTCACCAAATTCATACGTCCGGATTTTTGGAAATCATCAACAACGTAGCGCAACCTTTTCAACTTGGCCACCACTTCCACCAACTCCATGGCGCACTGGTCAGCCGTTCCGGCATCCTTGATGCTGCGCAGGAGAAAGTCAATTCTCTCCAGGCACACGCAGAACTCTTCCATGGTCACGACAGGATCGGCCCAGAACTCCTGAAAATCGATTAGCCTGGGTTGTTCTATTTTGAGCCCCGCCACAGCCTTTTGCATGGAAGGGGAATCATACATCCTGGCCGTCGTGAGTTTCAGGAGCACCCGGAAAGCGCGTTTGCGCTCATCCTCCGCCTTCTTTCTCATCTTTTCCAGCCCATCATGGAAATGCCGTTCAAAACCGGGAATCCAGTCTCCATACTTCTTCTCCATTCTGGTAATATTATTCATCTGCTCCCTGACCATTCGGCCCTGAAGGGCTACAGATACGGCATAGGCATCCGCCGCAACTTTATTGTCAATCCCCTCCAGCATGTCCACCATGGTGGAATACTGTTCCAGATAAGCCTTCAGAAACGGCTTTATCTTGTTGTTCAAATACAGGGCCACCCGTTCATCCGTCAGGCTGAGTCCGCACTTCTCCAGATCATTCCTGATGACATCGGAATCATAATACCTGAATTCATGGAGCTTCAGTATTCCCGACATCATCCGGTCGCGGGCCTTGTCCACGCGCTCCCGGAGAATGGAATGAAAGGCGGGATGCATTTTACGCGATTCTTCATGCACGCGCGGATTCAGAACCATCAGGCGCCCGCAATTCATATCGTAAAATTTAAACTTCTCCGTCAGGCGCCCAAGTTCATTCATCAGGGCCTCTCCTGCGGTACGGTCCTGAATGGAAATGACCAGATCCGTCATCTGTTCCACTTCCTTCAGGCGCAGGGAAAGCAGCTCTTCATAAGATTCCACCGGGGAAAACCCTTCTGAATTCCCTGCTTCCGCAGCCCCGGCCTCCCTTCCCTTATCTCCGCAGGAGCACAAACACAGCGCCAGCAGAAGCGCGCCTCCCATCAACGGCAAATTCGGGAACAGAGAAAAACAGGAGCCAAGCTTCATGAGAACGTAGCGTTGAGGAGGGAGAATAAAACTCCGGCCCGCATCGCGGCACCGGAACTACCGTAAAAAAGCGTCATCAAAGTTCAAGGCCTTTTCATCTCATCAGGGAAAAACATTTCCGTTTCTTCGACAGAAAAATATTCATTTAATATAATGAACACTCTTCTGAATCAGGATGTCACACTCTTTTATCCATATCATCCTGTCTGCCGTGATTCTTGATATTCTTCAATACGGACATCCTCTTTTGAGAGAGGAATGCGGGCCCGTGGTTCATATCAACAGGGATATCCTTTCCTTCCTGGACGATATGCAGGAAACCCTGGCCCAGGGAGGCATAGGTCTGGCCGCGCCGCAGGTGGGCAGGCCCATCCAGCTGGTCACCATCAACATCCCTTCCACAGACGCAACCACTACCTGGCTGGAAGTGGACGGATGCCCAACTACGCTGTCCCGAATCATGCCCTTGAATTTTATCAATCCCATCCTGCATCCCTTCGGCAAAAAAGTGCCGTACCGGGAAGGGTGCCTGAGCATCACCAAAGTATATGCGAACGTGATGCGCCGCTCCTGCGTAAGGGCTGTTTTAACCATGATGGACGGACGGACTGTGACCGTGAAATGCAACGGACTGCTGGCGCGCTGTCTGCAGCACGAGGCAGACCACCTTCACGGCGGCCTGTTTACGGATTTGGTTTCCCCCGGCGACCATGACAAGGTGATACGGAGGCTCAGATTGACTCATCCGGACGCTTTTGAAGAAGATGACGACAGCTACGCGCGCCGCATGAAGGAAAAACGCCGCGCCCATGCCCGGGAAACCCGGATGCCGCAGCCCCCGGAAAAACAGCCTGACGTTTAGGCAATAAACCTACCCTCCCTTTACCCCCCGTTCCCTAAAAAACGCCCCGGTTTCCTGGAGGAAAACCGGGGCATCCATAATCACATGGAAAGAAAAAGGGAGAATCAAACAATCCAGTCCAAAACAACCTTGCCGGATTTTCCCGAATTCATGGCTTCAAACCCTTCCCGGAATTCCGTATAGGGCAGACGGTGCGTGATGATGGGTGCTACATTCAAGCCACTGCGGATCATGGAATCCATTTTATGCCAAGTTTCAAAAATTTCACGGCCATAAATGCCTTTCATCTTCAACCCTTTCCAGATGAACTTATTCCACTCGATGCTGGAACCATCGGGTTGAATCCCCAGCAGGGAAATGTTGGCTCCGTTACGGGAATTGTCGATGATGTCCTTCAGGCAGGACGGAGCGCCGCTCATTTCCAGGCACACGTCAAATCCCTCCGTCATTTCCAGCTCCTTCATCACGTCTTCCAGCTTTTCACGGGTCACGTTCACGGTCCGGTCCGCCCCCAGCGTTTTGGCAAGACCCAGGCGAAAATCATTGATGTCCGTAATAACCACCGTCTTGGCTCCGGCCTTCTTGCAGACGGCGGCGGCCAGCCGATAACCCCGGCCCCCGTAATCAGGACGTCTTCGCCTACCAGATCCCAGGACAAAGCCGTATGGACGGCGTTGCCCAGCGGATCAAAAATGGAGGCGATTTCCATCGGAATGCTCTTGTGGATGCGCACCACGTTATCCTGCGGAATGGAAAGATACTCCGCAAAGCAGCCGGGCCTGTTGACCCCCACTCCCTTTGTGTTGGGACACAAGTGCTTCTGCCCTGAACGGCAGCTGCGGCAATGGCCGCAGACAATGTGCCCCTCACCGGAAACAATCTCCCCGGGCTTGTATTCCGTCACGGAAGAGCCTACGGCCTCAATCACGCCGCAGAACTCATGGCCCACATGCATCCCTACCGGAATAGTCTGCTGGGCCCATTTATCCCAATTCCAAATATGAAGGTCCGTGCCGCAAATGGCTGTTTTATGAATTTTGATCAGGACGTCATTCGGGCCGACTTCCGGCATAGGAACATCCATCAATTCCAAACCGGGGCCTGCCTGCGTTTTTACAAGAGCTTTCATGCCCCCCATTCATGCTCTTTTTCCCCTGCGTCGGCAAGCTCAAAATTCATTTCGGAGCGCCGAAAAAATCTAGAGAACGGAGGCTTCCGCCACCCCTTCCCTTCTCATGGAAACGCCCGGAGCAGCGGCGGGCGACAAACGCCGGAAAGACATTCCTGTTCAATCGACAATTCAGACACACACGCAATTTGCCCTTTCCAACAGGAAGGAATCATGATACCAAGGCGTGCGAGTTCTCCTTTTGAACACTTTACTCTATTTACAGAACCATGGCGAAATCATTTTTACCCACCATTTTCGAGCACCCGTATGAAATAGACCCCAAATATGGAAAAAGCGTTGCGTACTTCTCCATGGAATACGCCATTGATAATTCATTTAAAATCTATTCCGGCGGTCTGGGCTACCTGTCCGGCTCCCATATGCGCAGTGCGCATGATCTGCGCCAGAACCTCGTAGGCGTCGGCATTCTGTGGAGCTACGGCTACTACAACCAGATCCGTGCGGAGGACGGATCCATGGCCACGCAATACATGCGTAAAAACTACCCGTTCCTGGAAGATCACAACATCAAATTCCTCATTCATGTCTGCGGAGCTCCCGTCTGGGTAAAAGCCTACTTCCTGAATCCGGAAACATTTGGAACCGCGCCCATGTTCTTCCTTTCCACGGACCTGGAGGAAAATGACGAGGAAAGCCGCAATATCTCCCGCCGCCTGTACGACGCCAACGGCTTCACCCGCATCGCCCAGTACGTACTGCTGGGCAAAGGAGGCGCCCGCCTTTTTGACGAACTGGGCGTTGAACCGGAAATCTACCATCTAAACGAAGCCCACGGCCTGGCTGCCGCCTTCCACGTGCTTGCCAAGACCGGCAGTGTGGAAGAAGTGCGCAAGCGTTTCGTTTTCACTACCCATACCCCGGAAGAAGCCGGCAACGAAAAGATGGACGTAAACACCATGAATACGTTCTCCTTCTTCGACGGGCTCTCCATGGAACAGGTGCGCGCCGCCGTAGGCATGACGGACAATACGTTCAACTACACGCTGGCCGCCCTGCGCCTCTCCCACATCGCCAACGGCGTTTCCAAACTCCATGGAGAAGTATCCCGCCAGATGTGGAAGGACTATGAGGGTATATGCCCCATCATCCATATTACGAATGCCCAGAATCAGAAATACTGGCAGGATCCGGAACTGGCGGAAGCTTTCCAGGCCCGCAACAAGGAAGCGTTCATCCGCCGCAAGCGGGCTTTGAAAAAAGCTCTCTTCCGCATGGTGGGTGAACAAACGGGCCGCGTCTTTGACCCGAACTGCCTCACCATCGTATGGGCGCGCCGTTTCGCGGCCTACAAGCGTCCGGACCTGGTCACCGGCAATCCCACGATGTTCGAACGCATGCTCCAGCGCACCAACTATCCGGTGCAGTTCATCTGGGCCGGCAAACCCTACCCGATGGATCATGGCGCTATTGAAATCTTCAACCGCCTGAATGACTTGACGGCCAAATATCCCCGTTCCGCCGTGCTCACCGGCTATGAACTGGGCCTGAGCCGTTACCTGAAAAACGGTTCCGACGTATGGCTCAACAACCCCGTGGTAACCCGGGAAGCCTCCGGCACTTCCGGCATGTCCGCCGCCATGAACGGCTCCATCTCCGTCTCCACCAATGACGGCTGGATCTGTGAATTCGCCAAGGACGGAGAAAACTGCTTCGTCATTCCGGAAGCACCCGCCCATCTCTCCCCGGAAGCCCGCGACCGCTCCGACCGCGATAACTTCTACAACATTCTGGACGACAAGATTCTTCCCCTCTACTACGATCACAACGACAAGTGGATGGACATCGTTTTCAATGCGATGACAGACATCTATCCCGAATTCGACTCCGACCGCATGGCGGATCAGTACTACACGGAAATGTACAACAGCTAAGATACAACCTTGTCCCTCTTACGGAAAGGCGGCCGTTCTTTTTGAAACCGGTGTCAAAAATCCACGGGAAACGGTTCAGGCTTACTTGGGTACTTCCTCCTCCCCGGCCTCAGCCGCCACCTTGTCTGCATCTCGCTTATGACGGTGCGCAAAAACATTCTCCTGCTGCCATACGCGGGAAAAAGCAGACGTAATCAGCCCTGTGGAAATAGCAATGATGGACACGGCAATAAACATAATCACCCCGGTAAAAATACGCCCCATGGGAGTAATAGGAACCAGGTCTCCGTACCCAACCGTACTCAACGTTTCCACGGCAAACCAGAGCGCGTCAAAAAAGGAACGGAATTTCTCGGGTTGGGCATCGTGTTCCGCAATATAAATTCCCAGGGAAGTGACGTACAGCATGAACAGGATCACGGAGAAGAACAGAAAAAACTCATCCCGGATCAGGTAAAAAGCCTTTTTAAAACTGGCGGCGGTTTCATTAAACCGGGCCAACTTGAAAATAGCCAGTACGCGAACAATCCGCAGGGAATAAAGAATCTGCCAGTCCGCTCCGAAAAACATGCCCAGGAACGGAACGCAGACAATAAAATCCAGAATACCCATGCCGCTGAAAATATAAGCCTTCCGCGGTTTGGCGCATAGCACCCGCAGGATATACTCAAACATGAAGAAATAGCTGATCCAGTAATTCACCTTGGCCGCGATACGGCCTACCAGAGGATGAATATCCGGAATGGCATTCAACGTGTACAGCATGAACCATACCAGAATCAGTACCCTGACAATGTTCTCCCAGGGGCCGAAATTGGCAGCGCCCAGCTTGGTGCGGGTAATCTGGGGCATGGCGGGAATCAGGAACGATGGGCGGCCTTCCACTCGTCAGCCTTGAAGCCGACGCATATCTTTCCATTGGTAATAAAAATGGGGCGTTTAACCAGCATGCCGTTGGAAGCCAGCAAGGCTATCTGCTCATCCAGGCTCATGCCGGCAAGCTTATCTTTCAACTTCATGCTCTTGTAAAGCAATCCACTGGTATTAAAAAATTTCTTGACCGACTTGCCGCTGATGCGAATCCACTCCGTCAATTCTTCCTTCGT
>ENA-OPVK01001942-OPVK01001942.1-human-gut-metagenome-genome-assembly--contig:-NODE-1942-length-11449-cov-2.336230_pt1 | contig 11449 bp, 5 predicted proteins | sample MGYA00241495_ERZ501982 | MGnify/ENA primary metagenome ERZ501982 (study PRJEB25962, sample SAMEA2042002) | human gut metagenome | biome: human gut; feature: human-associated habitat; material: faeces...
GACAGGCACACGCGGGGCGGGCCTGTTCATAGGGCGGCGCCACTACCACACGGGCAGCAAAGACAGCCGCCTGCCCTGCGACGACATTTACGACTTGGCCGAGGCGCCTCGCAACCACTTCTGGATTGCCACCTGGGGCGGCGGACTGCTGAGGGCCACACTCGACGGGCAAGGAACCCTGAGATGGCAGGCCATGCTCGACGGCTCGCCCAACGAGAGACGGGTTAGATGCCTTGCTGACGATGGCCGCGGCACGATGTGGGCCGGCACCGACAACGGACTGTACGCAATCAGCTACGTCGGCCAAGGCAAAAAGCCCGTGACGGCCCATCGCTACAACCTGCAGAACCGCCGTCTGCGCGGCAACGAGGTCATAACCATGCTATACTCAAAGCGCAGCGGGCTGTGGATAGGGGTTCACGGACACGGACTGGCACATTGCAGCGTGAAGAACGGCAGGCTGACGGCAACAAAATACTTTGACGCCGCCCACGGGCTGGCCGGCAACATAGTAAACTCTATAGCCGAAGACGCCCACGGCAACATCTGGGCAGCAACAGAAGAGGGCATCTCGTGTGTCAACCCTGCCACGCTGGCAGTGGCATCCTACAATTTTGCACCGACACTGATGGGCAACGTGTTCATCGAAAACAGTGCGGCCACCGACGGCAGCGGACGGCTGTTCTTTGGCTCACGCCAGGGCATACTGGCCATAACGCCGCATAAAGACCCCACAAGGCAGACTTCTGCACGGTGCGCCCTGACCGACATCCGGATTAACGGTGTGTCGGCGCTGACCATGGACGGCAACGACAGGCCGCTCACCTCGGCCCTGACGCGCATACGGCACATCAGCCTCGGACACACGGAGAACTCGCTGACGCTGCTGTTCTCCGACTTTGAATACTCGAAACCGCATTCCACCCTTTACCAATACATGCTCGAAGGCATCGACGCCAACTGGCACGAACCGACAAGCCTGAACCGCGCCGACTACGGCAACCTGCCGCCGGGGAGATACACTTTCAGGCTACGCAAATTCACCCCCGACGGCCACTCGCCCGAAACGTCACTGCTGATAACCATCCGCCAGCCATGGTACAACACATGGTGGGCCTGGCTGGCCTATGCCATGGCGGCCTCGGCTGTTGCCCTGGCACTGATTAGAGGGTGGCGGGCAAAGTCCAGGCTGCGCCGCAAAATGGAAATAGAACGCAGCCTCAGCGAGTTCAGGCTTAACTTCTTCACCCACATAGCCCACGAGTTCCGCACGCCACTGGCCATCATCCAGGGGGCCATCGACAAGATATGCGACGCTGGCGACAACCATCCGCCACGCTCGGCCGTGGCCACTGCCATGCGCGGCACACGCAGGCTGTCGCGGCTTGTTGACCGCCTGATGGAGTTCCGGAAGATAAACGCCAACAGCCTGAGGCTGAGAGTGGAGCCGGGCGACGTGATTGGGTTTGTGCACGACGTGCTCAACGACTTCCTGCCCATGGCCCGCCAGAAAGGCATATCGCTCACCTTCACACCGTTTGCCCGCTCTTTCGAAATGCCTTTCGACCGCCACATGGTGGAGACAATAACCTACAACCTGCTCAGCAACGCCATAAAATACACCCCGCAAAAGGGCTCCGTCGAACTGACCGTGAAGCTGGGCGAGAACGAAAACAGCATTACTATAGCCGTGGCCGACACCGGGCCGGGCATAGCAGCCGAGCAGCAGGAACACCTGTTCGAACCTTTCATGCACGGATATGTGTCGCAAGGAGGCATGGGCATAGGTCTTTTCCTTGCCAAAAACATGGCCCGTCTGCACCACGGAAGCCTCGACTACAGACGCGGCCCCAACGGACAAGGCTCTGTCTTCACCGTCGTGCTGCCAACAAGCCTTGATGCCTACACCCCCGACGAGGTGCGCCCGAAAGCCATCGACAATGAGTACGGACGTGAGTCGCGCCCAACCGGCACGCCCATCGAGACGGCCTTTGCAATGAACGACGTACGGGTGGCAATTGTAGAAGACGACCCCGACATGATGGAACAGTTGCGCAACGAACTCGGCAACTATTTCAAGACAGACACATACATGGACGGAGCCGAGGCCGCCAAGGGCATAACGGCACAGCCCCCGGCACTGGTAGTATGCGACGTGATGCTGCCCGGCATGAGCGGATACGACGTTGTGAAGCATTTAAAAAGCCACCCCGCCACCAGCAGCCTGCCTGTGATCATGCTCACGGCGCTCGACGACGAGGAGCACCAGATAAAAGGCTACAAGGCGGGGGCCGACGACTACATGGTCAAACCGTGCAACCTGCGCGTGCTGCTGGCCAGGGCTGCACAACTGATAAGATGGCAGTCGGCAACCGTAGCGCAACAACAAGACGGTGGCACGGCAGCGCACAAGGGGCAGGGCGCCCTGCTCACGTCGCAGTCGGACAAGGTGTTCCGCGACCGCATCGACACAATCATCAGATGCCACCTCAAAGACCAGGCCTTCACCACCGACACCCTGGCAGAGATGATGCACGTTGGGCGGACCAAACTATATGGCAAGACAAAAGAGACTACGGGCATGTCGCCCGGCAAGTACATAATGAAGATACGCATGGAAACGGCAGCCACGCTGCTCGCCGATGGCAAAATGAACGTTAGCGAGGTTGGCATGGCGGTGGGAATAAGCGAGCCCTCTTACTTCTACCGATGCTTCAAGGGCTACCATGGGGTCGCCCCAAGCAAATACACAAAACGCTGAAAAGGCCCCATGGCGCACATCCCAAAAGCCACAACGGCCAAGGCAGTCAAGGCCGGCCTGGCCGCCAAAAGCGCGGACGGGCGGCGGCCATGGCCTGCAAACCATCATGCCATCCGCCCATCAAACAACCGCAACGGGAGCAACATTGGCCGACAGCTGAAAAAAAGCAAAAAAACACGGTGCAATCCTTTGCTGTTTCCTCCCTTTAATGTATCTTTGCAAACCAATACGTATTGACACAACAAGAAGATGAGTAACACCGATTTCGCTCACATCCTTACACGGACGGTTGACGAATTGTCTGACCCCGCATCGCTAAAGGGCCTGTTCCACCAGCATCGCGAGGGCAACCCGTTGCCGTCGGGCAAGGTTCTCGAAGAGATAATAGACTTGTCGCGTTCCATCATTTTCCCAGGATACTTCGGCAAGTCCTCCGTCAATACCCGCACAATACGCTATCATATAGGCGTCAACATAGAGCGCTTGCACAAGCTCCTCACCGACCAGATAATGGCCGGGCTGTGCTTCACATGCCCCAAGGCGGGCGAGCCATGCACCGGGGCTTGCGCCAACAAGGCCGAAACGATATCGCTGCAACTCGTGGGGAGGCTGCCGCAGATACGAAGCACGCTGGCCACCGACGTCGAGGCGGCCTACAACGGCGACCCTGCCGCCCAGAGCTACGGCGAGATCATATCGTGCTACCCTGTGATAAAGGCCCTTGTCAACTACCGCATAGCCCACGAGCTACACACCCTGGGGGTGCCGCTGATACCGAGGATAATATCGGAGATGGCACATTCAGAGACGGGCATCGACATACATCCGGCCGCACAGATAGGCCACCACTTCACCATCGACCACGGCACAGGCGTGGTCATAGGCGCAACGTGCATCATCGGCAACAACGTGAAGCTATACCAGGGCGTCACCCTCGGTGCAAAAAGCTTCCCGCTCGACGAAAACGGCAACCCGATAAAGGGGATTGCACGCCACCCAATACTCGAAGACGACGTGATAGTCTACTCTAACGCCACCGTGCTGGGCCGCATCACCATTGGGCGCGGATGCATCATAGGGGCCAACATTTGGGTGACCGAAGACATGAAACCTAACACCAAGAAATATAAAAAGGAATAACTTCACACAGGAGAACTACCATACCAACGGTATATGACAGCAGAACGACGGCAAGGTTTTTGCCCTCCGCCAACACGAACCGAGGCAACTGGTTCTCCGGCAAAATCCAAACAAGACAACAAATGGAACAAGAATTCGAATTGATCGCCAAGACGTTCATGGGTCTGGAACCTGTTTTGGCGAAAGAACTGACAGAGCTCGGCGCTAACGATGTGCAGATAGGCAGGCGAATGGTGTCGTTCAAAGGCAACAAGGAACTCATGTACCGCGCCAACTTCCAGCTGCACACTGCCATAAGAATACTTAAGCCAATACGCCACTTCAAGGCAACGACGGCCGACGAGGTGTATGAAGAGACCAAGAAAATAGACTGGTCACAATACCTTACACTCGAACAGACATTCTCGGTCGACTCGGTTGTGTTCTCAGAAGAGTTCCGCCACTCCAAGTTTGTGTCATATAAGGTGAAAGACGCCATAGTGGATCAGTTCCGCGAAAAGACCGGGAAGCGGCCCAACATCAGCGTGGCCAACCCCGACATACGCCTGAACATGCACATTGCCGAAGACAGGTGCACCCTCTCTCTCGACTCCAGCGGCGAGAGCCTGCACCGCCGCGGCTACCGGCAGGAGAACGTTGAGGCCCCGCTCAACGAGGTGTTGGCGGCCGGAATGATTCTCATGACCGGCTGGCACGGCGAGACCGACTTCATCGACCCCATGTGCGGCTCGGGCACACTGCTCATCGAGGCTGCCCTCATAGCCCGCAACATGGCCCCGGGTGTGTTCCGCAAGGAGTACGCCTTCGAGAAATGGGCAGACTTCGACCAAGACTTGTTCGACGAGATTTACAACGATGATTCTCAAGAACGCGAGTTCAAGCATCACATCTACGGCTACGACGCAGACATAAAAGCCGTCAACACGGCCCGCATGAACGTCAAGGCTGCGGGCCTGACAAGCGACATCACGGTTGAGGAGGCCGACTTCAAGGACTTCACCCAGCCTAAGGAAAAGAGCATCATAGTGACCAACCCGCCTTACGGCGAGCGTATATCAACGCCCGACCTGCTCGGCACGTACAAGATGATAGGCGAACGCCTGAAGCACCAGTTCGTTGACAACGACGCATGGATACTGAGCTACCGCGAAGAGTGCTTCGAGCAGATAGGCCTGAGGCCATCCATCAAGATACCGCTATACAACGGCTCGCTCGAATGCGAGTTCAGGAAGTACCAGACTTTCGAGGGCCGCATGAAGGAGTTCCGCACAGAAGGCGGAGCCGTACAGAGCGACGAGGAGCGCAAGCAGATGGCCGAGAAGGGCCGATTCAAGAAGAACAGGGAGTTCAAGAAGCGTTTCGACGAAGCCGAAGAGAACGAAGAGGGCGACATACGCTCATTCAAGTTCCACCGCATTGACTTCGACCGGTTTGACAAGCGCGACCGACGTGACGACAGGCGCGACCGCGACGGGTGGAACCGTGACCGGCGCGACGACCGCCGTGGCTCCGAGTGGGGCGGACGCAACCGCGACCGAGACTCGTGGGGCCGCGACGACCGCTTCAGGCAGGGACGCAACGACAGGAAACAAAATAAAGGAGGACGTGACTATGACCGAAAACGCAACCGCTACGACAACGATAGGTAAGATGGTGCGGCGCACCATACCGCTCGTTTTGGCACTGTTTTTAACACAAAACATGGCAGCTCAACTGAAGCAATTCACACTCGAAGACCTGAACTTCGGCGGCAACAACTACCACAACATGCGCCCAAAGAACATGTACCTGAGATGGTGGGGCGACAAGTTGATGTACCAAGACGCCGAGGAATGGGGCACGGTAGACATGAAGACGGGCAGCAAGACTGCCGTCGCCACGCTCGACAAGGTCGACGCGGCCATGGGCAACGGCAAGGTGGCCTCGGCCATGAACGTGGCATTCCCCTACCCCGACAGCCCTCTGGCACTGCTGAAAAACAGCAAGGAGCGCGTGCTCTACGACTGGAAGGCCGGCAAGGTGGTGTGGAGGCAACCGTGCGAGGGCGAGCAATACAGCGACTGGACAGCCGAAACGCGCGCCGTGGCCTTCGTCAGGGACAACCAGCTATGCGTGACCGACGCCGAGGGCGCCACCAGCACGCTGACCACCGACGGCAGCCGCGACATCGTTTACGGCCAGGCCGTGCACCGCAACGAGTTCGGCATCATGAAGGGCACGTTCTGGAGCCCCGACGGCAAGCGCCTCGCCTTCTACAGGATGGACCAGAGCATGGTGACCGACTACCCGCAGGTGAACACGTTTACGCGCATAGCCACCGAAGAGCCCGACAAGTATCCCATGGCCGGCATGACCAGCCACAAGGTCACGGTGGGCGTATACGACTTGTCGACGGGCAAGACCATATACCTTGACGCAGGCGACCCGACCGACCGCTATTTCACTAACATAGCATGGAGCCCCGACTCAAAGACCGTATACATGATTGAGCTGAACCGCGACCAGACCGACATGGCGCTGCGGAGCTATGACGCCGCCAGCGGGAAAAGGAAGGCCACGCTCTACACCGAGCACGACGACAAGTACGTGCAGCCCATGACGCCTATAGCGTTTCTGCCGTGGGACGACACCAAGTTCCTGCTGCAGAGCCAGCGCGACGGCTACAACCACCTCTACCTGTTCGACACCGAGGGCCGCGAATTGCGCCAGGTGACGAGCGGCAAGTGGGTTGTGATAGACCTTGTCGGGTTCAACAAGGCCAAGAAAAGCGCCATCATACTCTCCAACGAGGCCTCGCCGATACAGAACAACCTGTATGCCGTAGACCTGAAGAGCGGCCGGCGCACCCTGCTCGACAACGGGCGGGGCATGCACGCGGCTTACTTCGGGCGCGGAGACAAGGGCGGAATGCTGTCGGCATCGGGCAAATGGCTCTTCGACCACTACACAGAGCCCGACGTGCCGCGCGACATCTGTGTGACCAACACGGCAACGGCAGCAAGCAACCGCATATTCAGCGCCCCCGACCCATGGGCGGGTTATGCCGTGCCCGAATACTCGTGCGGCACGATAAAGGCTGCCGACGACTCTACCGACCTTTATTTCCGAATGGTGAAACCCATCGGCTTCGACCCCGCAAAGAAGTATCCTACCGTGGTCTACGTATATGGCGGGCCAAACGTACGCAACGTCGAGGCCGGATGGCACTATGCCAGCCGCTCCTGGGAGACGTACATGGCGCAGAAGGGATACCTGCTCTTCATACTCGACAACCGAGGCTCGTCTGACCGCGGGCGCGACTTCGAGCAGGCAACATTCCGCCACCTGGGGCAAGAAGAGATGAAAGACCAGATGCGGGGGGTGGCTTACCTCAAGTCGCTGGCATACGTCGACACCACACGAATGGGCGTGCACGGATGGAGCTACGGCGGATTCATGACCACGTCGCTCATGACCACATATCCTGATGTGTTCAAGGTGGGCGTGGCCGGAGGCCCGGTCATCGACTGGAAATGGTATGAGGTGATGTACGGCGAGCGCTACATGGACACCCCGGAGGCCAATCCCGAGGGCTACGCCCAGACGAGCCTGCTCGCGAAGGCCAAGAACCTGAAAGGCAAGCTGCAGATAATCATAGGCATGAACGACCCCACCGTAGTTCCGCAGCACGCCCTGCAGTTCCTCAATGCCTGCGAGGAGGCCGGCACCCAGCCCGACTTCTTCGTCTATCCCGGCGAGGGCCACAACATGAGGGGGCACAAAAGCGTGCACCTGCACGAGCGCATAACGCAGTATTTCGAAGACTACCTGAAGTAAAGCATCGCGATACACATACAAAACAACCGGCCGAGGCCTGCAACAGAAACACCATCTGTTACAGGCCTCGGCCGCATTTATGACTGAAAAAGCGAAGCCACGCCAGGGCCGGAGAGCTGTCTGTGGGAAACAGGCATAGTGGCATGTGGATGGCAAACATCATGCTACAATCCCGAATCGTCATTCAGAGGCCAAAGCAAATGGGGCATGCCGCGGTGCAGATTGGCATTCACTCTTGCCAGAGGCGTAACGGGCCACGCCGAGGCAAAGCGCCCGCAAGATGCCTACAAGAGCACCAACGCGCTCGGAAAGCCGGGAACAAGCAACAAAATCACGCCACGGTTGACTTACAACCGGCTTGGGATAACCAATGGAAACCTGCTTGCCGAAACAGCATCGAAGCGTGGTTCTGCATATAGCACAACGGTACCAACCTTTTCAGGAACACTTTCCACTGATTGTGAAGCCGTGCAGCAGGGGATGCTAAATGAAGTAAACCATTTCAGCAAAATTGCATCAAGAGCGCGAAACGAACCTATTGATGTTTCCCACTGATAATCAACACATTGCAAAACAATCTTATTGTAATTCCCAAACGTGCCGTTTGGGCCGGCAAAACGTGCCGTATTGCAACACAGAACAGGCCGTTTGATGCAGCAAAACGGCACATCCTGAAAAGCCGCCGGCCGGGAAACGCTTGTTACGGCATATCCGCAAGCACTCAGGCATGGGCATTTTCAGTCAATAAGAACCACGCCACAGCACTTTTCACATATAACTTTTGGCTAATTGGGAACAAAGGACTAACTTTGCATGGAATAATCAAAAGACAACAATACATGACACCCAACTCCACTGTACGCCACCGCAGACTGGCCTCACTGGCGGCCATGATGCTCGGAGCGTGCGTAGCCCTCGCTCAAGGGCCCAACAACAGCGGCACTTATTACAAGCCGGCCGACGGCAAGTCTGGCAAAAGCCTGAAGACGGCCATGGCCGAAGTGATTGTCGACCACAGCGCAATATCGTATTCGGGCCTGTGGAAATGCTTCTACACAACCGACCGGCGCAGCGACGGCAAGGTGTGGGACATGTACTCAAGCGCCACCAACTACACCATGGGCGGCCCGCAGCAGGGGGCAAACTACAAGAAAGAGGGCGACTCGTACAACCGCGAGCACTCTATGCCAAAGAGCTGGTTCAACGACGCCAGGCCCATGTACACCGACCTGGTGCACATCGTTCCCACCGACGGATACGTAAACAACCGCCGCGGCAACTACCCCTTCGGCGAGACCAACGGCGAGCAATATCAGTCGGCCGGAGGCTTCAGCAAGCTCGGACGCTCAACCACGAGCGGATATTCGGGCACGGTGTTCGAGCCGGCCGACGAGTATAAGGGCGACTTCGCGCGCATCTATTTCTACATGGTGACGTGCTACGAGAAGCGGGTAGCCACCTGGCAGAGCGACATGCTCGACGGAACGGCCTACCCGGCCCTCAGCCGCTGGGCACTCGACCTGCTGCTGCGATGGGCCAAGGAAGACCCCGTGAGCCAGAAAGAGACCGAGCGCAACGAGGCCGTATGGGAGCTGCAGGGCAACCGCAACCCCTTCGTAGACTACCCGGGGCTTGAGCAATACGTGTGGGGAGACAAGACCGCCGTGGCCTTCAGCTACGACCACTACGACAGCGACGGCCCGTCGGCCATCACCGAGGCCACCGGCCGGCTACGGTGTGCGTCTATACCATCGGGGGCACAATGGTGCGCCGCGACGTCGACAAGTCCGGCGCCCTGCAGGGCCTTCCAAAGGGCATATACATAATAAGCAGCGGCAACAGGGGCGGCATGGAGAAATCAATAGTCAGGTAAGGCCGCACGAAGCCCCACCAACAACAGGTGCAAACACAAGACAACAATAATCCCAAAACAAGGACTGACACTATGAACATACTACTGTTAGGAAGCGGCGGGCGCGAGCACGCCCTCGCATGGAAGATAGCCCAAAGCCCCAAGGTCGACAAACTGTACATCGCCCCGGGCAATGCCGGAACCACGGGTTGCGGCGAGAACGTGGCCATAGGCGTGAACGAATTTGACAAGCTGAAAGACTTTGCCGTGGCAAATGCCGTCGACATGGTCGTTGTAGGGCCGGAAGACCCGCTCGTAAAGGGCATATACGATGACTTCAAGGCCGACCCCCGCACGGCGGCCATCCCCGTGATAGGCCCGTCGAAGGCCGGTGCCGTGCTCGAAGGCTCAAAGGATTTCGCCAAGGCTTTCATGCAGCGGCACAACATACCGACAGCCCGCTACCGCACGTTCGACGGCACCTCGCTCGACGAAGGGCTGGCCTTCCTTGAGAGCCTCAAGGCTCCCTACGTGCTCAAGGCCGACGGCCTTTGCGCCGGCAAGGGCGTGATGATACTCCCCACGCTCGAAGAGGCCAAGCGCGAGCTTCGCGAGATGCTCGGCGGAATGTTCGGCGTGGCGTCTGCCCGCGTTGTCATCGAGGAGTTCCTCAGCGGCATCGAGTGCTCGGTGTTCGTGCTCACCGACGGCCGCCACTACAAGATACTGCCCGAGGCCAAGGACTACAAGCGCATTGGCGAGCACGACACGGGCCTGAACACCGGCGGAATGGGCAGCGTGAGCCCCGTGCCGTTTGCCACGAAAGAGTGGATGCAGAAGGTGGAAGACCGCATCATACGCCCCACTGTCGACGGGCTGGCCGCCGAGGGCATAGACTACAAAGGCTTCATATTCTTCGGGCTGATCAACGTCGACGGCAACCCGATGGTCATAGAATACAACTGCCGCATGGGCGACCCGGAGACAGAGACCGTCATGCTGCGCCTTAAGAGCGACATAGTAGACCTGTTTGAGGGCGTGGCAGCCGGCGACCTCGACAAGCGTGGCATCGAGTTTGACGGGCGTTCGGCCGTATGCGTGATGATGGTTAGCGGCGGATACCCGCAGGAATACAAGAAAGGCTATCCCATAACCGGCATCGACCAGGTGGAAGGCAGCATTGTGTTCCACGCCGGCACAGCCATCAAAGACGGCAGTGTGGTGACAGCCGGCGGCCGCGTCATAGCCGTAAGCTCATACGGCGCCGACAAGGGCGAGGCCCTTCGCAAGTCGTTCACCGAGGCCGAAAAGATACACTTCACCGACAAGTACTTCCGCCGCGACATTGGCCAAGACCTGTAACAAAACACAGAAGGCAACAACCAATGGCAAGACGACTGCAGAATAACGTGTCGGAGAGCCGCATGACTCTGCCCGCCGCAGCCATCTACGCCACACTCGTGTGGATGGCCGGCGGGCTTGTTTCAGACGGGCTGTGGATGCAGTTCGGCTGTTTCGCCGCGTCGACCTACCTCATGGTCGAGCTGAACAACGCCAACGCACTCATCAGGGTGTACAGCCGCATGGTGTCATGCGCATTCATCGCCCTGTCGTGCGCCGCCGCCTTCCTGTTCACTTCGGCAGGCGGGGCGGCCATGGAGCTGTTTGCCATCGCCGCATACGCAGCTCTGTTCCGCAGCTACCAGGACAGGCAGGCGGCCGGACTCACGTTCTATGCCTTCATGAGCATAAGCACCGGAAGCCTTTTCTACGCCGAGATGCTGTATTTCGCGCCGGTGCTCTGGCTGCTGATGGCGGCCTTTGTGCGCTCCGCCAGCCTGCGCACAGTGGCAGCATCGGTGCTGGGCCTGTGCCTGCCC
>ENA-OPVK01001944-OPVK01001944.1-human-gut-metagenome-genome-assembly--contig:-NODE-1944-length-11445-cov-2.407902_pt1 | contig 11445 bp, 10 predicted proteins | sample MGYA00241495_ERZ501982 | MGnify/ENA primary metagenome ERZ501982 (study PRJEB25962, sample SAMEA2042002) | human gut metagenome | biome: human gut; feature: human-associated habitat; material: faeces...
GAAGGGCCGGTCTCCCCACGAGGAGGTCGGCTCTTGTTGTATCCATTTCCGCCTGAAGCTGACCCTTGTCCCGCCTCTCCAGCAAGGCCATCGTATTCCCACGCCGTGGGACCGTGAGTTCCACGCCGTGGAACTGACAGTCCCAGCGCCTGGAACTCGAAGTCCCAAAGGCTGGGACTCGAAGTCCCAAAGGCTGGAACCCGGAGTCCCAAAGGCTGGAACCCGGAGTCCCAAAGCGTGGGAATACGGCTGGGACTCTCTTTTGGGAAATAACGGAAGAAGATTGGTTCCTGGAAAAGAGCTGTAGAGTTGAAAATGGAGTAAATTACCTACTCAAGTTTCGCATGGGCTCAACCTATCTGTGGGCAAGACGTCAAGAGACCACAACTGGAGCCTGCGAAAGTGGAACCAACAACAAAAAGCAACGTGAATGGCATCAGTAAGAGTGAAATTCCGCCCCTCTTCCAATACCACTGACGATGTATTGTGCGAGGCACGGTTGGGCAAGTGTTGCCAAGAGCAAAAACATACCGCTTTCCGTCATCAGCGAAGGTATGGGACATGATTCGGAAAACACTACAAGGATCTATCTGGCCTCATTGGACACTGCCACTATAGATAAAGCGAATAGTCTGATTCTAAAGTCCTTATGCAGGGAGTAGTATGTTGAACGAATGGACGCTCTCTTTTCAAGAGACGAATTTATCAATGCAAAATTATACAAAATATAGAAAACCGCCCCATAAATGATAAAAAATATGTTCCATGCTCAAAAAAAATGGTTGAATGAAAAGGAGCTTTTGTTGAGCAAAAACGGATTCCATCAAGTTGAATAAAACAAGAATTACCTGAAAATTAGATAATTGGATTGAAAATGCACAGTACGACTCATCTCTTGAAAAGAGAAGTGCAAAAAAGGAATTTTCTAAACAAGGAATACTTGTTCAGGGAATGGTCATGTGAGAATGTTCAAGGATGATAATAATGTTGAGTAAGAATTATGATCTCTCCGTAAGAGATGAATAGTACGACGCAAAATTACATAAAATATTGAAAACGACTACAAAAATGAGCTAAAAAAGATAATACGGAATGGAATGATTCCTGAAGCTGCAAAACGATTTGTTGAGCAAACAGGATTTGATGAGAAATCAAGACCCTTATTATCAGGCTGTTTTGTTCATAGATGTCGTGCTATTCATCTCTTACGGAGAGATGTACCGATTTAAAGCAGAATAATGTTTGTAAACATAATGACACAAATTAAAATTATAAGTATCTAATCAAATTAAAGTTTAAGCGATATGGGAAAAATTCACTATATAATCCTTTTCAATCCCATCCAAGATCTAGTTGGTTGTATCAAAGAGGGGTTGCGTATGGAGGATTCGTCTGAAGCTGTCAGCAAAGGTTTGCGTTGTCGTGCGCTTTTCGTTTTCAGACCAAAGATGTCGTCCATCTTGAAACGTTGCTGCCAATTGTACACGGAAGCAGTGGTGCATCCAACAGTATACCTTGGCAGGGCATACGGAACTGCGGCTTGGAACCGTTCCGGTATCTATCCTCAAAGGAACAACGTTGTTCTTCGGTCAGTGATATGGTCTGTATCTTTTTGATAAGCTGTATGTTTAGAGTTTTGCAAATGCGAAGGTACAATAGAATATATGAACCTCAAAATTAATTTAATGAATTACTTACCACCGATTTGTATAGAAGTATAAAAAAGACCTTACCTACTAATTTATCACGTATATGGGAGCATTAATGAACATTCTGCTGCATTCCATGGGCAGCCTTGTATTAGGTGTAATACTGACCATAGCAGGCATCATCCTGATGTATGTACTGATTCGCCTTTGGTGGAAAAACTGTACATTTACGATTGCGAGCATTCTGACTGGCTGCATATTATTTTTCTTCCTCTCATTTCAATCTATTTTGTTATGCGGTGCTATTACCATCAAATCATATACAAATGATGTTAACCGGTATATCCATTCTCTAGTCAGTAACATTTCTGACAATAAGCATTTTTCTACGGAAGAAAGCCAGCTGGTATTAAACCGGATTAGCGAAGAATGGCCTTTGGTGGGCTACTATGTTAATCAAGCCGACTTCGAAGGGCATACTCCTGAAAGCATAGCAGATGCCATGTCAGAAGAACTGCGTAACTACATGAACTGGTTTATCGCACGACGCATCGGTTGGTCGCTGTTATTTATTACCATAGGTGCTATTATCGTCATCAAAACAATCTCACTTCATAACAACCAACGTCGTAAACGGGGAGATTTTGTGAAAGTCAGCCGAAACACTTCCACCTCCACTACACGAAATAGGCGCATCAGTACAGCCCACAGCAGGCGATAACCGAATAAACATATTCTTTAAATTAACAATAAACAAGATATATTATGACAGAAACAACTAATTGTAACGGCAATCATATTCTGGTGGGATTAGGAGGTACAGGAGGTAAAATCCTGAAAGCGTTTAAAATGCGTATGTTCGAGGAATTTCCTGTCGCAGAAGTAAGAGACAAATTGCCTGTGGCACTGCTCTACGTTGACTCTACCGATGAAATGATGTCAAAGGATGGTAAAGCCCGCCCCGACTTCCGTGTCATGGGACAGGACGCTTCATTCACCAACAACGAGTTCCTTAACATTAAAGGAGTAGATGTGGAACACATTCTAGATCATATATTCAACTACCCTTCGGTGAAAGGAATCGTAAATAATGTAAGTGCCGTAAAGTCAGCCATCGGCTCATTGGGACAAGCTGCCGGACAGAAACGTCGTGCCGGACGGCTGCTGTTCGCAGCAAATGCCGTGGGGTATGTCAACAGTCTGCGCGACGCGTATGCTCGCTGTGAACACAATTCTGGCGACTCAAGTTCTACGTATATCTATATTTTTGCCGGTCTTTGCGGCGGTACAGGTTCCGGCTCCATCATCGATGTCATTACCCAAACCCGCAAGACTTTTCCGGAAGCCATCATTTCAGTATATGCCATGATACCCGAAATGCACTTACCCAAAAGCGACATGGATCAGGGACGGTATTACCAAAACGGCTATGCAGCGATGAGCGAACTGAATGCATTACAAACTGGCCGATGGAATCCACAAGATGTAACTGGAAACGGTGAATTGAAACTGTATAATGACCGCGTAAAGGGAGTTGCTAACGGACTGACTATCTATAGTAACGTAAATGAAAACGGTTTAACGATCAATTCTTTGAGCGAACTTCCCAAGATAGTAAGTGATTTTATTTTCGCTCGAATTTTCTTCATCAATTCTGAAGATGAAGCTTATTCAGACATCATGCGTGCCTATTCGTTCGAAAACATGGATGATTTTGCATTAGAATATGATGAGACCGCCAATCCGAACGAACAAGGGCAAATACCTGTGGCACGTACAAAGAAGCTGAATTCATTCGGTATCAAACGGGTAATGTATCCAGAACTCCGCATCTTGAAACACATTACCTACAGTGTGGGTGAAAACGTACTCTATCAGTTTAAATACAACAACTGGCGCGAAAACCAAGGATTCGTCAACGAAGAAAAAAACAAAGATTACCGCAAAGAGTATTTTAATAAAGACAACCTGACTCACTGGATGCTGGACGAAGGCCATCTGACACTGGATTACAAAATACTCCCTTCGGACGAAGATTTTCCGCGTTTCAACGAGTATTGGCATGACAAAGCCATAGGATATGCCGAGCAGGCCAAATCGGCAGACTGCCCACTGAACGAACTAGATAACATCATGGGCGAGTTCTTCACTAACCACTTCCGCAACGAGGGTGTGGAGTCATTCTTCCAGGGAAAAGAACGTGCCATTCCAGAAATGAGTCGCGAAATCAGACATACCATTGAAACTGAACTGTTCGAAAAATGGAAATTGGGTGATGTTTCTATTGTGGAACTGCAAAAAGTCTCCAAACTGCTTTTGGAACGAATGGGAGAAATCCGTGAAGAACTAGAACAGAAAGCCAACGAAGAAAAGAAAAACTATGAAGCATGTGATGAAGACCGTATAGCTTCCGTAGAAGACTGGAGTCGGTTGGGAATTCTTCAACGCATGGTGAATAAAGGTGCCAGACTCTATGCCGACCATCAGAACATTCTAGTTGATTTCTATACATGCAAAACATACCTTGCAGCATGGGAATTTGCAAAAAAACTGGCAGCCAGAGTATTCATTGACTTGGGCAAAATGGATGCAGACATCGCGAGTTTCGGACAAAAAATCAATGATGCCATTGAAGAAACCGAACGTCTGGTGGCTGCTCAAAGAAAAGTCAACAAGGGACTGGAAGACATGAAAGGAGCCATCATTGAAGTGAGCGAGGATGAAAGTATAAAACAATTCGAAATTGATATTACCGTGGATAAAATTGACATGCCTAATATTGCCCGCCAACTGCGTGACTCAATTTTGCCCGATACGGAATTCACTAACTTCGGCAATCTATCAAATGACATCAGTATTGATGCCATCAAGGATGCCTTCGATGTGAAACTTTCACAAATCGTCAAGATAAAACATGACGAGAAAGCCGATAGTGATATGAAGGTACTGGGGCTGAATATTTTGACACAGTTGCAACAAAAACTGAAAACGGATGACGATATCAAGGCATTCGCTTCTAAAATTGTCAGCCAAAGCGGAGTATATCTAAGATTAAACAATGACCAGATCCAGCTGCATTTACGCAACAACGAGGGGAACCTCAGCCCGACAAATCCGGCCAGTATCAACAAAAAGGTGATATTCGTATCCATTCCTTCACCGGATGACAATGAAAACTTGAAACGCTTTGCCGACAAACTGGAAACGGCCTTCAAAAACTCATTCAACCAAAGTACAGCACGTACCACTATCACGGTGAACCGTAAAAGTCCGCGCAAGAATGAATTATCCATCATCACAGTATCATACTGTTTTCCGATGCGGGCCATTGAATGGCTGACTCCTTACAAACAGCGTTACGAACAATTCCTGCACACCGGAAATCAAGCCACTGACATCTGCAACTCCATTCTGATGCACAGCGAAGGGGATGGCACAGAATTGCCTTCTCTGTTTGCTGTAGATAACGTGGAAGAAATTGCCAACGAACGGCTTCAAGCGGCACAAGCTGCTACATCTGTACCAGTTACCACCGCACCACAAACACCGCCTGCCATCCAGCAAGTTCCTCCCATGGGCGGTGCTCCAGTGCCTCCACCGATCCAACAGCCAAGCATCTCGCTATTCCTCGCCGTAGGCGGACAACAATACGGTCCGTATAATATGGATATGTGCAAACAAATGGTCACCAATAGACAACTGACTCCACAAAGCATGGTATGGATGGAAGGAATGCCAAGTTGGACACCTGCAGGCAATGTACCGGTCTTGCAACCGCTCTTTGCACCGCCCGCAGCATCTGGAATGCCTCCTATTCCACCAGTTGGTGGTTCTGTTCCCCCTATGATGTAAAATAATAATATGAAATAAACTAATAAAAGAAGAAAATGGCTAGATCGTCACAAGCTGAACATATAAGATTCAGATATGGAATTTGCTTGAACGAGCAATGTTCCAAATGTAAGAGTAAAAAAGTACAGGAAATTTCCATACGCAAGGACCTTATTTGCGAAGAATGCCAAAAGCCCCTGCGCGAATGTCCTCCCCCAAAAAGGTCGAACAAGATGGTTCTGATGGGCGGAGCAGCAGTTGTCATTGCGGCAGCTGTTACAGGTTATTTTCTGATGGGTTCTCCGGAAAAGAAAACTGTCCAACCAGATTCTCAAAAGGAAGTGCCTGAGGTGACTGTGAATACGGATACCTTGAAAAAAGATACGGAAGATATTCAAATGGAAACTCCCCAAAAGGCACAACCAGAAAAACCAAAACCGGTACTGAATGGACATGGAACGGTCGATTTAGGCTACGGCATCTATACAGGAGATTTGAAGAACGGCAAACCTCATGGACATGGGACTATAAAATATACTCAAAGCCATAAGATTGTCAATTCACAGGATTTTATAGCCAACCCCGGTGACAAATTCGAAGGAGATTTCCGCGACGGACGTATCTCCAGCATGGGATATTGGTATCATGACGGTAATCAAACAGTGGTGAAACCATGACTTTGAAAAAAACATTCCTACTTCTTGTATTGGCGTTTGCATGCTATACAAATGCCAATACAAGTTACCGCACGAAACGCTTGGAAGCAATCGCACAAGCTGTTCAACTCGTGGGGCAAGACTCCTTGGCTTCACAGAAAAAAGAAATAGCCTATAATCATAAGCCACTCCGCATCTTGAAAGATCAGCATGGCGAAATCATACACATCGGTTATCAACTATTCGCTGAACAAATCATAGAAAAAGAAAAATCACTATTCTACTTTCTGACATTTATCGAAAGATATTTTTTGGAATTAGATCTACAAATAGACGGCTTACAGGACACTAAACGAACCGCACTGGATAAAATAGTATGCAAACAAGGGAATATCGGTATGAGGAAATTCATAAAGGACGATACACCTTGCATGATAGACTTCATGGAACGACGTGCATATAAAATCAGTTGGAATATCGGAAAAGAGATATTGGAATTAACTGTTCCTGCCGACTGCCAATTACTTTTAGGTGCCAATGCTATTGAATTAGAAGACAACTTTGAAAGAATTATACTGAATACTACGCCCCAAACTTATATAGAACAAGAGCAACCCTCCCCGCACAGTTTTTTAAGTTCTTCCATCAGAAATGATTTATTTTACCAAGAGAACAATAAGAAGAAAGGACTTATCATCAATGAAAAAAGTCCGGTCATAAGCATTAAAAACATACTTCTTACCGGCACATTCAACCAATATATTCCAATGAATTTGACATTGGACCGCTATGGCTACAACGCCAGTGAGATGACTGTTGATCTGCAACAATTCCTTACCCTATGCAGGCAAGAAGGCTTCCAACTGTATGTGGGTATTAAAAACGTCAAATCCGGACTGATAAGTGCCACCTTGTTTGCCTTAAACAACAATTTAGGATGCGGTCATGTATTGTCTGTGGAGTTTCCAACCGCTATCCTGTCAGGAAGCAAACAGAGTCTCAAGGGAAGGCTTTACGTATATATCCCCCTACAGAATGTTACGGAATCATTTTTTATGCACAACAATAATTAAATAAGTATGAAACAAATTCTATTATTTCTTACAGCTTGTTGCTTTCTGCCCGTTCACCTGATGGCAGATGATTTGGAGGATGCAAAAAAAGAAATTAACCGAATCAAGAAAAGCAGTCAATATATCTATTCTGAAGTTACAGCTCCTGATGCACAAGGAGCTAAAGACATGGCAGAGGAAATCTTATTCTCAGAAATCAACGAATGGGTAACCAAGCAAAAAAAACTCAGAAACAGCCCCAATATTGTAATCAATAACCGCAAAGAGCTGTGGACATCTGTGGAATTGCCTCGTGGAAACATGATCCGCGCCTTCTTATATGTGAAGAAAAGCGATATTATCCCGGCAGAGAATACTGAGGTAATAGAAAACACTTCAAAAATAGAAGAAATCAAATCTGAGGTAAACTTTACCATGCAACTGCCCGAAGAGGTGCAGGAAATCACAAAATGCACACGCTATTCCGACATGGCTTCCATGATTACCGATATGAAACAACAGGGAAGAATAGCGCACTATGGCCGCTATTTCTCCTTGCAGAATCCCAAAGATTATTATCTGGCAATCTACAATAAAGAGGGAGAAGTGGTAGCTGTACTCACACCTGGAACTGAACGGATAAATGTACAGACTAGACAAACTGACAGCGAAAAAAACTACAAAGGCTGTGGTGCAATAGGATTTAAAATAAACAAATAAATGCTATAGAGATATGAGAAAAAATATTCTTTTGATACTTTGTATCACTCTACTGATGGTACTGGACATTCCATTATGCCAAGCTTCGGTTACTGTCACCTTAATTACGGACGAATCTGTAACCGCACCGCCTTCACTAAACAATGCTGCAGAGAATTTAGGAATCGTATTGTCTGAGATTAACCGTGCTCAGCAGAGCAAAGAGGTACTGACTACGAAATATCTGCCGATGGACGACTTTGCACTGAAATCGCTCATCCGTCTATGGGCAGTCACACCATTCTACTGTGACGATGCGGAAATTGTGGAACGCTGCTGGGTGTTCAAAGACGGTTCTATGATGGTGAGTCACATTCCCTTAATCATTACTCCTGAGGATGAATCATTCGGCTTCGGCAATTATCAGGAAGCCGTTGTGGAATTCGATAAGACCGGCAAGATTACAGATTTCAGACTGGCACTTTCAGCCCAGATGACAGAAAGTTTGGAACGTTGCGGGTCGATAGTTGAAAAAGAAACGCAAATGATTATCCTACAATATGTAGAACGTTTTCGTACAGCCTACAATCAAAAGGACATTCAAACCATCGAACAAATGTTTAGTGATGACGCACTGATCATTACCGGTAAAGTAACCATGTCCAGAGTCAGCGAAATGAAGCCTGCTACTCAGAAAGTCGAATATACCAAGCAAAGCAAGCAACAGTATATCCGCAACCTGAAGCTGGCATTTGCCCGAAACAAATGGATTGACGTGAAATTCTCTCAAATTGGAGAAAACGGAGAACAAGGAGGATGCAGTGGTATTACACGTTCCAACATAGATCCAACCAAATATGGTATCCGCTTGCGCCAAGAATGGAAATCCAGCAGCTATAGTGATGAAGGCTATCTGTTTCTGCTATGGGAATTCCCCAAAGACGGAGGCAGCCCGGTGATTCATGTACGCACTTGGCAACCTCAATGGGCAGGCGGAAAAGAATTGCAACCTGACGATGACATATCCACTTTAGGTGCTTTTGATTTATAACAAATAAACAAGATTACAATGAAAAAAATTCTGAACATCGGAATGATGCTGTTGATATGCAGCCTGGCTATGGCACAATCTCAGTATATTTCCTATAGGGAATATATAGACAAAGACAGAAAGGCCGATTTGCTTGGTGCCAGCGGCATTCTAATCTACTCCCAACAAGGTGACTTGATTATCACGCTGACAAATGTAAAAAAACCGATAATCCAAAAAAACGGAAAAGGAGAGGATGGGTTGTATGAATATGAAATCATCATTGAACCTGATGAAACTCGACAGCCTAAACTGGAAATCACCAAACGAGGTGGTGTGGACCGGCAAAGCTTCATAGCGAAAATCAAGCCTGATTTCTACAAAGCCTACATCATCGAAGAAGTGCCTAACCCCATTCGTCTGGAAGATCAGACACGAAGTCAGGATGTTATCTTGGATGCTAAATATGCGGCAGTAGAAATAGAGTCGGCCATTGAAAGCCTGAAAATAGTCTATTCCGACTCGCTGCATGCACAGGTTACTACGGTACCGAAAGAAAGTGACAACACGGTATTCGTTACTACACTGAAAATACCCATAGACCGACTGAAAGATGTGGAAAACCGTTTGGCTGAAGCCGGCAGAATGCGTGATGAATTATACAATAAACTGACCAATCCAGGTGTGAAATTATCTGTTGATGACGAAAAAAAATACGATGACTTGGATAAAGAAATCGTCCCTGCGCTGGAATCCGTGCTTCAACAGATGAACCAAATTGAAGTTTATGCTGAAGGAACCAACCATCTGGGCATAGACATTACAGGAATAGGTCCGAGAGAAAAACGCCGGTACGGTATATTACTGCTGAAAGTGACCATACACGCCACCGAATATGGAGATATGATGACTGAAGCGGCACGATTACTGAAAACACGCAATTACGACGAAGCAAAGGCTACATTCCAAAATGCCCTAAATGCCAAGGACAGACCGGAAGAAATGGTTCCTGTCATTCAAAGCAACATTGCAGAGTGCGATTCCTGTATCTTGTACGATCGCTATGCCAAATTTGCCATTCTCAAAATGAAAGAAATGAGACAGGCGGGTAGTGCCACTCAAGACCATGTGAAAGAATACGCGTCGGCTGCACTGGATTTCCTGAAAACGCTGAATAACTATAATCCAAGTGATTTCTACATGAGCAGAATCCAAAAGCTTGAACAGATGATAGAAAACATGCCGCTAGTTATCAAGTTTACAGTGAATAAATGGATTAGAGATGTTTCCGGATTCCATATCGGAGGAGGAATAGGACGGGTCGAGCTATGGGCTAACTTTGGATTTTCACATCCTGACCTGAAGGATTATAATAGAGAAAAACGCTTTAGAAAAATGATAGAAAGCTCAAGCCTATACCAAAAAATCGGAGAAACCGACCCAAATGGTGTCATCATCGTTAATCTGGATCGTAAATCGCTACCAAAAGGTTTGTTCTTCCATGCTCTGGAAGAACTTGACATCAAGGTGGAATACGTACCGATGCAAAAAATTATGAGAGATTCAAAGAATGACTACAAGATGAGACAATACCGCATTAGAATGTGTAAGAACGAATGATACATTTATCAATATAAACCAAATTACAATCATTATGAAAACAATTAAATTAGCAAAGGTAATGGCAGTAGTAGCTTTACTTGCAGTAGGTGGCCAGGCCTCCGCACAGGGTTTCTTGAAAAAACTGAAAAAAACAACAGAAAAAGTAACAGAAACGGTTAATACGGTTACCGGCAATGAAACAACCGAAGCCACCGGAACAGATACCACTGTTGTGAAGAAAATCAATTGGGAAGCACTGCCTGTATATAAAGCGCAGCAAGTGTACGAGCTTACGGCAGAAGGTGATACCGTCAAGAACGATGATGGCACAGCTCACTTTATTGTAATTTTAGTTGACCAGTTTGGCAACCGCAGAACACCTGAAACCGTAAAAGCCCAACAAAAGAAAGTGAACGACGCTATCGCCAAAATTCTGGTGAAAGTAGGCGGTGGTGCTTTGGTAGGCGGACTTGCCAAAGGAGGCAAGGGGGCATTGGTAGGTGCTGGAGCAGGTGCTTTAGCCAGTGTTAATGATATTAAACAAGCCAAGAAATGGAAAAAGGTGTTGAACCAACAAAAGAAACTGCTGGAAGCTTACAACAAAAACTTTACAGACGAAGGTACACCGAAAGACTCCAAAGTGGATCCGAGCACCATTGCAGAACTGAATCTTGACAAGTCTGAAATCATCAGTGCCTCTACTGAGAAAATCAAAGAGCAATCGGAAAATGCAAAAAAATATGATTTGGGCGGTGACGAAGCACTGGACTTCTAATTTACATTTAAATTAAAAACTCATTTAACAAAGCCCCGACTTTCACAAGCTGGGGCTTTGTTATTACCTAAAGATTTTGTATCTTTAGGCATAAGAATTTCACTATGACAAAGATACATTTTCGTCCTTATAATTCCAACCAAACAGTGCT
>ENA-OPVK01001948-OPVK01001948.1-human-gut-metagenome-genome-assembly--contig:-NODE-1948-length-11432-cov-3.633383_pt1 | contig 11432 bp, 11 predicted proteins | sample MGYA00241495_ERZ501982 | MGnify/ENA primary metagenome ERZ501982 (study PRJEB25962, sample SAMEA2042002) | human gut metagenome | biome: human gut; feature: human-associated habitat; material: faeces...
GGTGGCGTGCCACTTTCATGAAATCATTTCCATTTGCACATGTTGACATCAAACATTTATGAGGAATTTTCTTTAAAAAATCCAATGTTCCCTGCCAAATTAAAGTATCACCTAAATTTGTATGATATGGTAAATCCAAATACAGATAATCATTATCAATTAACGGTATCAAGGTTTCTTCTATTTTATTTCTCAATTCAATTACTTTATCATTACAATTCATAACTAAAATATTTATATTATTTTATAAAATAAAGCTGATATTTTTTCTCTAAAAAAAACACGTTCACTCTTAGTTAACCCTACAGAATAAATCATCGGAAATGTTACACATAAAGATATTAACGTCGTCAGTAAAATATGGGAAAAATCATTGCACTTTACGGAATAAATAATTCCACCTGTAACAATAGAAGAAATTAAAAATATTAATATGCTTTTACACAATACATCTATAATCCATATTTTAATATCGAATTGTGTAAAGAACTTTTTTGTAAAATACAGCCTTATACCAGCTAATGCGATAAAGACAATAACCCTGACTGTTATTACAGAGTATGGTGCTGCTCCTAAAAACAGTATAAGCCATCCTACAAAAAAATTTAACGAGTATACCGTTGATATTACAATCTGATAAGACTTAATGTCTTTTTGCGCATAAACAGTCATCCATAAAGGAGCTGATACCGCCTCAAAATATATTGCCAATAATGTTAATATACAAAATTCAACCGAATATTCCGGATAATCTCCAAGCCATATTTTAAGAACATTTCCCGCTTCAAACATCAATGGCACAAGAAATATGATCACAAGAAAACTTGAAAGTTTTGACGAACGGACGATAAGATTCTGCAAATAAGAGAAATCTTTTGAAACATAGCTTTTCACTATCTGCGGATTGAATGCGACCTGAAAATTAGTTATAAAACCGTTAATTATATTCGTAACAGAATTACTTACTCCCATTGCCGCATTAACAGCTACATTATAATAAATATTCACCAAAACGGACACACCCTGATTTGTACCCACCACAGCCGCCTGACCTGCAAGACTCCAACTCATAAAACTGAATATCTCTTTAAGCAATAGCTTGTCTCTTTTTCTTTCATTAAGACGACATACAGGAAAAGTTCTGTAAGTATATATCCTATACAACAGCATATTTGCAACAGAGACCCCAAACACAAGAAAAGCGTATATTATAAGTTTGTCACCACTGACAGCCTGAACCATATATACGATAAACAACTTTGCAATCGCATCAAATATTGTGAAATACGCATAGATGTTCATCTTTTCATATGCAATGATAACAGAACCGAACGGAGACTGCACAATACCAAGAACTGCGGAAATTACGGACAACTGATAGACCCAATTTGCCGCATACATACGATCCGCAGGAATATTAAGAATATAATTGACGCCCCACAAGCCAACAGTTTCAGCCAAAACCAATATTATCAATGCTATAATAAAATGAGCCAATATACATATGTAAAATACATGGCTTATCGAACGTTCGTCTCCCTCAGCTATTTCTGCAGTTATATATCGTTTTGTAGCAGCACTCAACCCGTTATTTAAAAATGTAAAGAAAACAATTATACCCGCCACAAGATTGTATGTGCCATAATCGTTTACACCTAATGTGTTAAATACAACTCTGGCTGTAAACAAAGAAATGAGCAGCATGACAAGCATTCTGCCATACATGAATAAAGTATTCTTTAGTATTATCTTGTTTTTTTCTGAAGAAGATTTGTTATCCATCTATACATATTTATATTCCCAAATATCTATTCAGGGAAGTTGATTTAATTAATTTTGTCAGCAAATACGCAACAGATCCCCATAAGAAGAAATTGACACCGACAACAATCAATGGGTTTTCATTCGGAATAAATGTGTATGTAATATATATCAAGGGTGAATGAAGAAGATATATGCCATAACTATGCTTATCTATTTCTGTAAGCAATGTAAATTCTTTGTCAGGCATCACATAATATAAAAAAGCAACTAACAATAATGAAAGTACATACATGTTCCGTCCCAAAAATAAAAATACTATACATATTACAGATAATATCAATATGTTATATTTTTGTTTTGTCATGCTATTTACTACATATCCTAACTGAAACCAGAACATATATTTTACTGCAGATGATACGTTAAATACATTTATATTTATTCCCTTTATCATCAAAAACATACATAATATCAAAATCAAAGCACCCCCCCATTTTCGTTTTATTAACACTCTATTGAAAGCATATAATATTACAAAAATAGTGAACAACGCATACAAGAACCAAAGATGTCCGTTATCAAACCCAATCACATATCTATATAAAATATCAGAAATATCATAATCTCTATATGAAGGTATATTCAATAAAATCTTTATAGGCAACATCCACAATAAACCGAAAAATAAATAAGGGACAAGTAATCGTAGTACTTTTCCCTTTATAAATTTGAAATATGGCACATCTTTACATACCGTTTTATAAAACAGGAACCCGCTTATAAAAAAGTACAGTTCCATCTGGTATAAGTTTATAAACCACTTCAATCTGTCAAATAAAGAGGATTCATTGGCAGTTGGCATTATGTTCCAAGAACTGCTGTATATTATGATGCTATGCCCTAACACAACAGTAATAATTGCCAACGCTCTTAAATTTGAAATTTTATAATTTTTCTTTTGCAATACCATATATAAATCAATCCTTGTGGACAGGGCAGGAATCGAACCTGCAAGAGCACTCTATCATGTTCCTCACAAGACTTCCGACATGAATGTCTAAAACACCGGACCCGTCCAGATTTACTCCTGTCCACCATGTTATAAACTTCTTCATATCCATAATTTTCATGTTTAAGATTTTAAATTCAGACTTGATTGTTCGGGCAAAACTCATAGCACAGAAAAGTCCCGTCACGTATTGGAAGAATGACACGTCCGGGCAGTCAAACACAAATGTCGAAAGTAGTCTTATAAGTACTAATAATCGTGGGAGTATTTTTTTAAATAACGTGTTATATGCGTTATTCTATATAGCATCATTCCAATGACTTGTTTTGAATACCGTCAAAACAAGTCCTATATATAAATCATAGTTTCGTCAACTACAAATTACATACCGCTAAAGGAATCATCAAACATTTATTTTATTATCATATTCCATATTCACCGGTGTCACAATATGCATTGTCCTCTATCACTTTATTCACGCATTTCGATATTGTCATATCTATAAGCATGTCCGACAGATTCAGTTTGTCATGGCTTGAGAAAAAAACAGGGCTGCCCAGTCTTATAAAACCTTCTGATGTCTCGCAGCCTGTCTTCATTGCCATAAGCGACTTTGTTATGCCATGAAGAAATTGCATAGCAAGCATGGAGCGGCTTGTTCCTGTATCTCCCACTATAGATATGGTCAGTGGACGTATGTCTGAAGTCTCCACACCTTTACCTTGGTAAGTTACAGTCTGCAACTGGAGTCCGCCATACAGAAGTTCGTCAAGACCGTTTATCCCCGTTCTTACCTTCCCGTTATTATAATGTATTCTTATGTTTTTCTCCATACTCCAAGCTAATGTCCTACACAACATATTATGTCATAACATTCAGGACGACTCCTATGTTACGCCTCTTGCCACACTCTTCGCAATCTTTTCGAGAAAGCGCCACTTATCGTATTAAAGATGCTCTTTCTTACTTGTAAGTCCTACTCACAGTCTGCGGTTCTCCCTCTGCAAATCGCCGATTCCTTCTCACCCTTATTCCGAAAACCCTTACCCATCCTTCTTGCGGTGTATCTTCTGCCATCTCATCCACCGTAACGGACAGAGGGGAACAGCCGTCAGCGACCTATGCAATAATATTCAAAGCCGTTCTGCCTGAGTTCCTCGGCATCGTAGATGTTGCGGCCGTCGATGATAAGCGGTGTCTTCATCGACTTTGCCACCACGCCCCAGCTGGGCAGGCGGAACTGCTTCCATTCTGTGAGCATGAGCAGGGCGTCGGCATCGAGCACTGCGTCATACATGTCGCCTGCATAATACACATTGTCACCTATGCGGCGGCGACATTCGTTCATGGCGACAGGGTCGTATACGCGGACGGTACATCCTGCCTCGAGCAGCAGACCGATGGTGACGAGCGATGTTGCCTCACGCATGTCGTCGGTCTCGGGCTTGAAGGCGAGGCCCCACATGGCGATGGTCTTACCGTTGAGGTCACCGCCGTAGCGTTTTGAGAGCTTGTTGAAAAGCACGCGCTTCTGGTTCTCGTTCACATCCTCCACAGCCTTCAGCACACTCATGTTATATCCGTTCTTCTCGGCAGTCTTGATAAGTGCCTTCACATCCTTGGGGAAGCACGAACCACCGTAGCCACAGCCGGGATAGAGGAATTTGCTGCCGATACGGGCGTCGGAGCCTATGCCCTTGCGCACCATATTGACGTCCGCGCCCACCAGCTCACACAGGTTGGCGATATCGTTCATAAAGCTGATGCGCGTGGCGAGCATTGAGTTGGCGGCATATTTTATCATCTCGGCGGAAGGAATGTCGGTGAATATCACACGGAAGTTGTTGAGCATAAACGGACGGTAGAGCTTCACCATAAGTTCCTTTGCCTTCTCCGACTCCACACCCACAACTACTCTGTCCGGACTCATGAAGTCCTTGATTGCTGCTCCCTCTTTCAGAAACTCCGGATTGCTTGCAACATCAAACGGCACGTCCACTCCGCGCTTGTCCAGTTCCTCGCGTATGGCAGCCTTCACCTTCTGCGCCGTACCCACAGGAACGGTCGACTTTGTGACAAGCACCGTATATTTCTTTATGTTCTGACCGAACTCGCGTGCCACGGCAAGCACATACTGCAGATCGGCACTGCCGTCTTCGTCAGGAGGAGTACCTACGGCACTGAACACTATATCGACATTGTCAAGACAACTGGTGAGATCGGTGGTGAAGTTGAGACGTCCCTCACGATGATTGCGCAGCACCATCTCGTCAAGTCCCGGCTCATATATCGGCACCTGACCGTTCTTCAGTGAGTTTATTTTCTCCTCGTTCACGTCCACACAAGTAACGTTCACTCCCATCTCCGCGAAGCATGTGCCGGACACCAGTCCGACATAACCAGTACCTACAATTGCTATATTCATAAATCTATGTTTGTTTTGTTTTTTCTATCTTATGTTTTTATCCCAAGCAGATGTTCTAAATTAATTGCCGTCATATTGTGTGCTGTCCAAGAGCCGCATTTCAAAGTCCGAAGAGCGGGTGCAGCGAGCTACACGATCGATGAGACTTATGTATGAAACCATGAACAACGCATAGTATGATGACAAAGATATATATGACATATGAATGATTTTATAATATCTGTTAACTTTGAACAGCTGCTTATTCATTTATTATCTCGATAAGACTCGGATGCACCTTGGTCATCGCCACAGCTATCACTCCCTGAATAGCCACCACAACACATTTCGACCTCTTGCCCGGCACACGCACGAGCACGCCTTCCTGTCCGGCGAACGGCCCGCCCACCACGCGCACCGCATCACCGCACGACAGATTCACCGCCTCGGGCGACAGCCACTCAAGCTGTTCCTCGTCTGTGCTGCTCACGGCGATGAACTGTTGCATCTGACGTTCGGGCACGACAATAGGCTCGCGGCGCAAACCGGAGTCACGGATGATGAAATGAAGGTAGGGCAGATTTTTCTTCAGCGTAGTTATCCTGTCTTTTGTCGTCCTTACAAACAGCAGATCTCGTATCACGGGGACAAGCTGCGGGGCTGTGCGCCGCGACCTTCCGCGACGGACATAATGCATGGGTATGAACGTCCGCAGACCTTCATCGGCAAGAGCCGTCTGAGCCATGAGATTACGTCCATACGTGGCACGCATGGCAAACCATTGCTCGTCTTCTGTTATTTCGGACATTTAATTAAACTAAATTTAAACGACAAGATACGACTCTGGGGCATTGAAAACCTTATAACATATTGGTTTTCAATTACTTATAATATAAAGAACATAAATAAGAGACTTTCAGCAGACTTGTCAAGACCCGCCTTTACAGTCATAGTCTCCTATCCGTTGGCAAAATTACGAATTTTATTTGAAAAATAAAAGCATTTCTTATGACAATAAACAATTTTAATCTGAAACATCATGATTTGTCATAAACATGTAACGTCGCACCATCACATCGTCATAATCCCGATACGGGCATTCCACCACCGAAACCGCCTCTTCACCTCATTGGCTGCCCTTTGCTCCTCTTCCACACTGCCTGCGTCATCTTGTATTCTACATTTTATCCATGCTGTTCATCCCATCCTGTACAAAACTGTCAACCAACATGTCTGACAACAGCACCGAACAAGTATGAGATATAATGACCTGCACGGGGCAATATGCACTTGCCGGATGCATATGTTTTCATGTTCTTACATTCATGGTTGTCTCTTCCGGAACTTTAAAAATATCGCATATTACACGAGAATACTACACTTCAGAATGACAATACATACCATTCGCGGAAACAAATGACACTAAATCCGCTTATAACATTTCATTTACGATTTCATAAAAAAGCAACAACGGGTCTGTCTTACACCGAAATTCCTGACATAAAACCGTTACGCGCGCCACGGCTCACGCACCGTCTGTATGTGTCTCGGCAGCCGTCGCTCCGTCCTTCCCCGGCACATTCTTATCCGCATATTCCCTCCGTTCCGTGTATACTGACGGTTCGTCACCGAGAAAGCGGCGTATGTCGTCCAACAACCGTCCGCACGGTGCTGATGACGTAAAGGCAATGTTCTTCTTCAACATCAGCTCAACGTCAGCCACACTGCCAGAGTAGCACGACAGTTCGTTGTTCCTCTGAGTGGGATGAACGCTCTGCCGCGATATCTCGTTCTCACGCTCACGCACCAGCATATTACATATTTTCTTCAGCATAGGCACCACCACCTTGTCGAAAAGATGGTGTCCCTGTACATACAGATAAGTGGTTTCCGGTGTCACACCGAGACGCTTTATGTCGTCCTTCACCTCCTGCCAGCTTTTTTTAGCCGACGGATAATGCCGCTGCAACTGCGTCACCCGGCGTGCCACCTTGCGCCTTAGATTGCGCAGCGAGCCCTCCGTATCATAGGGATTGAAGTGTCCCGTCTCTATCACATGCAGGAAGTCGCTTATTGTGAACTCCGTGTAATGCGGTGTGCGGTAGAACCATACGCTCCACACGAAGAGCGGGAAGATGGCGAGAGAGTACTCGCGGAAGTAGCTCACGAAGTCGAATATGGCATGGTCGTTGAGCGTCACACCTACACACACGTCATGAAGCGACGGCGCATAACACTGCAGGTTCTCTATCGAATAGGCATATGTATGGAATATGTACGGACTGTCTATTATCGTCTCCGACATAGGCGTGGCACGCTGTATAAGGTAGTCGTAGTCGGCATCCACGCAGGCTATCATGTCTCGTCCCACCTTACCGTTAAGCAGACTCATCAGAGCAGCCTTCTTTCCACGTTCAAGATGCGGTACGCGCGAGGGCAGCATCACCTCGAAATAGCGGGTGGAGTCTTCAAACCGCGACAATACCGACCGCCAGAAAAACACGTCATCGTAGCTCTCCACATATGCCACTATGCGGCGGCGCGCCTTTTTTGAGGTCATGCGGTTGGCTGCCTCGAAGTAGCCAGACGACAGGTTGTCTTTCAGTCTTTTACTCATAGGGGCGCATTTATAAGGTTATCATAATGTGATGTCCGTCACCTCGGTCACATGATCTGCCCATCCGTTCATTATCACGGCAGGACTGTGCGTGGCAAGAATTATCTGCACGTTCGGGTTAAGTTCCAGAACAATATCTATGAGACGCTTCTGCCACTCGAAGTGAAGGCTCACCTCAGGCTCGTCCATGAACAACACATAACTGCGGTTGTCCTCCACCAGGACTGTGAGCATTATGGCGAGCATCTGCTTCTCGCCGCTCGACAGCTGGTAGGGCAGCAGAGTCTCACCTATCTGTGTAAATAGAATCTCGTTCTCCGTGCGTATTATCTTCTTGCCGGTCGCCTCGAACAGGTCGTCGATAAGGTCCTGGAAGCGTTTCTTAGGAGCCGATATTTCCCGCGCCTTTTCAGCCGCGTCAGGGCTGCCGCTCTGCAGAACGGATATTATCCTGTTGCCTATGTTCACCTGATAATCAAGATATTTGCGCTGCAAATGATATATCAGCAGGTCCAGTTCCGTGGCGAGCGGCGTTATACTTGCGTTTATCGCGCTCATTGCCTCCACATTCACAAGCGGACGGTCCACCGACCTTATGAGGTCATAGCGTATCCATTTGGCATCCTCCGGCACCACCTTTAGCCTCACACCCTTCAGCATATGGTTGGCGAACTCGCCTCCTGCCACAAGTCCTCGCACCACCTTATTAAGTATAGTGCTCTTCCCCACTCCGTTTATTCCGCTGAGTATGTTCACCTGACGGTCGAGATTCCACACCACATGGTGTTTCCCGCTCCATAGCGAGTCAATCTCTATCTGTTCAATGTAATCGGCGTATTTCATATTAGTAGCGTTTTTAGACCGGCGGAAGACTGCGTCGATAACGTGCGGCAGTGCCGGTGATGGTTTCAACTTTTCTTATACAAAGATATTGCAAACGAGCGGAATGAGAGCTTGCTTTCAAATTCCCGAGTGCAGCATATCTTATACAAAGATATGAAATTAATCCATCACGGTATCTTTTTTTGACATTAAAAAATTTGAATAACACTTATTAGGCATAGAATTCATAAAAACAGCCTTTCTGACAATATATACATCCATGGCTATGAAATGTCTGAATTCCATCCACACATCCATATACGACGCACCATGCCATCTGTAGATTGGCGGATATAATATATAGGACGACATTATCTTTCTTTTTTTACGCATTAGATAATTGGATCTTTCTATTTTTCTTAACTTTGCACACCATTAAGGCAGAAACAATAAAAAATATAGTATTATGGATAACAACAAAGCTCTGACGGCTCATCTAAGCATGCTGGGAGCATGCGTCATGTGGGGACTGATGGCTCCCATCGGAAAGACGGCAATGATGAACGGCATCGACGGCATCAATCTCGTGTCGTTCCGCATCATGGGAGGCGCGGCACTGTTCTGGACAGCCTCGCTCTTCGCAAAGAAAGAACACGTGCCGCTGAAGGACGGTCTGCTGATGATTGCGGCAGGACTCTTCGCGCTGGTGTTCAACCAATGCTGCTTCACCATCGGACTGGGTATGACCTCTCCGTCCAACGCAAGCATCATAACTACGTCGTCACCGATATTCGCACTCATACTCGCAGCAATCATACTGAAAGAACCCGTGACATGGAAAAAGGCATGCGGAGTGGCTCTGGGATGCTGCGGAGCTGTGATGCTGATAATGACAAGCGCGTCGGAAGGAAATGCCAAGGTGGGCAACATATGGGGAGACGTGCTTTGCATAACGGCACAGTTCTCGTTCGCACTGTACCTTACGCTGTTCAACAGACTCATAAAGCGATACAGCGTATTCACCATCAACAAGTGGATATTCCTCTGGTCGGCAGTACTTATAATGCCTTTCTCGGCAGGACACATCGTAAGCACACCGTGGTATGCTGTGCCAGCAAAGGCATGGTTGTCGGCAGGCTACGTGGTGTTCTTCGGCACGTTCGTTGCCTATCTGCTCACGATGGTGGCGCAGAGGGTGCTCCGCCCTACGGTGGTGAGCACATACAACTATGTCCAGCCGATGGTGGCTGTGAGCGTGAGCCTGCTCTCCGGCATGGCTGTACTGAAACCCATGCAGTGCCTGGCAATGGTTCTTGTGTTCTGCGGGGTTTGGCTCGTCATAAAGTCCAAATCAAGACACGACATCATCAAAGCCGGAGAAAGAGTGGAAAAAAGCCTCCATAAGTAGAAATAATACATGTGGCGGCATGGCTGGCGTTATCATATTTTTTTGTAAATTAGCACCCGGATAACAAAAACCACAGAATTATGAAGAAAATTGCAAATAGACTTACCGACCTCGTAGGAGGCACACCGCTGCTCGAGCTCAACCGTTTCGCAAAAGAAATGGGACTGGAGCAGCCTATAATAGCAAAACTGGAATATTTCAACCCGGGCGGAAGCGTGAAGGACCGCATAGCTCTTGCAATGATAAACCAGGCGGAGAAGGACGGCATCCTCTCTCCCGGAGCGACAATAATTGAACCGACAAGCGGCAACACGGGCGTAGGACTGGCTTTCGTGTCGGCTGTGAAGGGCTACCGGCTCATCCTCACAATGCCTGAGACAATGAGCATAGAGCGCCGCAAACTTGTAAGCGCATATGGGGCGCAGGTGGTGCTCACACCGGCGGCAGAGGGCATGAAGGGTGCCATAAAGGAGGCTGAACGGCTGCGCGACAGCACAGAAGGCGCGGTGATTCTGCAACAGTTCTGCAACAAGGCAAACCCGGAGGCACACTACAACACTACAGGTCCGGAGATATGGAACGACACTGAGGGACATGTGGACGTGTTTGTCGCCGGAGTGGGCACGGGCGGTACCATATCGGGCGTGGGCAGATACCTTAAAAGCAAGAACCCCGCCATACGCATAGTGGCGGCAGAACCGGCGGCATCTCCGGTGTTGAGCGGCGGCAAACCCGGACCGCACGCCATACAGGGCATAGGTGCGGGATTCGTGCCTCAGGTGTTCGACCGCAGCGTTGTGGACGAAGTCATCACCGTGACTGACGAAGACGCAAAGTCCACTGCACGCCTGCTGGCTCAGCGCGAAGGCTTGCTCACAGGCATATCGTCGGGCGCGGCGGCATGGGCAGCGGCATCATTGGCACGCCGTGAGGACATGCGTGGCAAGACAATAGTGGTTCTTCTGCCCGACACAGGTGAGCGTTATCTCTCCACAGGAGTGTTCGGATGAGCACTTCAGTGCTAAATCTGACTCACCGCACCGATTGCACTGATATGACACACGCAGCTCGCGGTGAATAAGAAAAAGATACGCAGTCAGTAGACATATGCATTATGTCCGTCATACTGCATGACAGGGTTCATGCAATGCTTTTCATTCCTTTATACAAAAGAAACGCCGGAGACGTCTGCACCCATATGTGAGGCAGCACGACTCCGGCGTTTATTATGGCGCAGCATACAAACGTGAAAGATACTCCACACACATGTGGGGAGGTAATGGATGAGAGGCATCCGTATTTCACGCCCATAACAGCAGACCGACGGACATAAAAAAATCCCTGCAGTCCCGAAAGACTACAAGGAAACACCCCTGTGGGCGTTGACGGATTCGAACCGCCGACCCTC
>ENA-OPVK01001949-OPVK01001949.1-human-gut-metagenome-genome-assembly--contig:-NODE-1949-length-11429-cov-2.626429_pt1 | contig 11429 bp, 10 predicted proteins | sample MGYA00241495_ERZ501982 | MGnify/ENA primary metagenome ERZ501982 (study PRJEB25962, sample SAMEA2042002) | human gut metagenome | biome: human gut; feature: human-associated habitat; material: faeces...
ACTCCAGTCATCATAGTCAGGAGCACGTCCGTCATGGCGTTCACCATTTTCCAGAACATCACCAATCTGCATAATGCAGACAGCACCTTTTGCTTTTGCGATGTAATACTCACGTTCCTTTGGAGTGTTGTCCGGGAACATGTCAGCTAATTCCTGAGTTGTGACAAAGAAAATATCATGTGGCAGGATTTCTTCAATATAATCATACTGGATTGCCATATATTTTTCTGTTTTACGAAGGCATTTGTATACAACCTTTACGGTATCCATCAAAGTTGCAATGGTACGCTCATCTTTTTTGATGATTTTTTCCCAATCCCACTGGTCAACAAAGATAGAGTGGATATTGTCGGTGATTTCATCGCGGCGGATGGCATTCATATCTGTGTAAAGTCCTTCGCCGTAAGAAAAACCATATTTTTTCAAAGCATATCTTTTCCATTTTGCAAGGGACTGGACAACTTCAGCTTCCCTTCCGTTCTGTTCTTTGATATCAAATGTAACAGGGCGTTCCACACCGTTTAAGTTATCGTTTAATCCGGAATCAGGATCGACAAATAAAGGTGCTGATACACGGGAGAGATTCAGTCTCTGGGAAAGAAGATTCTGAAAGAAATCTTTGACTGTTTTGATCGCAATCTGTGTATCATGCAGGTTTAATTCTGAATGATAATCTTTTGGAATAATAAATTTTTCCATATATATAAGTTCTCCTTTAGTGTTGATTCGTAATCATAACCTAAATAATTATAGCACAGCGAAACTGATTTTCAAGAAAAGAAAACACATAATTCTAAAATTATTCTAAAATTACTTTTAGAAAAGAAAAAAATATTGTATTCTAACTATGTTATGGATTCAGGGAAGATTGCAAATAGCAATACCAGAAAAGGAAATGATATAGAATGAAGAAAAATCATTTGTCAACAGAGACACTCGTTTTCGAGATTATTTCGGCGATAGCAGCATTATTTTATATGGGATTACAGGTTTATTATGGGATTGTCTACGGCGCAGGGGCAGTGCGTATTGTCATGAATGTGCTGATCCTGATTCTTGTCTATATGGGGCTTACTGTGCTGGCTATTTACCCGGAGCGCGTTAACGGACTGCCGCGCGAGGTCTGTACCGGAGCGATACGCAAATATACGATCCGCATGGTGGAACTGATCAAACTGGTATTTGTGTTGTCTCTTCTTTTTACCAGCATCTGCGATGCGTTAGGATATCGGGTCGATGCAGCATATAGTCTGATTGTTATGGGGCTGATTCTTGTAGTTGCGGTAGTCTTTGAGGTGAAGATCATAAAAATATTGCGCAAATTAAAATAAAAACTACAAATACGCTGCGATTATCTGGAAGAAAAACAACGAAAAAATATCTTGCATGAATGACAGAGGCTTGATATAATCTTCTTTGGTTTTTAGAGTTTGGGAATAGGAAAACGGGCGTCAATTTATGTTTAAAAGAAAAAAAGAAGTAGAAGAATATACAGTTGAATCATTTAAGGAAACAAGTGTGATGTTGACCACACAGAATGGTTCCATAGAAGTTCAGAAGTATAAGCTGCCATTGGAATTAGAGGTTGGCGATATTTTGATCCAGAATGAATTCGGCATTTATGAGAAAAAATAAGGATGACGGCAGGAGGGGCGTATAACCCCTCTTTTTCTTTTATACGAGAGGAAGAATGAATGGAAAAAAAGAGACAGATTGCGGCAGTTTTGATATTGCTTGCATTGATTGGCGTGATAGCCTACAGACATAGCACAGGGAAAGATCTGGAAAAATATGAGGCATCTTTTTTTGATGTGTTTGATACACAGACACAGATTATTGGTTATGCGTCATCAAAAGAGCAATTTTCGGAACAGATGTCATTGATCAAAGACAAGTTTCAATATTATAATGATCTGTATGATATTTATCACGACTATGAGGGGATGAATAACATCAAGACCATCAATGATAATGCGGGAATCCAGCCGGTAAAGGTGGATGAGGAAATCATCGAGCTGTTGAAACTCGGCATTACGATGGATGAAAAAACAGATGGAAACATGAATATCGCAATGGGAAGTGTGCTGTCTATCTGGCATGATTATAGGGAAGCAGGAAGTGAAGATCCGGATTCTGCAGAGCTGCCGCCGATGGACGAATTAGAGAAAGCAGCAGAACATACAGATATCCATGATATTGTCATTGATGAGGAAGCGTCTACGGTTTATCTGACAGACCCGGATATGTTGTTAGATGTTGGAAGTATTGGAAAAGGTTATGCGGTTCAAAAGGTTGCAGAGTATGCAAAAAATGAACTGGGAATCCAGTACATGCTTTTTTCGGTCGGGGGAAATGTGTGCGCTATTGGCGGACACCCGGATGGAAGCGCCTGGGCGGTCGGAATTCAGAATCCTGATGTGGAGAGTGATCAGGCATATATAAAAAAAGTGGAAGTTCAGGATTTAAGCGTGGTAACAAGTGGAAATTATCAACGCTATTATACAGTCGATGGAAAAAGATACTGTCACATTATCGATCAGGATACCCTGATGCCGGCAGATAATTTTTCATCCGTTACCATTATCACAAATGATTCTGGAATGGCAGATGCGTATTCCACTGCGGTTTTTAATATGCCGCTTGCGGAAGGAATGGAATTTGTAAATCAGCTTGACGGTGTGGAGGCAATGTGGATTTTAGAAGACGGAAGCATTCAGTATTCGGATGGATTTGAAGAATACACCAGGTGATGATAAAGTATTTTTGATCCGGCAAAGAAACAAGTGCTGCTGATAAAAAGAAAACAAAGATGAAAGAGAGTCCCAGATGAAAAAAATATTTCAGATGAAAGAACCATCTCAAAAAGAAGCAGGGGTGCAGGATGGGAAAGCGTTACACATCCGGAAAAATGACTGGCTCCTGATCGCTATGTTACTTGTGGTGGCGGCCGGTATATACGTTGCAATACAGTATTACCAGAAGGTATCGACCCAAAATGCAGTTGCCGTTGTGACGGTGGACGGTGTGGAATATGGGAGATATCCACTCTCGGAAGATCATACAGAAACCATCCGCTTTGAGGATGGCTCCTATAACCGGTTTGCGATTCAGGATGGCTATGTGAGCATGCCGGAAGCGTCCTGTCCGGATCAGATCTGTGTGCATCACAGCCGGATCAGCAGGAACAAGGAGACGATCGTCTGTCTGCCGGACAAGGTAGTCATCACGATCGAGAACGGAGAAGACTCCGGAATCGATGTTCTGCAGCATTAGAGAAAAGAAGGGAATAATTATGGCAAAAAAAACAGCACTTCTCGGAATGCTTGTGGCACTTGCATTTGTGCTTTCCTATATTGAAACGCTGATCCCGGTAAATCTGGGGATTCCAGGGGCAAAGCTTGGACTTGCAAATCTTGTGGTGATGGTCGCACTGTACACACTTGGAACAAAGGAAGCATTTGCACTTTCCATGGTGCGTATCCTGCTCACAGGGCTTACATTTAGTTCCATGGCAGCGATGCTTTACAGTTTTGCCGGGGGACTTTTGAGTTTTGCAGTGATGTATCTGGCAAAGAGATCAAAGCTTTTTTCAGCTGCCGGAGTGAGCGTTCTCGGCGGCATTTCGCACAATGCAGGTCAGATATTTGTCGCAATGTGGGTACTTGATACGGCAACTTTAATTTATTATCTCCCGGTTCTTGCTATCACAGGGATTGCTTCCGGAACGGTGATCGGACTTCTTGCAGTGATGGTGATCCGACGGGTTTCTGGCATGATAAATCGTTGGGATTGATGTTTTTTAACCAAAAAGAATAACAATTATTAAAATTTGTTATAATAAAAATCAAATTTTTTCTTGCATTTCTGTTTTTGAAGTGATATAAATATTACAACATTAACACAGTAAAGCGTTGATAGAGACTCTGATCTTCAGGCGTCGACAGGAATACAGCGTCACCGACTGAGAGCGCTGTTTGAAAGAGGAGATACAGGGAACACTCTGGAGCAGACTGGTTGAACCATAACCGGGTATTACAGTCGAAGCTATTTGGATCATTGTGATGACCGGTATGCAAGTAGGTCAGTACGTCAGTGCACGTTACGCACATTGAGTGGGAAAATGAATTTAATGTTATCATTTTTCAATGCGGGTGGTACCGCGGGATAATCGTATATCTCGCCCTGAAAGAACGAAGTTGTTCTTTCAGGGCTTTTTTAGTTTCATTTATTATAATGATTATTCCGTCCCGCACCGAGTAATTCCCAAAATAAGGAAAGAAAAGGAGCGTACAAACGTATGGAATTCATGACAGGAGTAAACAAAAAAGACACAGTAGAGATCAGTGAGATCTTAGCAGGAGATTTCGAAGGAAAGACCGTGAAAGTGAACGGTGCAGTCCATACCATAAGGGATATGGGAGAGGTTGCATTTGTCGTTTTACGAAAAAGGGAAGGACTTCTTCAATGTGTATTTGAAGAGGGAAAAACAAAGTTTGACTTAAAAGACCTGAAAGAAGCAGCCACCGTGGAAGTGGAAGGTGCAGTGAAAAGCGAGGACAGGGCACCGAATGGTTTTGAAATCCGGTTAGACAGCATCCGGGTATTATCTGAGCCGGCTGCACCGATGCCGTTAGCAATTTCCAAGTGGAAATTAAACACTTCTCTGGAAGCAAACTTAAACAACCGTTCCATTGCACTTCGAAATATAAGAGAGCGTGCAAAATTTAAGATTCAGGAAGGTGTCGTCAGAGGATTCCGTGATTTTCTTTATGAGCAGGGATTTACCGAGATCCACACGCCGAAGATCGGTGCAAAAGGCGCTGAGGGTGGTGCAAATATGTTCCGTATGGACTATTTCCACAGACCGGCTGTTTTAGCGCAGAGCCCACAGTTTTATAAACAGATGATGGTTGGCGTATTTGACCGTGTATTTGAGACAGCCCCGGTGTTCCGTGCAGAAAAACACAATACAAAACGTCATTTGAATGAGTATACCAGTCTTGATTTTGAGATGGGATACATTGATGGATTCGAAGATATCATGGCAATGGAGACCGGATTTTTACAGTATATGGTTGACCTTTTGAAAAAGGACTACGAAAAAGAGTTGAAAATCCTTGGTGTGACACTGCCGAATGTGGATAAAATCCCGACCGTCAGATTCGACGAGGCAAAAAGAAAAGTAGCTGAAAAATACGGCAGAAAAATTCGTAACCCATATGATCTTGAACCGGAAGAGGAGGATTTGATCGGACAGTATTTTAAAGAGGAATGTGATGCGGATTTCGTGTTTGTCACACATTATCCTTCCAAGAAAAGACCATTCTACGCAATGGACGATCCGGCAGATCCGACGTTTACATTAAGTTTTGATCTATTGTATCACGGTCTGGAGATCACGACCGGTGGACAGCGTATCCACGATTACAACATGCTGCTGGAAAAAATTGAAAAACGCGGCATGACAACCGAGGGCATGGAGCAGTACATGGACACATTCAAACACGGAATGCCGCCACACGGAGGTCTTGGAATCGGTCTGGAGCGACTGACGATGAAACTGATCGGTGAAGATAATGTCAGAGAGACCACATTGTTCCCACGTGATATGAGCAGATTAGAGCCATAGCCGGAAAGAAAGCAGAGAGGATAAGAAAAATGGCAAATATTATTTCAGATGAAACCATTGAATATGTAGGAATTCTTGCAAAACTGGAATTGAATGAAGAAGAAAAAGAGCAGGCAAAAAAAGACATGGGAGCCATGCTTGACTATATTGATAAATTAAATGAGTTAGATACCACAGGAGTTGAGCCGATGTCTCATGTTTTCCCGGTGACAAATGTATTTCGTGAAGACGTTGTCACGAATGGAGACGGAAGCGAAGCAACCCTTTCTAATGCGCCTTCCATGAAAGACAGTGGATTCAAGGTGCCAAAGACGATTGGTTAGCATTCGGATGTGTTGGATGTGAGCATGAAATAAGGAAGAAAGGGTGATAGAAATGAGTTTAATGAGTTTGACTGCCGTGGAATTAGGCAAAAAAATAAAAGCAAAAGAAGTTACGGTTACAGAGGCTGTTACAGCAGCTTTAGATGCAATTGAAGCAAAAGAGAAAAAAGTGAACAGTTTCGTGACAGTGGATCGTGAAGGTGCATTAAAACGTGCAGAAGAAGTACAGAAAATGATCAATGATGGAACACTTACAGGTCCGCTTGCCGGAGTGCCGGTTGCCATCAAGGACAACATGTGCACGAAAGATCTGCTGACGACCTGTTCCTCAAAAATATTATATAATTTTAAACCAACGTACACGGCCGAAGCGGTAGAAAATCTTGAAAAAGCCGGCGCAGTGATCATTGGAAAAACAAATATGGATGAGTTTGCGATGGGAAGTACCACTGAGACATCCGCTTATGGGGCAACTAAGAATCCATGGAATGAAGCTCATGTCCCGGGTGGCTCTTCCGGTGGTTCCTGTGCAGCGGTTGCAGCAGAAGAATGCTCCTATGCGTTAGGTTCTGACACCGGCGGTTCCATCCGTCAGCCAAGTTCATTCTGTGGTGTGACCGGAATCAAACCAACTTATGGAACCGTTTCCCGTTATGGACTGATCGCTTATGGCTCCTCACTGGATCAGATCGGACCGATTGCAAAAGATGTGACAGACTGTGCAACAATCTTAGAAGCGATAGCTTCTTATGATAAGAAAGACTCCACATCTATCGCAAGAGATGACTTAAAATTCACGGATGCTCTGGTAGATGATGTGAAAGGATTAAAAATCGGAATCCCAAGAGACTACTTTGGAGAGGGACTTGATCCGGAAGTAAAAGAGGCTGTATTAAATGCAGCAAAGGTTTTAGAAGAAAAAGGTGCGGTCGTAGAGGAATTTGATCTGAGTCTTGTGGAATATGCAATTCCTGCATACTATGTCATCGCCTGTGCCGAGGCAAGCTCAAACCTTGCACGTTTTGACGGAGTAAAATATGGTTATCGCGCAAAGGAATACGAAGGACTTCATAATATGTACAAAAAGACACGTTCGGAAGGTTTTGGCCCGGAAGTAAAAAGAAGGATCATGCTGGGTTCCTTCGTATTAAGCAGTGGATATTATGATGCTTATTATCTGAAAGCACTTCGCACAAAGGCATTGATCAAAAAAGCATTTGATGAAGCATTTGCAAAATATGATGTGATCTTAGGACCGGCAGCCCCGACAACGGCTCCGAAGTTAGGGGAATCCTTAAGTGATCCGATTAAAATGTATCTCGGAGATATTTATACCATCTCTGTAAACCTTGCAGGACTTCCGGGAATTTCACTTCCTTGTGGAAAAGATTCCAATGGACTTCCAATCGGCTTACAACTGATCGGCGACTGTTTCAAAGAGAAAAAAATTATCCGTGCTGCATATGCATTTGAGCAGACCAGGGAATATGAACACAGCCCATTAGCATAAGTTTGGAGGAATCGTCATGAGTAAAGTATATGAAACTGTGATTGGACTGGAAGTCCATGTTGAATTAGCAAGTAAAACAAAAATTTTCTGTGGCTGCTCCATTCGGAGGGGCGCCAAACAGCCATACCTGCCCGGTATGTACCGGTATGCCGGGTTCTCTTCCTGTTTTAAATAAACAGGTGGTAGAGTATGCGATCGCAGTCGGTCTTGCCACAAACTGCAGCATTACGCAGTACTGTAAGTTTGACCGCAAAAATTATTTTTATCCGGATAATCCTCAGAACTACCAGATTTCCCAGTTATATCTGCCAATCTGCAGAAATGGCGGAGTCGAAATCGAAACCGCAGCAGGTAAGAAAACGGTTGGTATCCATGAAATCCATATGGAGGAGGATGCCGGAAAGCTGGTGCATGATGAGTGGGAAGACTGTTCCATTGTCGATTATAACCGTTCCGGCGTGCCGTTGATCGAGATCGTGTCAGAGCCGGATATGCGTTCCGCAGAGGAGGTCATTGCCTATCTGGAAAAATTAAGACTGATCATTCAGTATCTTGGTGCATCTGATTGTAAATTAAATGAAGGTTCCATGCGTGCTGATGTCAACCTTTCCGTCCGTGAGATGGGTGCACCGGAATTTGGAACCCGTACCGAGATGAAAAACCTGAACTCTTTCAAGGCAATTGCAAGAGCCATTGAGGGCGAGCGTGCCCGTCAGATCGAGCTGATCGAGGAAGGGAAAAAGGTTATTCAGGAGACCAGAAGATGGGATGACAACAAAGAGTATTCCTATGCAATGCGTTCCAAGGAGGATGCACAGGATTACCGTTACTTCCCGGAACCGGATCTTGTCCCGATTGTCATAAGCGATGAGTGGATCGCAGAAATTAAAGCAAGACAGCCGGAACTCCGCACAGAAAAATTAGAACGTTATAAAAAAGAATTCGGTCTGCCGGATTATGATGCGGAAATTATCACCGGACATAAAAAATTTGCCGATCTTTTCGAGGCGACGACAGAGATATGTAAGAAACCAAAGAAAGTTTCCAACTGGATTATGGGTGAAATCATCCGTCTGTTAAAAGAAAACGAGATGGACCCGGAGGACATTAAATTTTCTCCGATAAATCTTGCAAAAGTCATTGAACTGGCAGATTCCGGTGCAATCAACAGCACAGTTGCAAAGGAAGTGTTTGAGGAAGTTTTCAAGCATGATATTGATCCTGACAAATACGTTGAGGAAAAAGGATTAAAGACCGTCAATGATGCCGGCGAGCTGCAGACAGTCGTGGAACAGGTCATCAGAGACAATCCACAGTCAGTAGAAGATTACCGTAATGGAAAAGAAAAAGCAATCGGATTTCTGGTTGGACAGACAATGAAGGCGATGAAAGGAAAGGCAAATCCTGGAATGGTCAATAAAATCCTCAAAGAATTGCTATAAATAGGAATTTAAAAATACTTGCGCCGCATTTATGGAAATGGCATAATCAAAAGGAACAAATCCGCGGAAGGAATGACAAAAGACAATGACAAAAGCAGAATTTAAAAAACTGGTGGAAAACGGACCGGTTATTCTGGATGGAGCGACAGGAACGAATTTGCAGAAAGCAGGCATGCCGGTTGGCGTGTGCCCGGAACAGTGGATTCTTGAAAATCCTGATATTATGATAAAGTTACAGGAAGATTATGTGGCGGCCGGAACTGATATTTTGTATGCACCAACATTTACTGCAAACCGTATAAAACTGGAAGAGTATGGACTTGCAGACAGATTAGAAGAAATGAACCGGGAACTGATCGCCCTGTCCCAAAAAGCGGCGCAGGGAAAAGCGCTGGTGGCAGCGGATATGACGATGACCGGACAACAGTTATATCCGATCGGCGACCTGATGTTTGAAGATCTTGTGGATGTCTACAAAGAACAGGCAGAGGTAGTTGCAGATGCAGGCGCTGATCTCTTTGTGGTAGAGACCATGATGAGTCTTCAGGAATGCAGGGCGGCAGTCATTGCGATCAGGGAAGTATGTGATCTTCCAATCATGGTATCACTCACATATAACCCGGATGGAAGAACCCTTTATGGAACAGATCCGGCAACGGCGACAGTCGTACTGCAGAGTCTCGGAGCTGATGCGATCGGGATCAACTGTTCAACAGGACCGGAGGATATGATAGAACCGGTTGAAAAAATGGCAGAGTATGCCACAATCCCAATCCTTGCAAAGCCGAATGCAGGGCTGCCGGAGCTGGAGAATGGTGTGACAGTCTACAAGACGGGACCAGAGGAGTTTGCTTCCTGTGGAAAAAAACTGGTGGAGGCCGGTGCGTCCATTATCGGAGGCTGCTGTGGCACGACACCGGAGCATATCCGTGCACTGAAAGAAGCAGTGAAGGATATGCCGCTGCATAAACCTTTGACGCAAAAAAGAAGAATTCTGACTTCTGAACGTAAACTGGTGGAAATTACATTGGATGGTAATTTTATGGTGATCGGTGAGCGCATCAATCCGACCGGTAAGAAAAAACTTCAGGCAGAACTGCGGGAGGGCAGCCTTAACATGGTGCGTCAGATGGCGTTAGACCAGGAAGAAAACGGTGCTGCGATTCTTGATGTTAATATGGGAATGAACGGAATTGATGAGAAAGAAATGATGATCAACACGATTTACGAAGTGACTTCTACGGTTGATTGTCCGCTGTGCATTGATTCCAGCCATGTAGATATTATTGAGGCGGCGCTCCGTATTTATCCGGGACGTGCCCTGATCAATTCGATTTCCATGGAAAAAGAGAAAATGGATAAACTTCTTCCGATTGCAGAAAAATACGGAGCAATGTTTATTTTGCTGCCATTATCGGATGCAGGGCTTCCGAATGATTCTGAGGAAAAACATGCGATCATCCGCACGGTTATGGAGCAGGCAATCAAGATCGGAATGAGCAAAGAGGACATTATCGTAGACGGACTGGTTGCAACGATCGGAGCAAATCCAAGAGCTGCCATTGAGTGCTATGAAACCTTTTCTTATTGTAAAAATGAACTTGGACTGCCAACAGCCTGTGGACTTTCCAATATTTCTTTTGGTCTGCCGGAGCGGACTTATGTGAATACAGCGTTCCTTACGATGGCAATCGCACATGGGCTTACAATGGCTATTGCAAATCCATCGCAGGAATTATTGATGAATGCCGCATTTGCGTCTGATCTGCTTCTTGCAAGAGAAGAGAGTGATATCCGCTATATTGAGCGTATGAACATGCTCGCTGAAAAGTACGCAGGTCAGGAGCGCGTGCTTGTCCCGGTAAAAAAAGCGGCGGCGGATGATCAGGCAAAACCTGGATCACAGGAAGGAAGAAGTGCTATTTTTGAAGCTGTTTTAAAAGGAAATAAGGGTGGCATTTTAGATGAGGTGAAAAAGGCGCTTGCCGACGGAGAAAAACCGGATGAGATCATCAACCATCATCTGATCCCGGCGATCAATGAAGTTGGCGTGCTGTTTGACAAACAGAAATATTTCCTGCCACAGCTGATCTCCTCTGCCAACACGATGAAGATGGCGATCGAATACGTAGAGCCAATGTTAGAGCGGAATGATGCGGAACAAAAGGCGACAATTGTAGTTGCAACAGTAGAAGGAGATATTCACGATATCGGAAAAAATCTTGTTGTTCTTATGTTGAAAAACTATGGCTACAATGTGATTGACCTTGGAAAAGATGTTCCGGCTTCGCTGATCGTTGAGACTGCTTTAAAAGAGCATGCAAAAGTAATTGGTCTGTCAGCCCTTATGACAACAACGATGATGCGCATGAAAGACGTTGTGGAATTGGCAAAAGAAATGGGATGCGACAGCAAGATCGTTATTGGTGGTGCGGCGATCAATGAAAGTTTTGCAGATGAGATCGGAGCGGACGGATACTCGAAAGATGCAGCAGACTGCGTAAAACTGGTGGATCGGCTGGTGG
>ENA-OPVK01001953-OPVK01001953.1-human-gut-metagenome-genome-assembly--contig:-NODE-1953-length-11411-cov-2.294646_pt1 | contig 11411 bp, 12 predicted proteins | sample MGYA00241495_ERZ501982 | MGnify/ENA primary metagenome ERZ501982 (study PRJEB25962, sample SAMEA2042002) | human gut metagenome | biome: human gut; feature: human-associated habitat; material: faeces...
TTCTGGAAGAAAAGTTCGGCCTGCCGGCCGCCAGTGCAGGCATCCTGCGCACAAAGTTCCTCACCGAGGACAAGCAGCTGTTTGCCTGAGCCGGGGCGAATGACATTCACTTGAAAGCCCCAGTGGGGCTTTCAGTGCTGCGTTGCGCTCGCAAACGCGGTCCCTTGGACAAAACAGAAAATTTTTGCATTTATTTTGGGCAAAACGCTTGCATTCAAGCACGTTTTGTGCTATCCTATTTAGGCGTTAGTGTCCGCTGAGACCACAGCGGGGTTAATGACAAGTATTTATCATTAAACGGGCGGTCCTCTGACGGCGTCGTGCCGTGTATGAACGTCTAAAAACAAATGGAGGATTCAAAATGGACGCACTGAAGATTATCTCTGAAGGCAGCATCAAGGCTGAAAAGCCCCAGTTCAACGTTGGCGATACCGTCCGCGTTGATGTTCGTATCAAGGACGGCGACCGTGAGCGCATTCAGGCCTTCGAGGGCACTGTGATCGCTAAGAAGCACGGCGGCGTTGCAGAGACCTTTACCGTTCGCCGCGTGGCTTATGGTGTCGGCATCGAGCGTGTCTTCCCCATCAACAGCCCCTTCGTTGAGAAGGTCACCGTTGTCCGCAAGGGCAAGGTCCGCCGCGCAAAGCTGTTCTACCTGCGTGGCCGTACGGGCAAGGCTGCCAAGGTCAAGAGCGATATTTGATCATCCCCGATTTGAAACGGGAGAAAAGGGACAACCTTGTTGTCCCTTTTTTCTTTATCAAAATTTCAGTAAAATGCGGCTTTTTGCAGCCGGTGCGCTTGCACAGGGGCTGCAGACTGCGGTATAATCGGGTCAGTGATGCAAAACTCAGAGGGTGAGGTGTACCGGATATGGAAAAACAGGAACAGGCAAAGCCCGTGCGCGGGCAGAATCTGCTGGAATGGTACGAGGCGCTGATCTCGGCGGCGCTGGTGCTGGTGCTCATCTTTTCGTTCTTTTTCCGCATCATTCAGGTGGACGGCAGCTCCATGGTGCCAACGCTGGTCAACGGCGATAAGCTCATCGTGTGGGGGGCAGGCTATACGCCCCAGCGGGGAGATGTGGTCATCGTGGACAGCTACACCTCCTACGGCAAGCCGCTGGTCAAGCGGGTCATCGCCAAGGGCGGCGACACCATCAGCATCGACTACGAGGCCGGCACTGTCACCGTCAACGGCGAGGTGCTGCAGGAGGACTACATTGCCGCGCCTACCCATCTGGGTTATGACGTGGAGTTCCCGTATACGGTGCCGGAGGGCACGGTGTTCGTGATGGGCGACAACCGCAACGAATCGCTGGACAGCCGTTCGTCCTACGTCGGCTGCATCGACGAGCGCGATATTCTGGGCAAGGTGCTTTTGTGCTTTATGCCCTTTACAGATTTTGGGGTGGTAAAATGAACGAAATGGATACCCGGTTTGCAAACCAGTACAATATTCAGTGGTTCCCGGGCCACATGACCAAGACCCTGCGCATGATGGAGCAGGAGATCCAGCATGTGGACGCAAGCCTTGTGCTGCTGGATGCGCGCATCCCGCTTTCCAGCCTGAACCCGGAGATCGAGCGCATCACGGCCCGCAAGCCGAAGCTCTATGCGCTGAACAAGGCCGATCTGGCCGACCCGGCGGTGACCGAGGAATGGATCAAGTACTTCCGCGCGGCAGATGCCGGATGCGTGGCCATCAGCGCCAAGCAGAAGGGCGGTGCCAACGCCGTCAAGATCGCCATCGAAAAAGAGCTGGCGGGCCTGCTGGAGCGCCGCCAGAACCGCGGCATGAGCGGTGCCAAGACCCAGGTGATGCTCTGCGGCATCCCCAATGTGGGCAAGTCTACCTTCATCAACACCTTTGCGGGCTCGGCCCGTGCCAAAGCGGCCGACCGCCCCGGCGTGACCAAGGGCAAGCAGTGGGTCAGCACCGACAAGTTCGACCTGCTGGACATGCCCGGTGTGCTGTGGAAAAAGTTTGATTCCAAGACCATCGCCTCCAATCTGGCCTTCATCGGCTCCATCAAGGACGACATTTTGGACGTGGAAGAACTGGCCATGAACCTGCTGGACGAAGTGCGCCGCAACTACCCGGACCTGGTGGCCCAGCGCTACAAACTGGACGCTGAGACGCTGGCGCTGCCGCCCTACGAACTGATGGAAGCCATTGGCCGCAAGCGCGGCCTGCTGGTGCGCGGCGGCGAGGTGAACACCGAGCGCTGCGCCATCATGCTGGTGGACGAGTTCCGCGCCTGCAAGTGGGGCCGCATCTCGCTGGAGCGCCCGCCGCAGCGGGATGATCTGGCCGACTTTGCCGAGGAGGATGACGAATGAAGCGCCGTTCCGACGAGGAAATTTCCGCCCCGCTGTATGAGTACGACGCCGCCGTGCGCAGCCAGTACGGCTGCTTTGCGGGGGTAGACGAAGCCGGGCGCGGCCCTCTGTGCGGCCCGGTGTGCGTCGCGGCCTGCATCCTGGACCCGGAAAACCCGGTCTACGGCATCAACGACTCCAAAAAGCTCACCGAAAAAAAGCGGGAAGCGCTCTTTGATGAGATCGTGGAAAAGGCGCTGGCCTACAAGATCATCTTTGTGGGGCCGGACATCATCGACCGGGACAACATCCTCAACGCCACCATGGGCGGCATGAAGCAGGCTGTGGAGGAGCTGGACATCGTGCCGAACCTCGTCCTTGTGGACGGCAACCGCACCCCGGCCGGGCTGCAAATTCCGGCACAGCCGGTGGTCAAGGGCGACGCCACCAGCGCCAGCATCGGCGCGGCATCGGTGCTGGCCAAGGTCAGCCGTGACCGCTACATGCTGGAGCTGGACAAGCAGTACCCCCAGTACCAGCTGGCAAAGCACAAAGGCTACCCGACCAAGCTTCACTATGAACTCATCACGCAGTATGGCATCCAGCCGTTCTACCGCCGCAGCTTTTTGAAAAAGCAGGGCTACTGGCCGGAGAGCGGCAAGTGAACCGCGCCGAGACCGGCCGGAAGGGCGAAGCCGCTGCCGCAAAGTTTTACCTGCAACAGGGCTGCCGCCTGCTGGCCCACAACTTCCGCACCCGGATGGGGGAGCTGGACGTGGTGGTGCAGGAACCGGACGGCACCATCGTCATCTGCGAGGTGAAGACCCGGGCCGAGAACTCCCTTGCCAGCCCGGCCGAAGCGGTGGACCGGCCCAAGCAGCGCCGTCTCATCCGCGCCGCGCAGAGCTATCTGCAGGTAAACGGCCTGAGCGACGCACCGGTGCGTTTTGACGTGGCAGAAGTGTTTCCTCTTGACAGCGGGCGCTGGATGGTACATATTATAAGGGGCGCTTTCCTCGCGTAAAGCGAGTGCCCCGGTGGGAAATGTATGGGCAGAGGGCTTCTCTGCCGCAGCAGCAGGAGCGCGTTTTGCGCGTTCTACGGCGAAAAAGGAGCGACAACGATGCAGTTTTTCAGTACCAGAGACCAAAACCGCAAGGTGACTTCTTCGGAAGCGATCGCACAGGGCCTGTCCAATGAGGGCGGTCTGTTCGTGCCGGAAAGCTTCCCGCAGGTGGATGTGAAGGCGCTGTGTGAGCTGGATTATCCGGCCATGGCAGCTGCCGTCATCAAAGAATATCTGACCGACTATTCGCAGGACTTCCTGACCGAAGCTACCCGCAGGACCTACGGGGAAGCCTTCGGCGGCAAGGCCGGTTATCTGGCTCCGGTGGAAGGGGATACCTACGCGCTGGAGCTGTGGCACGGCCCCACCTGTGCCTTCAAGGATTACGCCCTGCAGCTGATGCCGAAACTGCTGGTGGAAGCCAAAAAGAATCTGGGCCGCACGGAGAAGACCCTGATCCTTGTGGCGACCAGCGGCGACACCGGCAAGGCTGCTCTGGACGGCTACCATGACGTCCCGGGCGTGGAGATCGCGGTGTTCTACCCCACGGGCGGCACCAGTGAGATCCAGCGCCTGCAGATGGCCACCCAGGAGGGTGCCAACGTGGCAGTCTACGCCGTGCGCGGCAACTTTGATGATGCCCAGACCGGTGTAAAAGAGATGTTCCACTCAAAAGATTTAGCAGAGCGCATGAATGCAAAAGGATATCAGTTTTCCTCTGCCAATTCTATTAACATTGGACGTCTGGTACCACAGATTGTTTACTACGTATATGCGTATGGTCAGCTTCTCAAACAGGGAGAAATTTCTTGTGGTGAGAAAATGAATGTTGTTGTCCCAACCGGAAACTTTGGTAATATTTTGGCGGCTTTCTATGCAAAAAATATGGGACTTCCGATTGAGACTTTGTACTGTGCATCGAATGAGAACAAAGTATTGTTTGATTTCTTCCAGTCAGGAACTTATGACAGAAAGAGAGAATTTATTTTGACATCTTCTCCGTCAATGGATATTTTGATTTCAAGTAACTTAGAGCGTTTGATTTACCGTATTACCGGTGAGAATGCAGCACAGACAAAAGCGTTTATGGATGCACTTTCAAGCAATGGTGAATATACGATTACCAAGGAAATGATGGAGAAATTATCCTGCTTTGTCGGTGGTTATGCTTCAGAAGCTGAAACTGCAGCAAATATTAAGAAGGTGTTTGATAAAGCCGGTTATATCATGGATACACATACGTCGGTTGCTTCCTGTGTTTATTATGACAAGGCAAAGGATGCCGGCTTAAAGACAGTAATTGCTTCTACGGCAAGCCCATACAAGTTTACCCGCAGTGTTATGGATGCCATTGACAAAGAAAAATATGACAGCATGACTGATTTTGAACTGGTAGATGAGTTAAATGCTCTTTCCGGTGTGAAGATTCCGGAGGCAATTGAGGAAATCCGCACCGCACCGATTCGTCATGATATTGTATGCGATAAGAGTGAGATGCAGATGACCGTAGAAAAGATTCTTGGACTGTAAAGAGAGGATAAAAGAATGGAATTTCGACCATGCATCGATATTCATAATGGTAAGGTAAAGCAGATTGTCGGTGGAAGTTTAAAAGATGAGAAAGATTTTGCAAAAGAGAATTTTGTTTCGGAGATGCAGGCGGCGGATTATGCCGCCTTGTATCGTGAAAAGGGGCTTCGCGGCGGACATATTATTTTGTTAAATGCGGCGGACAGTCCTTATTATAAAGCAGACCTTATGCAGGCAAAGGGAGCTCTTTCTGCGTGGCAGGGGGCACTTCAGGTAGGTGGTGGAATCCATGCGGAAAATGCCGCTTCTTTTTTGGATTTTGGCGCAAGCCATGTCATTGTTACATCGTATGTTTTTGTGGGCGGAGAGATTCGTTTTGACCGTTTGCAGCAATTAGTGAAAGCGGTGGGAAAAGAGCATGTGGTTCTGGATTTGAGCTGCCGGAAAAAAGGAGATTCTTATTATATTGTAACCGACCGGTGGCAGAAATTTACTAATCAGTGTCTGGATGAAGCACTGATGGAAAAACTTCATTCGTACTGTGATGAATTTTTAGTGCATGCGGTAAATGTTGAGGGAACCGGAACAGGTGTAGATGAGGATTTGTTAAAAATTCTTGCTAAAGAAAGTGAAATTCCGATTACATATGCCGGCGGCATTGGCAGTTATGAGGACATCGAAAAAATTCAAAAAACAGGAAAAAACAGAGTCAATTATACGATTGGAAGTGCCCTCGATTTGTTTGGTGGTTTGCTCAAATTCGACACAATTGTTACAAAATTTAATTAAACAAATTATAAAAGTTTTCGTAAAAACAAACCAAAAACCGTTGATTCCATCATTTGGAAGGCGGTTTTTTTGTATTTAGGGTTGATTTTTTGTTATAGTATGTTACAATTGTTACGTAAATGTTACAAAAACGATGCAAGTCGATAACAATTTTGTAACCAATAAAAATGTTAGGAGTGTAAACATGTTTTTGAAAACTTTAGTAGTACGAATGATGGCGGTTTTTGCGTTGATGGGAATCTTAATCGGGGCAACACCTTCACAGGCTGCTGAGAAAAAAAGTTATACAAGCAAAGAATTAAAAATGATGTCTGCGATTATTTTCTGTGAGGCAGGAAACCAGAGCAAAGCAGGAAAGACAGCGGTAGGAATTGTTGTGATGAACCGTAAAAAATCTGGTGCTTTTCCAAACTCGATTCAGGGTGTTCTCAAACAGCGCGGACAGTTTACTCCGGTTCGTACCGGTAAATGGCAGAAGGAAATGAAAAAATACAGCCAGGGTAAATATAAATCTGGTGTCCGTGCCAAATGTGTACAGGCGGCAAAACTTGCCTTAGAAGGTGAAAAGTGTGTTACTTATAAGGGAAAAGAGATTAAGATGAGTAAGTATCACTTTTTCAGTCAGCGTCTGTCTCATGCAAAACTTCGCATCGGTGGACACGATTTCAAATAAAATCTTGTCTAAAAAGCCTCTTTGTGTTATTATTTAGAGAGATACGCAAAGGAGGCTTTTTTTTATGCCAGGAATGAATGAAGAAGTGATTTCAAGAAATTTTATTGAAAATGAAATAGATAAGGATTTGCAAGAGGGCGTGTATGATAAAGTGGTTACGCGTTTTCCACCGGAACCAAATGGTTATCTGCATATTGGACATGCCAAATCGATTTTGTTGAATCAGGGATTGGCAAAGGAATATGGCGGAACCTTTAACCTTCGTTTTGACGATACGAATCCACAGAAAGAAAAAGAAGAATTTGTGGACTCCATTAGCAAAGATGTGGAGTGGATTTGTGGCGAAAAACCACCGGTATATTTTGCATCGAATTATTTTGATGATATGTATGAATGTGCATTGAAACTGATTCGCAAAGGAAAAGCATATGTCTGTGATTTGTCAGCAGAAGAAATCAGAGAGTACCGCGGTACGTTAAAAGAGCCCGGCAAAGACAGTCCTTACCGAAACCGTTCGGTAGAAGAAAACCTTACGTTGTTTGAAGGAATGAAAAATGGTGAGTTTGAAGATGGCTCTTGTGTGCTTCGTGCAAAGATTGATATGTCCTCGCCGAATATTAACATGAGAGACCCGGTTATTTACCGTGTAGCACATTTACACCATCATAATACAGGGGATAAGTGGTGCATTTATCCGATGTATGATTTTGCCCATCCGATTGAGGATGCGATTGAGGGTGTTACCCATTCGATTTGTACACTGGAGTTTGAGGATCATCGTCCGCTGTATGACTGGGTTGTAAAAGAATGTGAGTTTGAGGTGCCGCCACGCCAGATTGAATTTGCAAAAATGTATCTGACCAATGTGGTAACAGGTAAACGTTATATCAAAAAACTGGTAGAAGATGGTATTGTAGACGGCTGGGATGACCCAAGACTGGTTACGATTACTGCTCTTAGAAGAAGAGGATATACGGCTTCTTCCATTCGCAAGTTTATGGAACTTTGTGGTGTTTCCAAATCAAACAGTTCTGTGGATTCTGCAATGTTAGAGTATTGCATCCGCGAGGATTTGAAAATGTCTCAGCCACGAATGATGGCAGTGTTAGACCCGGTTAAACTTGTGATTGATAATTACGAAGAAGGAAAGATTGAATATTTGGATGTTCCGAATAATCAGGAGAATCCGGAACTTGGTACACGTAAGGTGCCATTTGGAAGAGAGTTGTATATTGAGAGAGAGGATTTCAAGATTGATCCTCCACGCAAGTATTTCCGTCTGTTCCCGGGCAATGAAGTACGTCTGATGAGTGCTTATTTTGTGACTTGTACCGGTTACGAAACCGATGAAGATGGAAATGTAACGGTTGTTCATGCAACGTATGACCCGGAGACTAAATCCGGTTCCGGCTTTACCGGCCGCAAAGTGAAAGGAACAATTCACTGGGTAGCTGCGGATACAGCGGCAAAAGCAGAAGTACGTTTATATGAAAATATTGTTGACGAAGAAAAAGGGGTTTACAATGAAGATGGTTCCATAAATGTAAATCCGAATTCTTTGACTGTTTTGAAAGAGTGCTATATGGAACCGGCACTCAAAGAGGCAAAACCAGGGGATAAGTTCCAGTTTATGAGAACTGGTTTCTTCTGTGTGGATACAAAGGATACGACGGCAGAGCATATGGTGTTTAATCGAATTGTATCGTTGAAGAGCTCTTATCGTCCCAATAAATAAAATTTAGATGGAAACGGGGGATGACGATGTCCAATATTTTTGCAGGGTTGGAGAATTTAGGTTTTAAAAATGTTGAAAAAGTAGATGTGTATCAGGAAAGCGACAGCGAGAAGAAAAAGCAGGAAGCGGCAAAACAGGATGCAAAAAAAGAAACAAACGAAGAAGACCTGCTTTTTGACAAGAGCTACACCTGTCCGGTATGCGACCATGAATTTAAGAGTCGTATGGTAAGAACCGGTAAGGTGCGTTTGGTTGGTGCCGATTCAGATTTGCGTCCGCGTTATATGGGAGTTGATTCCCTGAAGTACGATGCGATTCTATGTCCGAAATGTGGTTATGCAGCACTGAACCGTTATTTTAATTTTGTGATGTCAAGTCAGGCAAAAAACATCAAAGAAAAAATTTCTGCTAATTTCCATTATCAGCCGGAAGCAGGAAAGATTTACACGTATGATGATGCACTGACAAGACATAAGATGGCACTTTTGAATACCGTTGTGAAAAACGGTAAGAGCAGTGAGCGTGCTTACACTTGTCTGAAGATGGCGTGGCTCTGCCGTGGCAAGCGTGAACTTTTGATGCAGGGCGATTACAAAAAAGAAGAGGTTACAGAGCTGATTAACGAAGAAAAGGAATTGCTCTCGAATGCCTATGATGGCTTTGAGGCGGCATTTTCCAAAGAAGATTTCCCAATGTGTGGTATGGACCAGTATACGATGATGTATCTGCTTGCAGAACTGGCAAGACGTATTGGTAAAAATGATGAAGCAAAACGCTATGTTTCAAAGGTGTTAGTGGCAAGAAATGCCCAGCGCCGTATTAAGGACAAAGCGTTTGCCCTGAAGGAGAAACTTCAAGGCAAAGCGGAGTAATCAATTTTCCGATAAGATACTGTTTACTTTTGTCATAGCACGTGGGAGAGAGTCCTTTGAATTTTTCCAAGAGGCCTCTTTGTTGCGGTAGTCGTGTTTGTCGACAAACCACGAGACGTCTTCCTGCACGCGCTTAAAGTTTGTAAGGAAGGTTTCATTTAAATCGCTTGTGAAATCGACAAGTACCTGCCCGCTCAAGTGAGAAGGTGCAAGGTCATAAAGCATACCATAGTGTTCGAGACAGAATCCTTTGCTGTTTTTGAATTTCTTACGGAAATCGGAATCTTTCTCGTACAGATATAAAGTGGTCACTAAATACCGTTTGAAAGTATTTTTTATACGGTCACATATAAAACAGGAACTTGTAGTCTGTTTGATATAATCGGAGAGAGCGGAACCGGTATCCTTCGCAAATAAGCGTTTGGAGCCGTTCCGTTTCTTTTTTTGCAGTGTTTCGACATTCTTTATGATGTTTTGCATATGGGTATTTAGAATCAGACCGAGACCGAGGCGGTTTTCAAAATCATACATCATCTGCATATGGTGGGCGCAGAATCCGATTTTATCGGTGGTCAGCCGGATGTCATCTTCCATATAGCTAGGACCCATGGCAAAGGCAACTTCGTCATCATCAAGCTTTTTTTTCATGGCACAGACCGGGCACTCGCACGGGCGGTCAAAAATGTCGTTGACTGGGATTTCGTATAATATTTCTGGCATGATTATCGTTACTCCTTTAATTTTTTGTTTTATTATAACATGAAATCGGGAGATTGACAGGGCAATCATAAGCAATGTTCCTATGGATGATATTTTACAGATAAAAAGGGAACATATCACAGAACCGATAAAAAGGTCGATTAAAATATATGGGAACAAACCTCAAAGATTAGCATTGATACTTAATATGGCGATTACGGAGCTTGTACTGCTGATATCGAAGATGCTTGAAGCAGCCAGAGCTATTCGGAATAAGATACTGCATACAGATGTTACGAATGCCGAAAAAACAGATTTTGCAAGCAATATAGTGGTAGATAACACAGATAATACTTCTGCTATTGAGAACATGAATGAATTTTATCTAAGCTACAAGGAATCTCAAAATGCTTATGCAGAGTATCAGCAGGAAGTTGATGACTGGAAGAAATCCAATGACAATGCAGAAACACCAATGAATAAGACAGAAATGATGTCAGAGAAACTTGCCCGATTGCAGAAAGATGTTGGAAAGTTTAGACAAAACAATAGAAGAACATTTGACAAAGAGATGAGGTAATACTCCGCTTCTTTAGAAATGATGTCCAGCCAATATTACTATAATATCAGATTAAAATGATTGATAAATTCTGGCATTTCTGATATTCTATTATAGAAATATCGAAACGGAGGTAGACAGGTTTGGCGGTTAGCAGGACAATCTTAACAGCACAGCACAGCACAGCACAGCACAGCACAGCACAGCGTGTTGAGTGCGCTCTTTTTCCTGTTTACATCATAAGAAGTTTAAAGCATCAGCAGATATGTGTGCCTGATTAGGTATGTATCTGCTAGTGCTTTTTTATGAAAAATATGGACAATCACAGGAGGAGCGATATGAAACGATGGAAGCATGTTTTTAAGAAAGGCATGGCGTTTGTTCTTTCCCTTGCTATGGTGGCAGGACTGGTTCTTGCTATGTCTGGCGGAGCAAATACGGTGCAGGCTGCAACCGGTTCCGGAACAGAACCAAGCGTGACAGCATATGCCACGAAGGACCAGTTAATGACCGCATTTAATCCGGATTCTAATGGTGATGCTACGACCATCGGCAAGCTGGTATTTGGTAAAAATAGCAGTAGCGTTGCGCAGGAATGGCACATCTTAGGAAAGGATGAGGGCGTATCAGGAGATAATACCATCATCTTTGCCGCAAGTCCGATAGCAACAAAGCAGGCGTTTGAGGATGACGATTCCAACAAGAAGACTTTTGCTTCAAGTTTTGGAGTATATGAAACCAATCCATCAGATGTATATCCAAACCACTACGGAGCAAGTGACCTTCGAGTGGCGTTGAAGAATATGGCTACGAATACATCTTACTTCACCACAGCAGAGCAGGGCTTGATGAATCCTACCACAGTGAGAACAAATGACATACTGAATAGTACAACCTATACCACCACAGACAAGCTGTATGCACTGACGGCAGATGGTACCGGTTCTCCCTATACAACCATAAAAGCAGGAAGTGATAACAATACAGTACTTGCCGAGAGTAGTTACTGGAGAAGCGGAGAGTGCTTCTGGCTACGCTCGCCTAGCGACTATAGTAGTGATAACATTGCGATGCTCGCTTATCCGGGCAAGCATGTCTACGGCAGCATTGTCAGAACCAAGTTCGCAGTTCAGCCCGCTTCCAATCTGGATCTGTCATCTGTTCTCT
>ENA-OPVK01001976-OPVK01001976.1-human-gut-metagenome-genome-assembly--contig:-NODE-1976-length-11297-cov-2.303594_pt1 | contig 11297 bp, 8 predicted proteins | sample MGYA00241495_ERZ501982 | MGnify/ENA primary metagenome ERZ501982 (study PRJEB25962, sample SAMEA2042002) | human gut metagenome | biome: human gut; feature: human-associated habitat; material: faeces...
ACTTGCATGTGTTAGGCACGCCGCCAGCGTTCGTCCTGAGCCAGGATCAAACTCTCCAATATACCTTTATTGAAGAACCGATTGGCTCTTAATTATTTAATCCAGAATTTTGTTTGTTTGGCTCATTTGCTTTCCGCTTTCACTTCAAGCAAACTCGCCCGCACATTCGCTTTTTCTTGGTTCTTGTTCAGTTTTCAAGGTGCTGCCGTTTTCCGGCGACTTGTATATTTTATTACACTTTCAATGGTTTGTCAAGTGCTTTTTTACCTTTTTTCGAAAAGTTTTTTCTTCGCTTTTCTTTCAAGCCGCTTTCTTCAAACAGCTTAGTTATAATAACATCTTAATATACTCTTGTCAACTACTTTTTCGATATTTTTATAAATCTTTTAATTCTATTGCTTTGGCTGCACAGTTTTCATACATAAACAGGTAATACTTTCTTGTTTTTTCGTAAGTAAACGGCGAAATGTCAAAATATTCTATGGCATATTTTTTCTGAATCTGCCGCCACGTTGCAAAATTATAATCAGGAAGATAGCGCTGCACTCTTTCTGCATCGCGCCAGAATGCCATGCTTTTTTCATTTAATTCTTCCGAATGCCATTTTAAAAACTCAGGTTTCCAGCCGGGCTGGAACATTAAAACATCAAAACGCAGCAATTCACTGATATCTGCCAGCTTTTCAGCATAACATTCAGCGGCAAACTCATACAAAAGCCTGCTTACGCCGCGCACATTATGCCCAAGCGGATATTCTCCGCGTTTTTGCCACCACAAAGCAAACTTTTTATAAAAAGCAAAGGCATTCCCCTCTGCTTCCGTTAAATATTTTAACGTATATACAAATCTTCCGCTGTTATAAGTATGTTCAAAAACATCTTCCAAAACCTTTAAAAACCGTAAACCGCAATAGGGCATGTATTTAGTCGACAGTATTTCATAAGGCGGCTCATCCATATACCGCAGCTCATGCTCAAAGCGCTGCTTTTCCATTGCCGTACCCGGAAGCACTTTTAAAAATCCCAGCTGCAGCATATCCGGCTGCAGGCCATATACGTCATTAAAAGATTTTTCAAATTCCGCCATTCCTTCGTACGGCAGCCCGGCAATTAAATCAAGATGAAGATGAATATTCCCATAGCTCAGCAATCTTTTTACATTGGCTGTAAGTTTATCCCAATTATCGCGTCTGTTAATGGCTTTAAGAGTTGCTGCATTGGTTGTCTGCACACCTATTTCAAACTGAAAACGCCCTTTGGGAACCGTATTTAAAAAGTTAAGCACATTTTCCGTCAGCAAATCAGCTTTTATTTCAAAATGAAAAGTTGCATCGGTTTCTGCATCTGCCAAATGCTGCATTATCGGCAGATAATAATTTTCGTCAAGATTATACGTGCGGTCTACAAATTTAACCAAAGCCACGCCTGCGGCAATCATCCTATCCAAATCAGCGTAAACTTTGTCAAGGCTTCTTTTGCGCACATTGCGCGATATTCCCGATAAGCAGTACGAACAATTAAACGGGCATCCGCGCGTACTTTCGTAATAAACTATTTTTTTACCTGCAATAACATCCGTTAAATCAGGATAAGCAAATTCAAGCACATCCAAATCGGTAACCACGGCCGTGCCGCCGCTGCTGATAACGCGCCCATCCTTTTTAAAGGCAACGTGTGCAGGCAGTTCGCTGTTTTGCTGCAAGGCGTTTATAAGGCGCACAAAAATTTCTTCGCCCTCGCCCATTACAATATAATCAATCTGCGGACATTCATTAAAAATGCGTTCCGGCTCAAACGAAACTTCTGGCCCGCCGGCAATTATTTTAAGCTGCGGCATTACTTTGCGCAAAAGCCTGATAAGGCTGTAAACATAATTTTTATTCCAAATATGCACCGAAAGCCCTACAACATCAGGCTCTTTCCCGGTTATTTCAGCCAGCACTGCCAACAGCGGCGTCTGAACGGTATCTTCAATAAGTTCCGTTTCAATTCCGTGCGCCTTTGCATATGCCCGAATGCTGCGCATCCCCAATGCCGTATGTATGTATTTGCTTCCGATTGCCGTTAAAATTATTTTCATGTTTACCGCCTCTAACTTTAATATATCGTCTTGTGTTATAATAATAAAGTATTGAAATTTTTGCAAGGAGTGATTAAAAATATGACGCAAAATATTCCCGCGCACGGCAGCAACATTGCCAGAAAAGATATAAATGAAATTTACAAATGGAAAATTGATGATTTGTATGCAGACAAAGAAAGCTGGCAGGCTGCCGCCCAAAATTTAAAAGCAGAACTCCGCCGTTTTGAAGAATTTAAAGGCCGCCTTGGTGATGCGGAAATTTTATTGCAGGCACTACAAAAGCAGGCCCAGCTTTCAGAAGAAATTTCCAGAATTTATGCCTATGCACGCTTACAGCTTGATGCCGACAATACCGACCCGGCTTTACAGGCCATGTCCGGCGAAGCCGAAAGCCTGCTGGCTGATTTTAATAACGCGGTATCATTTGTTGAACCGGAAATAATTTCACTGTCCAAAGATTATTTAGAGTCCTGCCTGGCAGAATCTTCTTTTAACGAATTTAAGTTCTATCTTGCCAACCTGATGCGCCTTGCTCCGCATGTGCTGCCGCAGGAACAGGAAGCGCTGCTTTCACAGGCTAGCCTTGCCATGTCGTCGCCCGCTGCTATCTTCCGCAGCCTTGTCAGCGCCGATATGGAATTTCCGCCTGTTACCGACGGCAAAGGCAATACAGCCAATGTAAGCGAAGGCAATTATTTGCTGAACATGACCAGCGCCGACCGTACTTTACGCAAAAATTCCTTCCGCACGCTTATGGGCACTTACCATAACTACCGCAATACGCTGGCCAACACTTTAACCGGTCAGTGCCGCGTAAGCCGTTTTTATGCCACTGCCCACAAATATGAAGATACTTTAACGGCCAGCCTTGCCGAAGATAATATTCCGACGGAACTTTACCACAAATTAATTGAAACAGTACATAATAATTTAGAACCACTGCACGAATATATTGCCATAAAAAAAGCTGCCTTGAAGTTGGATGAACTTCACCCATACGACTTATACATGCCGCTTTCATCTGCCGGAGAAAGTTTTGCCTGCACATTTGAAAAAGCCTGCGAACGTGTTGCCGAAGCACTCGCTCCGCTTGGCGAAGATTACATCAGCACTTTAAAACATGCTTTTAAAAGCCGCTGGATTGACATTTACGAAAACAAAGGCAAACGCAGCGGTGCTTATTCCTGGGGTATTTACGGCGTACATCCTTATGTTCTGTTAAATTATCAGCCGCGCTATAACAGCATTTCCACTATCGCACATGAGATGGGCCACGCCATGCACAGCTATCTTGCCAACCAGGCGCAAACCTATACCAACAGTGATTATTCCATTTTCTGCGCTGAAGTTGCCAGCACAACAAACGAAATTTTACTTTTGGAACACACACTTGCCAATGCTACCCCTGAGCAAAAAATTTATCTTATCAACCAGTTTCTGGAAGCAGTGCGCACCACGGTTTACCGCCAGGTACAATTTGCCGAATTTGAACTTTACACTCACGGAGAAATTAACGCCGGGCGCAGCCTGCAGGCAGAAAACCTTGAAAACTACTGGCTGGAAAGCAACAAAACCTATTATGGCCCGGCTCTTACCGCCGATAAAGAACTCGCCAGCGAATGGTCGCGCATTCCGCATTTTTACACACCGTTTTACGTTTATAAATACGCAACAGGTTACAGCGCCGCAACCGCTTTCGCCGAAGCAATACTCAGCAGCAAAGAAAATGCCGTCGAAAAATACCTCGGTTTCTTAAAAGCAGGCGGCAGCGATTATTCGCTGAACATTTTAAAAAATGCCGGTGTAGATTTAACCACGCCGCAGCCAGTTGCCGTAACCCTGCAAAAATTTGCTCAAAAAGTACAGGAATTAAAAACACTTTTAAAATTATAATCATTATACAGCAAAAGAGACGGTTCATAACGAACCGTCTCTTTTTTATTTAAGCCTGAATTATAATTTTTGTTTTAATTCTTCAACTTTAGCTTTCTGCCCTGCAATAATTTCATCGCCGCGCACAAACTGTTTATCGTTTTCCGTAAATGCCGGGCCGCCGTAAGAAGTACGTGCAGCCACGCAGTTTTCCGGTTTTAATGCGTCAAGCAAATCTGCTTCAAACAAATCGCTGAACTTTTTATATTCATCAAGCGAAATTTCCGGCAGAAACTTGCCTTCGGTAATGGCATAAGCCACGCATTTGCCGACAACTTCATGTGCCATGCGGAAAGGCAGGCCTTTGCGCACAAGGTAATCTGCCAAATCGGTTGCATTGGAAAAATCCTTGCTTACAGCTTCACGCATTCTGTCCACATTAACGGTCATGGTTTTAACCATGTCGCTGTAAACGGCAAGCGTAAATTTCAGCGTGTCAATGGCGTCAAAGAAACCTTCCTTATCCTCTTGCAAATCTTTGTTATAGGTTAAAGGCAGGCCTTTGGCCGTAGTAAGCATTGCCATTAAATGCCCGTAAACACGGCCGGTTTTGCCGCGCACAAGTTCGGAAATATCCGGGTTTTTCTTCTGCGGCATCATGGAAGAACCAGTTGCAAAAGCATCGTCAAGTTCAATAAAGCCAAATTCCGTGCTGCTCCACAGGCAGAATTCTTCGCTCAAACGGCTCATGTGCATCATCAGCGTCGAAGCAAAGCTTAAAAATTCAATAATATAATCCCTGTCGCTTACCGCGTCCATACTGTTGGCATAAACACTGCCGAAATTCAGCTGTTCTGCCACAAAGAAACGGTCAATCGGGAAAGTTGTGCCTGCAATGGCGCCGGCGCCGAGCGGCATAATGTCCGCACCTTCCCATACGCCGAGCAGACGGCGGAAATCGCGCTGCAGCATGTTAAAATATGCCAGCAGATGATGTGCAAAAGTAATCGGCTGCGCACGCTGCAAATGCGTGTACCCAGGCATTAAGGTTTTATCGTGCTTTTTAGCAACGCTTAAAAGTGCTTCTTCAAACTGCACCAAAAGTTCTGCAATTTCCACAACTTCGCGTTTCATATACATGTGCATATCAAGCGCAACCTGGTCATTGCGGCTGCGTGCAGTGTGCAGCCTTGCACCGGCAGCACCGATACGTTCTGTAAGGCGTGCTTCGATATTCATATGAATATCTTCCAGTGCAATATCAAATTCAAAATTGCCTGCTTCAATATCTTTTAAAATATCTTTTAAGCCGGCAACAATTTTTTCTGCATCTTCTTCCGGAATGATTCCGCATTTGGCCAGCATTGTAGCATGAGCAATACTGCCGCGGATGTCCTCATGGTACAAGCGTTTATCAAACTCAATGGACGCATTGAATGCGTCCACGAGTTCATTGGTATTTTTGCTGAATCTTCCGCCCCAGAGTTTAGCCATTATTTAAGTTTGCCCTGTTTCATCAATGCACGTACGGTCAGCGGCAGGCCGAACAGTGTGATGAAGCCGGTAGCGTCAGCCTGGTTGTAAACTTCGTCGGCGCCGAAGGTTACATATTCCTTGCTGTACAGGGAATACGGAGATTTAGTGCCGGCGCTCATGATATTGCCTTTGTAAAGTTTCAGGCGAACGGTACCGGTAACGGTTTTCTGGGTTTCGTCAACAAATGCTGCCAGTGCTTCACGCAGCGGGCTGAACCACATGCCGTCGTAAACCAGCTCTGCATATTTAATGGCAACCATTTCTTTGTAGTGCATGGTAGCGCGGTCAAGGCACAGTCTTTCAAGTTCTTTATGTGCGTAAACAATAATTGCGCCGCCCGGGTTTTCATATACGCCGCGGGATTTCATGCCTACGAGGCGGTTTTCAACCATATCGCAGATGCCAACGCCGTTGCGGATGCCGATTTCGTTTAATTTTTCAAGCAGTGCTGCCGGAGAAAGTTTTTCGCCGTTAACGGCAACAGGCACGCCTGCTTCAAATTCCAGTTCAACATATTCGTCTTTATCGGGAGCTTTTTCCGGAGTGCTGGTAACGATAAAGAGTTCGTCTTTCGGAGCATTCCAGGGGTCTTCAAGGTCGGAGCCTTCATGGCTTAAATGCCACATGTTGCGGTCCATGGAATAATCGTGGTCTTTGGTTACAGGCACCGGAATGTTATGTGCTGCTGCAAAGTCGATAGCATCTTCGCGGGAACGGATGTTCCATTCACGCCAGGGCACAATAACTGCCAACTGCGGAGCAAGAGCTTTAACGCCGAGTTCAAAACGAACCTGGTCGTTGCCTTTGCCGGTAGCGCCGTGTGCAACAGCGTCAGCGCCTTCTTTCAGTGCAATTTCAACCAGTTTTTTGGCAATCAGCGGACGCGCAAAAGAAGTGCCGAGCAGATATTTCTGTTCATAAATGGCACCTGCTTTAACAACAGGCCATACATAATCGGAAACGAATTCTTCTTTTAAATCAAGAATATAGCATTTGCTTGCGCCGGATTTTAAAGCCTTGTCATGAACGATATTCAGTTCGTCGCCCTGGCCAAGGTCAGCGGTGCAGGCAATAACTTCGCAGTTATTGTAGTTTTCTTTAAGCCAGGGAATAATAACGGAAGTATCAAGGCCGCCGGAATAAGCGAGCACTACTTTTTTAATTTTGCTTTTGTCAATTTTCATTAAAGTACAGCCTCCTGTTGTTTGCATAATATACAGCTTTTATGTATAAAAATATATAACGAATATGATTATACCACAAATTTTAAAAATTTCCAGTATTTTTATAAATATTTTGTGTATTTTTATTAGATGATATCATCAGTCATCAAAAGTGCCATAATGGCTTTCTGCACATGCAGGCGGTTTTCGGCCTGGTCAAACACTTTGGACTGCGGCCCTTCCAGCACTTCCTCGGTAATTTCCTCGCCGCGATGTGCAGGCAGGCAGTGCAGAACCATAGCGTCCGGGCGTGCCACGCTCAGCAGTTCTTTGTTAATCTGGTAATCGCCAAGTGCTTCCTGACGAATGCTTTGTTCGGCTTCCTGTCCCATACTTGCCCAAACATCTGTGTATAAAACGTCTGCGCCTTTGGCGGCACGGAACAAATCTTCATCAACTTCAATGATGCAGCCGGTAAGTGCGGCATCTTCCTGCGCGGTTCTTACAATTTCCGGGTCAGGCTGGTAGCCTTTCGGAGATGCGCAAACCATATTCATGCCTACTTTGGCGCAGGCATACATCAGCGAATGCGCCATATTGTTGCCGTCGCCAACATAAACCAGCTTACGGCCTTTTAATATTTCCTTATGTTCCATAATGGTAAACATATCGGTCAAGGCCTGACAGGGATGCAGCAAATCGGTCAATCCGTTAATAACCGGAACGGTAGCGTATTTGGCAAGTTCAATAACGGAATCATGCGAGAATGTACGAATCATAATACCGTCAACAAAACGGGAAAGCACCCTTGCCGTATCGCGCACCGGCTCACCGCGGCCAATCTGCGAAGCGGAATCATTAAGATAAATAGGATGTCCGCCAAGCTGATAGAAACCGGTTTCAAAAGAAACCCTTGTTCTTGTGGAAGCTTTGGAAAAAATCATGGCCAGAGTTTTGCCTTCCAGATATCTGTGCGGTTCTCCTCTTTTTTGTTTGCGTTTCAATTTTTTGGCAACGTCCAAAATTGTGGCTACTTCACCAACAGACAAATCATGAATAGAAATTAAATCTTTGTTTCTTAAACCCATTTTATACCCTCACCAACCGATTAAAATTCTGCCAGGGCTGCGTCAAGAGCAGCAACAGCCATGTCTATTTCTTTTTCCGTTACAATAAGCGGAGGAACAAGGCGTATTACATTGCCGGCAGTGCAGTTAACGATAACATGGTCTTTAAGGCAGTGTTCCACAACTGCTCCGCCCGGTTTGCAGAGTTCCATGCCCAAAATCAAGCCGCGTCCGCGTACTTCAGTAACTTTTTCCGGGTATTTTGCCTTAAGCTCCTGTAATTTGCCCATAAAGTATTTGCCTTTTTCTGCCGCAGCTTCAACAAGCCCTTCTTCCTTAATGGTTGTAAGTGCTGCTTCAATAGCTGCGCAGGCCAGCGCATTGCCGCCGAAGGTTCCGCCGTGGTCGCCAGATTTAAATACATGCGCCAGTTTTTCGTCAACGCAGAAGCCGCCGGTCGGGAAGCCGCCGCCAATGCCTTTGGCAAAGGTAAGCACGTCCGGTTTAATGCCTGTATGCATATAAGCAAACCACTGGCCGGTTCTGCCGACGCCGGACTGAATTTCGTCAAAAATCAGCAGTGCGTCATATTTATCGCACAAAGCGCGTGCACCCTGCAAATATTCGTCACTGGGAACATGCACACCGCCTTCGCCCTGAATAGGCTCCAGCATTACGCAGCATACATCTTCGTCCATTACTTCTTTCAGCGCTTCAAGGTCGCCGTAAGGAACATAGTCAAAACCTGCCGGCAGCGGTTCATACCCCTGCTGGTATTTAGGCTGTCCGGTTGCCGTTACCGTCATCATTGTACGCCCATGGAAGGAATGAACGGCTGTAATAATGCGGTATTTGCCGTCGTTTTTGCTGTGGCCGTATTTACGCGCCAGCTTAATTGCGCCTTCGTTGGCTTCCGCACCGCAGTTGGCTAAAAACACACGGTCAAAACCGGTTGCTTCGCTGATAAGTTTAACTGCGCGTGCCTGCACATCCGTATAAAATACGTTGGAGCAGTGCATAATTTTACCGGCCTGTTCGCTGATTGCCTTAACAAGCGCAGGATGGGCATAGCCCAAAGAATTAACGGCAATACCTGCCAGAAAGTCGAGATAGCCTTCGCCGTCGGCGTCATAAACCATGCAGCCCTTGCCATGGGTAAGCGCCAGCGGATAACGGCCGAATACCGGAAGGTAATATTTATCTGTCTGTTCTCTGATTTCTATATTATTCACCTTTTTGCCCCCTCAGAAAAAATTATAAAGTTTTTACAACCTCGGTGCCTACGCCTTCATCACTGAATACTTCCATCAAAATGCTGTGTTCGGCACGGCCGTCAATAATCTGTGCTTTCTTGGCGCCGCCGCTGAGTGCGGTAATGCAGGCTTTAACTTTCGGAATCATGCCGCCGTCAATATTGCCTTTAATGATAAGTTCCTGTGCTTTTTCAAAAGTCATAGTGGAAAGGAAAGTGCTTTCATCGCGGTAATCGGCATAAATACCTTTTACGTCGGTAAGTACCAGAAGTTTTTCTGCTTTTAATGCACCTGCAATTTCACCTGCAACACTGTCTGCATTGATGTTGTAGGTTTCACCGGTTGCGCCAACGCCTGTCGGTGCAATAACGGGAATAAAGTCGTTATCCAGAAGTACGTTTAAAAGTTCGGTGTTAATGTGTTCAACAGTGCCTACATAACCAATGTCAACCAGGTTTACTTCACCGTTTTCATAAACGTCTGCAAGGTGTTTTCTTGCCTGAATGAGGTTATCGTCCTTGCCGTTAAGGCCTACTGCTTTACCGCCCAAACGGTTCAAACGGCCAACAAGGTCGGTATTAATTTTGCCAACCAGTGCCATTTCCGTAATGCCTACCGATTCTTCATCAGTTACACGCAGGCCACCTACAAACTGGGTCTTTTTGCCGGCCTTAACCATTTGTGCAGTAATTTCCGGGCCGCCGCCGTGAACAACAATCGGGCGCAGGCCTGCACATTTCAGGAAAATAATATCCTGCAGCACTTTATTTTTAATTTCATCATTCAGCATAGCATTGCCGCCATATTTTACAACAACGGTCTTGCCTTTAAAATCTCTCAGGTACGGAAGTGCTTCCACCAAAATTTTAATTTCTTCGTTACGTAACATTGATTATTCCTCCTGTAATCCGGCAAAAGCCGTTAATAAAATGTTGTTTAATATCAGGTGTGGTATTCACCGTTTATTTTAACATATTCATAGCTGAAATCACATGTCCAGACGGTAGCTTCTTCTTTGCCTGCGCCAAGGTCTATTTTCATGCTGATGTCGTGCTGTTCCATAATGTCTTTCAGGCTTTCAAGCGGAACATTGCAGTTCATGCCGTTTTCCACGAGCCTTACGCCGCCGATTTCAAGGTTTACCTTATCCGGCTCCATCTGCGCACCGCTGTAACCGGCTGCACAAACAATGCGTCCCCAGTTGGGGTCTTTGCCAAAGAATGCCGTTTTTACAAGCGGGGATTTGGCAATGGCCATAGCAGCAGTTTTTGCTTCTGCCCAGGTTGCGGCACCGACAACGTTTACTTCCAAAAATTTGGTAGCGCCTTCGCCGTCGCGCGCAATCATTTTGGCAAGGTCCTGAGCACATGCCAGCAAGGCTTCAAAAAACGCCGGGTAATCCGGATGTTCTTCGCTTACAATAATTTCGTTTTCAGCAAGGCCGTTAGCCAGTACAATCATGCTGTCATTGGTGCTGGTATCGCCGTCAACAACAACCATATTAAAGGATTTATCGGCAGCAGCCTTAACCGCGCGTTTTAAAACATCCGGCGCAACGGCAGCATCGGTAGTTAAAAAGGTAAGCATGGTTGCCATATTGGGGTGAATCATGCCTGCGCCTTTGGCTATACCGGCAATTTTAACCGTTTTGCCGCCCAATTCAAACTCATAAGCCGCATGCTTGATAAATGTATCCGTTGTCCGGATTGCCATGGCGCAGCTTTCGCCGCCGGTTTCGTCCATAGCGTCAACAGCGTCGGCAATGCCTTTTGCCAGTTTATCCATCGGCATAAAATGCCCGATAACGCCGGTGCTGCAAACATAAACAGCGTCGTTTTCAACTCCTAAAAGTTCTGCCGTCTGTGCCTGCATTGCTTCGGCATCTTTTAAGCCCTGTTCGCCGGTGCAGGCGTTAGCGCAGCCGCTGTTTACCACAATAGCCTGCGCATAAGATTTTGCGGCAACTTTGCGGCTTACCAATACAGGGGCCGCACACATTTTATTCTGAGTAAACACGGCACCGGTTGCCGCCGGCACAGTGCTGTAAATAACGGCTACATCATGATTGCCGCTGGCTTTAATACCGGCTTTAACACCGGCTGCCAAAAAGCCCTGCGGCGTTGTAACCCAACCGTCAATCTTTTTCATTAGCCAACCTCCTTAAGGATATACGGGCAACTGACGCAGCCCGGTTGTTTCATCAATGCCAAACATTACATTCATATTCTGCACGGCCTGCCCGGCAGCACCTTTTACAAGGTTATCGAGCGCACTCATTACAATCACTCTGCCGGTGCGCGCATCCGTCTGCCAGCCTATATCGA
>ENA-OPVK01001986-OPVK01001986.1-human-gut-metagenome-genome-assembly--contig:-NODE-1986-length-11262-cov-2.231552_pt1 | contig 11262 bp, 9 predicted proteins | sample MGYA00241495_ERZ501982 | MGnify/ENA primary metagenome ERZ501982 (study PRJEB25962, sample SAMEA2042002) | human gut metagenome | biome: human gut; feature: human-associated habitat; material: faeces...
CCGACCTTTTTATGTCCGTTATTATGTACCGGTTAAAAAAAGAAGGCAGGGCAGCCGTAATTTTGCCTGACGGCTTTTTGTTCGGCACTGATAATGCCAAAGTAAATATTAAAAAGAAACTTTTAAAAGAATTTAACCTGCATACCGTAATCCGCCTACCGGGCAGCGTTTTTGCGCCTTACACCAGCATAACAACCAACATTTTGTTTTTTGATAACACCCACCCGACCGAAGAAACATGGTTTTACCGCCTGGATATGCCGGAAGGTTATAAACATTTCAGCAAAACAAAACCGATGAAGTTAGAGCATTTTGCGCCGGTAATGGAATGGTGGGATAACCGCACTGCCATTAACGCAGAAGGCTTTGACAAAGCCCAAAAATATACCGTGCAGCAACTGGCGGAAGACTTTGGCTATAACCTTGACCTTTGCGGTATTCCGCATGAAGAAGAAGAAATTCTTGACCCGCGCGACTTAATCCAGCGTTATCAGGAACAGCGCGCATCGCTGAACACCAAAATAGACAGCGTGCTTAACAATATAAACACGCTATTGCAGGAGGCGCAAAAATGACGCCGCAGGAACTTAAAAACAGCATTTTACAGCTTGCCATACAGGGCAAGCTTGTACCGCAGCGCGCGGAAGAAGGCAATGCCGAAGAACTTTATAAACAAATTCAGGCTGAAAAGAAAAAGCTGATAAAAGAGAAAAAAATAAAAAAGGAGCAGCCGCTGCCGGAAATCACCGATGACGAAAAGCCCTTCGATATTCCCGATACCTGGAAATGGGTAAGGTTAGGGGAAGTTATACAATATTCTTTAGGTAAAACACCTCCAAGAGCCGAAGAAAAATGGTGGGGAAATGATGTACCTTGGGTATCTATTTCAGATATGCCTGAAAACGGTCATATAACTTTAACTAAAGAAAAAATAACCACAGAAGCATTATCACAAAAATTTAAAAATAAAATTTCTAAAGCAGGAACGCTTCTTATGAGTTTCAAACTTACTGTCGGTCGTGTATCAATCTTAGACATAGACGCAGTTCATAATGAAGCAATAATTTCTATTTTGCCATATATAGATGACAATCAAATATTTAAGAACTATTTATTCAACTCTTTACCTTACATTACTAATTATGCTGAAACAAAAAATGCCATTAAAGGGCAAACATTAAATAGCAGCAGTATAAAAAACTTACTTTTTCCCCTTCCACCGCTTGCTGAACAAAAACGTATAGTCGCCAAAATCGAAGAACTTTTGCCATACGTTGACCAGTACGAAAAAGCCTACAACGAATTGCAGGAGCTTGACAAACGCTTTCCCGGCGATTTGCAAAAATCCATTTTGCAGCTTGCCATACAAGGCAAGCTTGTTCCGCAACGTGCGGAAGAAGGCACCGCCGAAGAACTTTACAAACAAATTCAGACTGAAAAGAAAAAGTTGATAAAAGAGAAAAAAATAAAAAAAGAAAAACCCCTGCCCGAAATCACCGACGATGAAAAGCCCTTTGACATTCCTGAAACCTGGAAATGGGTAAGGTTGGGAGATGTCGGTTCGTGGGCTTCAGGAGCTACACCGGCACGCGCTAACACTGATTATTATGGAGGCAAAATTCCATGGCTTAAAACCGGTGATTTAAATGATGGTGATATTATAGATACGTCTGAATATATTACTGAACTAGCTTTAAAGAATACCTCCGTTAGATTAAATCCAGTTGGTTCTGTTCTTATGGCAATGTATGGAGCTACTATCGGCAAAATAGGTATATTAAAAATAGATGCAACAACTAATCAAGCTTGTTGTGCATGTATTCCATATAATGGAATTTTTAACAAATATTTATTTTATTTTTTACTATCATATCGAAAAGATTTTATAAAAATGGGTGCAGGAGGAGCACAACCAAATATATCAAAAGAAAAAATTGTTAATACTACAATTCCCCTTCCCCCACTCGCCGAACAAAAACGCATTGTTGCTAAACTGGAAGAAATTTTACCGTTGTGTAATAAGTTGAAATGAGGTGAAATAAATGGGTAATAAATTTGGCTCCGTTTGGAATAAATGGGATTTTCATGTGCATACACCGTATTCTATACTTCATAACGAATATGGCTTTGAGCCTTTTGAACTTAATGAAGAAGAAATTGAAAAACATTTTGATAAATATGTTAAAACACTCTTTACTAAAGCCATTGAAAATAAAATAGTTTCCATCGGAATTACTGATTATTTTATGATTGACGGATATAAACGTATTGTCACTAAATATCTTCAAAATCCTAATAAAATGAAAGAGCTTTTTCCTGATGATAGCATTAGAAATCAAATAAAAAAGATTTTTGTATTTCCGAATATAGAGTTACGGCTTAATACTTTTGTTGGTCGTAATTCACATAGTATCAATTATCATGTTATTTTTTCCAATATTATTCCCATTTATGAAATTGAAAATAATTTTTTGCAGTTGATTGAATTTCAATCAGCTGATAATAGAAAATTACCGTTGACTAAAGATAACATTAAAATTCATGGACGAGAAATTAAACGACTTAATGGTGCTAATGGCAATGATTTGTTGGTAGGTTTACAAAATATTGCTTTAGATTATAAAGAAATAATAAATAAGTTAGAAAGTAACCCTACTTTTGCTGAAAAATATATTATAACTATTCCTGTTGATGAAGATTTATCAAATATAGAATGGAAAGGTCGTGATTATACAACACGAAAAGATTTGTATAGACAATGTTCTTGTTATATGACAGCTAATGAACATACAGCAATATGGGCATTAGCAGAAGGCGACGAAAAAGAAAGAATTAATGAATTTGGCGCATTAAAACCTTGTATTTGGGGTTCAGATGCCCATTCGTATGAAAGAATGTTTTCGCCTGATGAAAATAGATTTTGTTGGATTAAAGCTGAACCTTCTTTTGAAGGACTTATGCAAATTATATATGAACCAAAGGAAAGAGTTGCTATTCAAAGCGATAATCCTAACAATAAAAATATTCATCAAATAATTGAATCAATACAATTTGATGACGAAAGATTTCAAACTGAACCAATTGTTTTTAATGATTACTTAACTTGTATTATTGGCGGTAAGTCAACTGGTAAATCTCTGTTACTTCAGCAGTTAGCAAGAGCAATTGACTTCAAATATGCAAGTAAGCAAGAAGAATCAGACTCTTTTCATCGCAAGCCTTTATCTCTCCAAAACACTGTCGTTAAATGGAAAGATGGTACTACTAACAATAGAAAAATAGTTTATATACCTCAAACTTTTTTAAATAGAACGATAGATAACCCAGAAAAAGAAACTGCCATTAACAATATAATTGCAGACGTTTTAAAGCAAGAACCAGTAATTTCTGAAGCATTTTCTGACTTAGAAAAAAATTTAAGAGTAATAAGGAAAAGTACAGAATTAAATATCTCTGAATACTGCGAAAAACTGCAAATTTTAAGTAAACTTATAGAAACGATAAAAGAGAACGGTTCGCCTGAAAGTTTTGAAAAGACTTTAGAAAATTTAAAAGCAGAACGTTCTGCCTTGGCGAAAGAAAAAGATATAAAAGACGAAGATATTGTACGATATGCTGAGTTGGAAAAACAAATAAAAGAATTGGAAAGTAAACAAACCAGATATGAACAAGAATTAAAAAATTATAAGCATATAAATAATCCAGTTGTAATTATTCCAGGATATTTTTCTAGTATTGATAACTTAAATATTCAGCATTTATTTGAACATGCCTTTCCACATACTAACAAGAAATTGGAAACAGCAGTTAATGAAATGTCTAAAAATCTTGTTCAAAAATGGAAAGACATTACTAATGGTTTAATTGCAGATTTAAAGGAATTATCAGATTCTAATATGAAAGAAATGAAAAATTTAAAGAACGAATATATTTCTTTAAAACCCAAAATTGAACAAAACGAAAAAATACAGAAATTATCTGTACAAATTTCAACGGAACAAGAAAAATTAAAAAAAGCTAAAGAAAATCAGTACAGAGCAGACGAAATTAAAAATCAACTTATAGATTTACAAAATAATATTTTGAAGTCCCAAGAAAAGTTTTTAAATGTCTATAATAATTATTGTAAAGTGGTTGAAGATACCGGAACCGGAAAAGACACAGATTTAACTTTTAAAGCGCAGCCCGTATGGAAACAAGAAGATTTTCAAAATACATTAAGTGATATTTTTGATAATAGGAATTATTCTTCTTTTAACAATATATATAAGTATAATCTTGCTGCTCTTAATTCAATAAACTATGGTTATGATTTATTAAGTAAAATATGGGAAGCAATGATTGATGATTGTGCTAACGGAAGTTTAACAATAAAATCAGGATATACTTTAGAAAATGCATTGCAGCAGATTTTTAAAGATTGGTATAATATCCATTATATTGTAAAAAGTGGCAATGATGCTATTGATGAAATGTCGCCTGGTAAAAAAGCATTAGTATTATTAGAACTTCTAATCAATTTAGAAGATAGTAAATGCCCAATTTTAATCGACCAACCGGAAGATGATTTGGATAATCGTTCAATTTATAATGATTTGGTTCAATATATCAAAAATAAAAAGAAAGAGCGTCAAATTATTGTCGTGACGCATAACGCTAATGTTGTATTAGGTGCTGATGCTGAGGAAGTTATTATTGCAAATCAAGACAGTAAAAATAGCCCCAATTATTCTAGACGTTTTGAATATCGTAGTGGTGCAATTGAGAACGATGAAAAACTAACTGATGAGAACGAAAACGTAATTCCCGGTATTTTAAATCAATCTGGCATTCAAACACAGATATGCGATATTTTGGAAGGCGGCAAATCAGCCTTTGAATTGAGAAAAAATAAATATAGCTCTTTAACTGATTTGCATGAGTAAGTATTTAGCTAAACAATAAAACCATAGCTTTTAGCTATGGTTTTATTGTTTCTTATAAATGTCAATCCCAGGCGTTTTATTTAAAATACCATATCATAAATATTGTTAAAGCAATATAAGCAATAGGAATCCCCAAAAAATAATTTTCAGAAGTATTTATCTTAATTATCAAATCTTTCATTATTGCTTCATTGTTATCTAAAACTTTAAGTTGTTTTTCTACTATTTCATTTTGTTTTTGCTGTGTTTTTTGCATAAAAGTACATACTTTAGTACCCAATTGCAGCATTTTTGCACCTTGGTCAACTAAATTTTCAGCATCACTATTGATAAGTCTTTGTGCCTGTACTGGCACGGCAGCTATGGTTTTATCCAAATTTTTAATTCTAACTCCCTGCGCTTCATCAAATTTATCAAGCCGTTCACCTAATTCGTTAACCTGCGTTTTTAAAGTCTGCACTGCATTCTGAATAAATACCAGCGAAGCATATACTTCGTTAATATCTAACATATCATCATTTTGATTACTTGTCTGTTTTTTATTTTCATTGCTTTCCTGTATCAAACTTTCTAAATCCATTTTTTATTCCTCCCTTGAAGGTTAATAGTATGGCTGCCTTATCTGCTGTATTCATCATCAACACGTAGATGGACACTAAAACCACTTTGTGCTTTTACGTCTTCAGCAACTTTAAGATTTTTTAATTTTGCAACTACTCCTGTTAATTCTGTTTTGATTCCTTTCCTTTCTTTTGTATTTATCACCTTGAATTTTTCCCAATCGGCAGAATTACAGATTTTTAATATTTGCGCCGTACTAAGTTTCGGCGCATTTAATTTTTTAGCAAGTGTATTTGCCCTTATTTTCTGATTCGTTTCAATATTTAAAAACACCAGATTCTTTCCGCGCATATATGCCTGCCAGCCTTCATGACTAAGTTTCTTTTGAAAATCCTCAAAGTTTTTGGGATTATTTTTTATTACTTTAAAAACGGCTCTGCCGCAAGATGAAAGAATATCTTTGCCGGCTTTCCGTTTAAAATTCTGATATTCGTTCTGACTGTATAATTGTGGCCTGCCGCGTTCTTTTACAGCTTCTGCTGAACGGTCAATAACAGGAAAACCGTGTTGTTTTGCCAGCGCATCATTGGCATCCCTGAAATATTCATAATCATCTTTACTGGTTTGTATTTTCTTGCCGTCCATAAAACTAACGCTGTTTACTATGTAATGAACGTGCATTTTTTTGCCTTCACTTTCCTGATGGAGTGCAAGAAAAACTTCAAAACGGTCGCCGAAACATTTTTCGGCGTGCGCCTCGGCATACTTTATTGCTTCTTTTACTGATATTTGTTCATTAGCAGAAAAAGATAAAACATAATGTTGATATTGCCTGCCTGCATTTTTGCCAAAGCTATTTTTTGTATTAAGCATTTGCAGTTTTGCTATCTCCGGATTATCCGCAACATTTACGCCCTTAATGGTATCGGTATCCTGCGTTTGTTCAAATTCTCTTGAAACATAGTTAATGATATTTCCTAAAGACGCGCCAGGCTTAATTGATTTAAATATTGGCATTTTTTGAAACCTGCTTTAATAGCTCAATTAAAAGCATTTTCTGCGGTGCTGTATCAACAGTATTGCAATGCGCAGCCAACTGGTTGATGTTATTGGCAATGTTTTGCAGCAATGCTAACCGCTTTTTCTGTTTTTCTTCAATGCGCTGTAACTGGTCAACATATTTAAAATTCATAATGATGTCGGTACAAAATTCATTGATAGTTTTATTTGCAGCCTGGGCTTTGGCTACTATCAAAAGTTTCTGTTCCGGCATAAGGCGTAAGACTAAACGCGCAGTTTTACCCAGTTTGTATTTTGGCACCACATAACACCTGCCTTTTAATTTATGTTGTTTGCCAGCGTCCTATTTTGGTTCCTTTTTGTCACCAAAACAGCTGGCAGGGGGGATGCCCCCCTTGACCCCCATATCATAGTTTTTCGTCCTCATTTCGTTTCTTAAATTCATCAACATACTGTAAAAATTCAAAAATTTTATCACTTTTTCAAAATCCAAATTAACAAATTTTATCATAGCCGTATGTAACGCTTTTTTATTTTTCACGTTTATCTGCGCCATAAATTTAAAATTGGTTGTTTCCTTTAAATTTTTAAGAGCTGCTTGCAAATACTTTAAAAATCGTGAATGTGTTTCAGTTGGCGGTGCTGTTAAAATGCGCCGTAAATCAACAATGCTTATAATTTTATTTTTATTTTTTGACTGTTTTATCAAACTCAAAAATTCGTATAACCGGTAGCTATATTTAACATTTAGTTTCTTCGTTTCATTTATGTCAACAACTATATTCGCACGATGCCAAATATAATACTTCATAAGATAAGGATTTATACTGACCTTTATTTTATCGGCTTTATTTTTTATAGTGTAAAAGGTTTGTGTTTGTGCAACCAACGGCCATTCGTATTTTATTTTTTTACCGTCAGATAATTCGAGAGCTGTTATTCGTGTTTTTTTCAGAGTTTCCAAATCTTTATAAAATTTGATATACTCCTTGCCCTGCGGACGCACAATGCCGCGCCATTCAAAATAATCGCTGGGCTTCATCAAAATATCATTACTATTATTTTTAATGCACATTGCCAGAACAAAATTAAATAATAATTGAGCAGCTGCATCAACATAATCATGGGATATTATTTCTGTTTCTTTTTTCAATATTATTTTATTAGATGGGTAAATTTTTTCTTTTTTGTTTGTCATCATTCTATCATTTCAAAAAATTTTTTTGCCGATACTTTGCCTTGCACAGTAATTTTGCCTTCTTTTTTCAGCTCCTGATTGCACTTGCGCATTATCAAATACGCCATTGATTTACTTACACCGGTTATACTTACTACATCATCTACATTTAGCCATTTCTTTTTTTCTTCCATTTACCACAACCTCCTGTTATAATAAAAATATAATTGTCATTGCATTATTTCTACTTTCAGTAGAAGTTCTTTTGTATTTATTATACATCTACTTTAAGTAGAAATCAAATTGTTATTACTTATAGCTTCACATAGTTTCACTAATATGCTAACAGCAACTATAAGTTTTACTTTTATATCAATTCCAACGGAGTGTTATTATGTTCAATAGAAGCGTTTTTTCTAAAAGATTTAAACTTGTTCGCACCACATATAAATTTACAATAATAGAATTTGCCTCTACTTTTGAAATTGTCAGCAAAGCAACAGTCGGCGCATGGGAAAAAGAAACCATCATTCCATCAGCAGATGTACTTGCAGATTTATCTTCTTTTTTCGGCATTTCATTAGATTGGTTTTCCGGTTTTAGTGACGTTCCCTATACAGAAGCCAGTATAGAAAATGCTGAAAAATACGCTATGAACAAAATTTTTGAAATTGACAAGCGAAAAGTCTATATTCATAGAATTCCAGAAGATTATTTGAACACAGAGCGACGGAAAAAAGTATATTCGCTGCCTGTCAGAGCTAATATCATAGTCCTTTTGCATTGTTCATACATACCTTTTATAAAAAAATTTAATAAAGAAATGGATAAAAAAGAAGGGAACACAAATTTTATATCTGACTTCCTTGACAGACAACTTGACCGAATCTGTCCAGAATTGCGCCCTTCAAAAAAAGTCCTATATGACTACCATTTATATGCCCTTTTATTTAAAGAATCATCAACTCCTTTTTATAATATAGAAAGCAGCAGCGAAACATGACTGTCATAAAAAAGACAAATCCAGTAAATCCAAATAAACCGTGGCTTGCCGATGTTTCTTATACAGACTGGCAGGGTAAAAAAGCACGTAAACGTAAATATTTTGCTACACGCAGGGAAGCCAACGATTGGGAACATGATTTTAAAAATTCGCTTACTATTGGTACTGGCATTACTTTTTCTAATCTTGTAGCAGCTTATTTGGAATATATTATTCCACGCATAAAAGAAACAACACTCGAAAGTAAAAAAACTATTATCGCCACTAAGATTTTGCCGTACTTTGGGAATAAAATTCTGAAAGATATATCTGGAAATGACATCGCAAAGTGGCAAACTTTGATGATTAAGTCCAATGCCAGCAAAACTTATATCAAAACCATCAACACGCACCTAAGTGCTATTTTTAATTATGCGAAGAAGTTTTACGGTTTGCAGGTTAACCCATTACATATAACAGGCAGTATAGGACGCCGGTTAAGTGACAGAATGGATTTTTACACAATAGATGAATTTCATAAGTTTTATTCTGCCGTTAAAGATAGACCTGAAAGTAAAATAATTTTTCCATTGCTGTTCTTTTCCGGTATGCGAGTAGGTGAATTACTGGCGCTTACAAAAAAAGATTTTAATTATGAAAAGCGCACCGTCAGTATTAACAAAACTTATACCCGGTTGCACAAGCGCGACGTTATAACTGACCCGAAAACGCCTACATCAATCCGAACCATAAAATTGCCGAACTTTATTTTTGAACTTTTAGACGAGTACATCTCACAGCTATATGATTATTCGCCCTCTGACAGGCTTTTTGTAGTTAGCAGGGCATATTTACTTGGCGAGATGTTAAGAGGCGCTCAAAAGGCAAATTTAAAACGCATCAGAATACATGACCTGCGCCATAGTCACGCCAGTGTACTTATCAACAAAAACTATTCACCTGCGCTTATTTCTAAACGTCTTGGGCATACCAACATAACTACAACTCTGCAAATCTATGCACACCTTTACCCTGAACGTGAAGATGACGCGGTATCAGACTTACAAAATGAATGGGACAAAGAAAACAGCCTTTAAAAAGGCTGTTTTTATTTATATAAATATTTTATTTTTAAAAATGCCGTTATTTTTGTTCTATTATCGTTTTAATACGTTATAAACTGTTCTATTTTACGTTGTAAATTGTTCTATTATACGTTATATTTTGTTCTATTTTTCTATGAAAACCCGCATGAATACTGGCTTTAGGGCTCCCCTATAATATATACATATATATAACGCCTTCGGCGTTTTTTTAGCAGTGATATTTACTATATTATTTTTACATATTTGTCAATCTGTGATGTACATTCACTTAATTTGTTCCGCAATGGCAAATTTATGGCAAAATTTTTGCCATAAATCAAAGAAAACGCCTTGTAGCGGCGTTTTCAAGCATTTTGTATTTTGTATACTGTATACAAAATTTGTCAAGCTAAATCAGGGGTTTTGTCCCCTTAATTTTAAAGCTTTTGCAAACTGTTCAATTTTTAACAGTTTGCATGTTTAAATTTGCTAAGCCCTGCATTCAGGCCTTCTGCGGCAGGCCGCGCACTTTGGTTAAATAAGTGTAAACACCGGCGCATACCAAAATTACGCCCGTTAAAACAAGTATCAGGCGCGTCGGCAAAAAGCCGCCCAAAAAGCCGCCCAAAAGCGGGCCAACCACGCCGCCGAACTGCTGCGCGCTGGTTACAAGCCCAAAGGCCTTGCCGCGCACGGAAGGGTCGGTAACTTCAACCAGGCGGGCGTTAATATTAGGCACCGCCCCTGCCAAAAACAGGCCGTAAATAAAGGTTACCACCGCATACTGCAAGATGTTGTGCACAAAGAACTGGCACATATTTATTGCGCCCGCGCAGATAAACACCATAAACAGCGTTTTGGTATAACCGCGCTTCTGCCCGCGGCTGCCCCAGTACGGCCCGGCGATAATACCGGCAATGCCCGCCAGCGAGAAAATAATGCCGGCAGTTTTAACAACATCATCGTTAACAACGCCGCCCAACAGGTACGATACGTACATGGTAATCAACGGCTGCACAATCATTACGCATACCTGCACCAAAAAGAACATGCTCATTACAAACAGCAGCCCTTTATTTTGCAGCGATGCCTTTAAATCTGCCCAGATATGAATAACTTTGCCTTCGCCCTTTTCGTGCTCCACATCGCGCACAAAGGCAATAACCATAATGGTTGCAACAAACAGCGCCCCCGCCGCGATATAAAACGACATGCGCATGCCGAACCAGGCGCTTACATAACCGCCAAGCATCGGCCCGAGGATGCTGCCGGAGGCAACAGCCGTCTGCATAAGCCCCATGCCCCAGCCCATTTTAACGGCAGGCAGGGTTGAAGAAACCAGCGACAGCGATGCCGGCACAAAGCCGCTTACAAGGCCTGCCAAAAGGCGCACGCCAAAAAGCTGTTCCGGGCTCTGGCACATGCCCATTAAGGCATAGGTTACGGCAAGGCCGAACCCCGCACGTATTGCCATCAGGCGCTGGCCGATACGGTCGGCATGGGCACCCCAGT